>Ga0213872_10000386_pt1 | contig 36948 bp, 31 predicted proteins | sample VelepicomBERX_R2_FD_160071 | JGI IMG/M metagenome (GOLD analysis project Ga0213872, IMG submission 160071) | Rhizosphere microbial communities from Vellozia epidendroides in rupestrian grasslands, the National Park of Serra do Cipo, Brazil - RX_R2 | ecosystem: Host-associated > Plants > Roots >... | reverse complement strand
CGAATTCTTCATCAAACTGGTTTGCCACAGACTGACTACGCCCAGCGTTACGGTCAAGATGAGCGTGGCGCCAAACGCCAGCGCGAGACGAGTGCCGATTTTCAGATTGAGGGTGTTCATGACGATTGACAAGATGACTGGCTAGTTATTATGAGCAATACTTCCCCGGGGACTCTTACACAAGAGCTTGGAAAGAATAGCGCGAACCTCATGCGCAAGCCAGAAAACTTGCGCATGTCCGGAAATATTTACTACTTGCATGTTGACGATGCACAACAGTTTTAGCATTTCCAGACGGAAGCATGCTGTTGTGTATACAAGCGTCCGTTAAGCAGTCGGCAACTGGTAGTCCTTGAATTGCTGACGCAAGCCAAGCTTGTAAATTTTGCCAGTAGCGGTAAGCGGCAAGGCGTCAATGAACACGACATCGTCGGGCGTCCACCATTTGGCGATCTTGCCTTCCAGGTAGGAAAGCACCGTGCTCTTGTCGAGCTCGGCACCCGGCTTTTTTACACAAACCAGGAGCGGGCGCTCCTGCCATTTCGGATGCGAGACGCCGATCACCGCCGCCATGGCAATGCCGGGGCAGCCGACTGCGACGTTTTCCAGATCGATGGAAGAAATCCATTCGCCGCCGGACTTGATCACGTCTTTGGAACGATCAACCAAAGTAATGTAGCCATCGTCGTCGATTACGGCGACGTCGCCGGTATCGAAGAAACCTTCTTCGTCGAGGATTTTTCCGCCCTCACCCTTGAAATAGCTATCGACGATCCATGGCCCGCTGACCAGCAGTCTGCCGCGCGCCTTGCCGTCGTGCGGCAGGCGTTGGTTGTCTTCATCGACGATCTTGAGCTGCACGCCCCATACGGCGCGCCCCTGCTTCATCTGGACGTCGTAGCGCTGTTCGGCCGGCAGGTGCTGGTGCTTGGGCAGCAATTGGCAGACTACGCCGAGCGGGCTCATCTCGGTCATGCCCCAGGCGTGCAGCAGGAAAGTGTCGAACTCGCGGTCGAAGCGCTCGATCATCATGCGCGGCGCAGCCGAGCCGCCGACCAGCGCCGTCTTCAGGCACAAATCTTCGCGCGGCTTGAGGCTATTGGCGTCCACATATTGGAACAGCATTTGCCACACGGTCGGCACGCCGGCCGCAAGCGTCACGCGCTCGTCGCGCAGCAGTTCGTACATGCTCTTGCCGTCCATATGTGGTCCCGGCAACACCAGCTTGGTGCCGGTCATGGCCGCAGAATATGGCAAGCCCCACGCGTTGACGTGGAACAGCGGCACCACCACCAGGATGGTGGCATTGGCCGAGGTGTTCATGATGTCGGGCAAGCCGCCGACGCAGGCGTGCAAAATGGTGGAACGATGGGAGTACAGCACGCCTTTCGGGTTGCCCGTCGTGCCCGAGGTGTAGCACAGCGAGGACGCGGTGCGCTCGTCGAATTGCGGCCAAGTGAAAGCGGGGTCGGCCGGAGTGTTGTCGATCAGCGCCTCGTAACTGCCCAGGTCGCGGATCTTCGGCGCGATTTTATCCAGTGTCGCTTCCGCAGCCATGGCGTAGAAGCGTTTTACGTGGCCAAAACGTTCTTGCATCTTTTCGACGATGGGCGCAAACGTCGTGTCGAAGAACAGGATTTCGCCTTCGGCGTGGTTGACGATATAGTCGAGATGCTCGGGGGACAGGCGCGGGTTGATCGTATGCAGAACCGCACCGAGGCCCATCACCGCGAAATACAGTTCGACGTGGCGATGCGTGTTCCACGCCAGCGTCGCCACCACGCTGCCCTTCTTCACGCCCTGCTTTTCCAGGGAAATAGCGAGGCGGCGCGCGCGCTGCCCTATTTCGCGCCAATTGGTGCGGTGAATAGTGCCTTCAACGGTTTTCGAAACGACTTCGACTTCAGGATGGAAACGCTCTGCGTGTTCCAGCAATGAAGAAATCAACAACGGCTTGTCTTGCATCAGTCCCAGCATTTTTGCCCCCGATTCCAGCAGTCTTTATTGGAGTTTGCAGGTTTGCGTCCGCAAACCTGTTTTCAAAATCGCTCATTTTGGTTTCAAGCCTGCCAAAAAGCTTGTTATTTTCAGACATTCGACAGTCATTCGGCGACAACAAAAAGGCGGCCGTTGGCATCGCGCCACACGACCGCTCGTCAGTCCAAGAATTGTTGTCAATGGGTATACGTCTCCGACCGAATCCATGCAACCGGATCCGGTCAGACGCCGCAAGCGCGACACTTCTTACTGATATTGCACGTGCAGGTCGCGTATCTTGCCGTTGAACGCGAATGGCGCGCGGTCGAAGTAATCGAGCGACACCGGCGAACCGCGGCTCAAGCCGACGTTGAACGTGCCCGTGGCGGAGAGCGCGACCGGCGCCGTACCCGGTACTTCGCCATGCGCGACATCCTTGCCGTTGATGCGCAGCGTCACGTCGGCCGGGCCGGCCCGCTTGAACGAACTCTTGTCGAATTTCACCTCGATCACGTCGTGCCCAGCCGGCAGCGCTGCGCGTATCTTCGTCCGCGTCAATCCAAAGTCATTGTACTCATAGTTCAGCACACCGTTCATCGCGTACAGGCTGACGCCGCCGCCGACATCGCCAACCGAGTACAGCACGCCGTTGGCGTTGGCCGGGACCTCGGCGTCGACCGTCACGAAATGGCTGCGCGACCACATGTTCGGCGCCGCGAATTCCGGCAGGCGCGGCGTCTGCGTATTGAAATGCCAGTCGCTCTGCGGGCTCTGCTTCGGGCTCATGGCGCTGTCGATGATGACCTTAAAACTGGCGCCGACCGGGTTGACGTGGTTGGCTTTGGCGTCCTGCTCGAACTTGTGCTTCAACTCGGCCAGCTTGGCCGGATTGACCGCCGCCAGGTCGTTGGCCTGGCTGTAGTCCTTGTGCAGATCGAACAATGCCCATTGGTCATTCTCGGGCTTCCAGCTCATCCAGCCGAAGGTGTCGCCGAACCAGCGCCAGCCGGTGACGATGCTGAGCTTGGCCGGCCAGCTCAACAGGAAGGACTGGTCGGCCAGCCACGGTTTGCGCGGACCGAACACGGAAGCCATCCAGCCATCGGCATACTCGCCGCGGCTGCCCATGATTTCAAAATACTGCTGCGGCTTGCGGTTCGCAGCCTTCGGGTCAGCGAAGGTGTAGGTCATGCTGATGCCGTCCATCCTGTCCTGACGCGTGCCGTTGACAACGGCCGGCGGCGTGATGCCGAGAGCGTCGTAAATGGTCGGGGCGATGTCGTTGACGTGGTGGAATTGGGTACGGATGGTCTTGTCCGGCGCAATCCGCTTTGGCCATGAAATGGCCAGCGGGGTACGCGTGCCGCCGAAATAGCCGGCCACCAGCTTGGTGCCGATGAACGGGCTTTCCCCAGCCCAGGCCCAACCGGCGCTGTAGTGCTCTTCGAGCTTGGGGCCACCGAGTGCATCGAGTCCGCCATAGGTCTGGTTGAGAGCTTGCATATGCTGTTGCAACGTTGTAGTGACGCCGTTCAAGCCGACCAGGTCATTGATCGCGCCTTGCATGCCCTCGGACGAAGCGCCGTTGTCGGAGAACACGTAAAAGATCAAGGTATTGTCGCGCAGACCCAGTTTCTCCAACTCGTCGACCACCTTGCCGGCCTGCGCGTCGGTGTGTTCGAGGAAGCCGGCATAGACTTCCATTTCGCGGGCGTGAAATTTCTTTTCCTCGGGAGTCATCGAATCCCAGGCCGGCAGGTCTGCCGGGCGCGGCGTGTTGACCGTGTCCTGCGGTATCCAACCGATTGCTTTCTGGCGCGCGAAGGCGCGGGCGCGGTACGCATCCCAACCGCTATCGAACTTGCCCTTGTACTTGTCGGACCATTCCTTGAACACCTGGTGCGGCGCATGCACGGCACCCGGCGCCCAGTACATGAAGAACGGTTTGTTCGGCTCGGATTTTTCATGCTCGTCGAGCCAGGCAACCGCCTTGTTCGCCAAATCTTCGGTCAGATGATATTTCGGATCGTTCGGCGGTTCGACCGGCGTGGTGTCGTTGTACAGACTGGGATGGTATTGATCACCCTCGCCGCCCATGAAGCCATAGAAGTGGTCGAAACCGTAGCCGGTAGGCCAATGCATGAACGGGCCGGTCGGCGTGACCTCGTGCGTCGGTGTGTTGTGCCACTTGCCGAACGCCACCGTGCGGTAGCCCTGCGTACGCAGGATTTCGGGAATGGTCGCGGTGCTGTCCGGAATGATGCCGTTGTAGCCAGGATCATCGGCCGAGGCCATTTCAGTGATGGTGCCGTTGCCGGCGTGATGATGGTTGCGCCCGGTCAGCAGCGAAGCGCGCGTGGCCGAACTGATCGCCGTCGTATGAAAAGCGTTATAGCGGATGCCGGAATCGGCGATGCGCGAGAAGGTCGGCGTGTGGATTTCGCCACCTACCGTGTCCGATTGTGCGAAACCTGCATCGTCGAGCAAGATGATCAGGACATTGGGTTCGGACAACGCCTGCGACATCTGCGACTTCGCTGGCTCGCCTGCATTTGCAGCCTTTGCTGCATGCTTGCCAACAGCACCGTTTCCAGTCGTATTGTTGTTTAAGCTGTCGCCGGCCATTGCTGTGCCGGCAATGCCGCTTACCGTAAGTACGCCCAGGGAAAGAAGTGTGCCTGCTTCCGCAAAAATTGCCCGTTGTCGCATCTCTATCTCCGGATCATGCAATGCAAGAATAAACTGGGAGGCTACAAATAGCCAATCACTTTAGCGGCCTTGATGGTCACAAAGCGCACCAGGCCCACTGAAATGCGCTTGACATGATACGCCAGCGCAGCGCCCGGTCCGGTCAGACAAATGTCCTGCCCCTTTTGCGTGGCGCGCACGATGTCTTCGGCCACCACGCTCGGATCGCAGCCCTTGCGTTGGTAATACGCGCGCAGCTTGGCGATCTGGCTTTCGGGGAACGACGCCGCCACTTGCGAACCGGTCGTGGTGATTGCCGTATTAATGACGCCGGGGCATACCGTCGTCACACCGATCTGCGTGTCATGCAATTCCATTTTCAGCACTTCGCTGAAACCCGCCACGGCATACTTCGACGCAGCATACGCCGCCATCGACGGCGCAGGGTAGTTGCCGGCCGAGGATGCCACGTTCAATACCTGCCGTGCGCCACCCGCCGCCAGCATGTGCGGGATAAAGTAACGGCAGCCATGAACGACCCCCATCACGTTAATATCCATCACGCGTCGCCAGTGGGCAAGATCGCTCTGCAAAAACAAGCCGAGGTAGGCAATGCCTGCATTATTGAGCAACACGTCGATGGCGCCGACCTTTCCGTGCACTTGCGCGGCGAACTCCTGCATGGCCGCTTCGTTCGACACATCGACGACGTAAGTCAGGCATGCAACACCGAGCGATTCCACTTCCCGTTTCAGGGTTTCCAGCGGCGCCGGGTGAATATCGGAGGCGACGATGTGCGCGCCGCGCTTGGCGAACGCAAGCGCTGACGCGCGGCCGATCCCCGAGCCGGCTCCGGTAATCAATACCTGTTTGTTGCGTAGATTCCGAACAGCCATCTTTCCATTACCTTTCCATGAAAAAAGGAAGGCGAGCGCGTTCAAAGCCCGCGCTCACCCAAAGGTCTATCGACCGCTCATTTTCCCTTGGCGGCCAGGATCGCCGCCTTGTCCTTGTCGCCGCCATCGGGGTCAAAGCACATGAACGAATCGAGTCCATCTTCGGTGCCATAGGCTGGCAGGTTGGAAGTGCTGTTGCAGACCCGACCGTCCTTGGTGAAGACCAGGTCGCGCAACACCGTCACGCGCGTCGGGCTCGGGTAGCTGATAAACCGCTTGGTCGACGGAATGAAACGCAAGATGCGATCCGAAGCGTTGGCCGTGATCCAGATATCGCCGGTGACAGGATGCACGTTCAGCGCGTACGGCACTTCGTATTCGCCGTCGGCCAATACCGGCAATTTGTACGATTCGAAAGTCTTTCTCTCAGGATCGAAACGCATCAAGCCGCTCTCGTCGAACGCCGGAATCCACAATATGCCGTTACGGTCGAAACGCGGGCGGCGCGGCCCTTTCATCGGTGTGTCATATTCGGTGACTTGTAGCGTCTTCGGGTCGATGCGGCCGATCTTGTTCACATACAGTTTGGCATACCAGATGCTGCCGTCTTTGGGATCGACGTCGATGCCGTACGGGAAATTCAAGACGTCGTGCCCCAGGAACTTATGCGTCGAAATGTCCAGCGGCAGGTTCTTGTGGGGGAACCAGTTCGCGACGTGCATGATGGTCGGCAGCAGCATGTCGGTAACCCAACGGACCAGGCCGTTGGAAGGCAGACGGATGACCGTGAACTTTTCCGTCTTCGGATCGAAACGCGCCACTTGGTTAGACACCACGTTGGTGAACCAGACGATGCCATCCTGGTCCATGCGGATCGTATGCGGATACAGAACGTCGCCCGGCACCGGGTACAGCTTGAACGCCTTGGTCGCCGGATCGAACGAGGCCAGTGTCGACGACAAGGCATTGGTGATCCAGATGCGGCCGTCCTTGCCTTGTGCCATCGAGTGCGGACCGTGCTTGCCGGTGAAAATGCCGATCGGCAAAGTCATACCCGCGAACATGCCGCCAGCCGGCAAATTGATGTCCGGTTCCGGATAGCTATCGATTTTTCCGGTCTTACGGTCGAGCACCCAGACCACGTCGTGGCCTTCATCGGTGCCGTACAGCTTTTGATCTTCGCCGACGTCGGTGTCATGGATAAAGGTCATGGCGTCGCCGACCAGCCATTGCTCGACCTTGGCATGCGTCAATTCCGGCGTGACGCCGTAATCGAGTACGGTATCGACCGGCTTGCCGTCGAAGCCGCGCGCCAGGACATTGGCAAAGGTCTTCGCCTCACCCTTACTCAGCATGGCGAAATAGCCTTGCATGCGGTCAAGGGTTTGCGTCCAGGCATCTTCGCTACGCGCGCTGCGGGTCAAGGCATTGCCGACCTGGTGGCAATAATTGCATTGGCTGACGAAAGGCGTGCGTTGTTCCGCGCTGGCCCAAGGCAACTTGGCGGTGTGGGCCGAGGCAGTCAACGCGTCAGAACGTGCCTGCGCCGAAGCAAAGTGCTTCACGGTCAGATTGACGGTAGAGACCTGGTCGGCCGCGAGTTGCACCGTGGTTGTGGTGTCCTCGAAATTCGCCAAACGCGCACGCACGTTGAGCTTGCCGCCGAAATCGGTATGGATGGCATAGCTGCCGTCGGCCCCGGTGTAAACGGTTTCCTTGCGGTTGCCTGCTTCGTTGAAGACAGTCAGCATGGCGCCCATGACGGGCGCGCCGTTCTCGGTCGTGATCGTTCCCGTCAGCGAAGCCGCGTTTGCCATGGGGGCGAAAAGCGCGGGCAACGCGCAAATGATGGCGCTCTGGATGGCGCCAACTGCGAACAGTCGTTTGAATTGCATGTCGGTTCCTTGTCGAATTGGTAAATGCCGTGCAGTCCGGACAAAACTTCAGACGCCTCGCGACTGAAACCAGTCGGGCAGCGTTTTGCCGAAATGAAAGGAAGCGAGCAAAGGAATAGCCAGGGCCGCCATCAACGGGCCGCCACTCACCATGTTGCCGATCAGCATGACACCAGCGATATCGAGCTTGGGCAAATGCAGCGCATCGCCGAGCCAAAGCGTCAAGATCAGGACGATGCCCGTCAATTGATTCAACTGCAGCACCCGCTCGAACAATTTGCGCGCAATGCCGCACCACAGCAGCACCGCTTCCAGCAACAGGCAAACTGAAGGCGCGTAATAAGCGCTGGCATACGTACCCATGTAAATCATGACGACGGCCGAGATGGTTAGCAGCGCCGCGTAGATTGCGGCTTGCGTCGGACGAATTCGCTCGTTCATTGGTATTGTCTCCACGGAATTGAAATAGTTGGAGCGTCAAGCCCCAGAACACGACATTTTGATTGCTGCCCCCTCTACCACGCTTGTCATTTGTGAACAATCGGCTATCATTCGGTGACGCCCAAACTAAAACCAGAGATAGAACTTGCAAGTCCCATCCCCCTCCGTGCCGGCGCGTTATTTTTCGCTGCTGTGCGACATACTCGATTCGATGGGAGCGGCCACGAGCGACATCCTCAAAGCTTCGCACATCGACCGGAAGGCGGTCAATCTTCCCGACGCTACGCTGACGTTGCACCAGGTGGATACATTCCTGAAGACGGCGGCGCAGGCCACGGGGCGCAGCGACCTTGCCTTTGAATTGGGAAGCAAAATCAGGATCAATTCGCATGACATCCTCGGATTCGCGCTGATAAGCTGCACCACGCTCGATCACTTGCTGCGTCTTTGTTCTCGCTACTACAGCTTGATGACGCCGGCCTTTACACTAAGCTATCGGCGCAACGGCGACAATGCCGAATTGCAGTTCAAGCCGGCACTGCCGCTGTCGCCGGACTTGCTGGCATTGCACCTGGAAGCCATTGCCGTGAGCGCGCACATGTTGTTCAGGAGCGTAATGCAGGGCCGCCCCCGCGCGTACGACATCTATCTGTCGATGGAAGCGCCTCGCCATCTGGCGCGCTACAAGGAATTGGGGCCGGTAAAACTCCATTTTGCATCGGCCGAGCTGCCGGGCATTCGCATCCAGATCGACGGCGCCCATCTCGATGCACCTTTGCCTCTTGCCAATCCGCAGGCCGTAGCCTTGGCGGAAGAGCGTTGCAAGACCTTGTTGCGCAACATCAATGAGCAGGGCAGCTGGACCGATTGGGTCAGCATGATATTGCGGCACGCCGAGGACTACCAGCCGACGTTGGAGGATTTGGCCAAGATCATCAACCTGACGCCGCGCACGCTCGACCGCTACCTGGTCAAGGAAAACACGACCTATCGCGACCTGTCGCTGCGCATCCGCAACCAGCGCGCCCGCCAACTACTCGACGACGGCAAACTGGCGGTCTCGCAAATCGCCTACCGGCTGGGATACTCCGACCTGGCCAATTTCAGCCGTTCGTTCAAGAAGGTGAACGGCATCAGTCCATCCGAATACAAGGGTCAGGCCGGGAACCGGGCAAACGCATAGAGCCGTTGCCCCTCCTATGGCACCACTGTCCAAGCGCCGCCGCCCTTTCAATGCGCGGCGGTGCGTTGCACGGCCGACGGCACCCAGTTGCCGTTCAGGACTTCCGGCTTCGGCTCGTACAGCCGCAAGGCCAGTTTGAACGGGCCGGATGGCGCCGGCAGCCAGTTCGCTTCATGCTCCACCCCCGGAGAATCAGTTTGAACCAGGATATCGAGCGAACCGTCCTCGTTGTATTGCATTGGGTCGCGGTCGCCGATGGCGTAGCGGCCGATCGGATTGGCGATGAAGAAACCTTTCTCGTTATACATGGTGAGTGACCAGAACGCTTTGGCAGGCGGCAGTTGCGCCTTGTCGAAATGGAGCCGATAGCGGTTCGCGCCGTCCAGTTTCTGTCCGTCCGCGTCGACGGTGGTCATCGGGTAGACCGCGTCGGCTGCCACGTTGGCGCCATAGCCGAGCAAGGTGACGATGGCTCGCAACGGATAGTTGGTGCCGTAGGCTCCGAGATTCAGTTGCTCCATCCAGCCGTTGCGCACGTTCAGCAGCATTTTATTCATCAGCTTGGTCACGCCGCCGAATGCAGCATGCGTAATCGGCCCCATGAGCGGCCCCATGGCGAGATCCCCTTGCGTGCCCGGCGCACGCGCATCGAACATCGCACGCACGAACCACACAGCATCTTCGAGCCCCCTTTGCTGCGAGGCGCTCAAGGCATCGAAGCGGAAAGCCTTGCCCGGCTCGATGCTAAGCGCCGCCAAGTTGGCCCGCATCGGCGCATCGGCCGCAGCGGGAGGGTTGTCTTTCATGAGTTGCGCCATGCGGCCGAAATACTCGCTTGCACCAAGTGCCGCCACCTGACTGACCACCGGGGTTTTGATGTCGACTGGCTTGTCTTCGACCTGCCCAGACGATACCGTGTCTTCCCCTTTTCCCGGCTCCGTCAACGGCGCCAACAGGTACTGGTCCTGAACTTGGTGGACTGCGTCATAGTCGGCTGCGCCGGCCGTATAGGTCCGGCCGATCAGCCAGGCAATATTGGTCGGGCTGTCGACGCGCGTGACGCCGGCCGGCAGGCTACCGCTCCAACCGGGCCCGACCAGCGCATAGGTGCGTTCAGCGCCGCCGTAATTGCGCGTGCCGAGCGAGGCGAAAGCATTGGACCATGCGTCGACCACTTCCATCAACACCCAGCGCCCGTGCATGTCGGGCAGGCGCAGCAGCATCGGCCCCTTGGACAAGTCCAGCCAGGCGATGCTGTACAAGGTATCTGCATTGGGCGCGACGACGTCGGTGAAACGATGGTCGGGAAATGTACGCCCATGCGCCAGATGGTTGACCAGCGCGCTGCCCATGCGGTGCGCGGCCTGCGCCTCGGGCGAGGTCATCACGCGCTCCGACACGTCGGCCGTTATCAGCGGATAGCCGTACAGATAGGCTTTGACGCCGCGTTCGAAGGCTAGCCATTGCGGGCCCTTCCAAGCAACAATGGCGACGGCGATTGCCGCCGCAATGGCAAACTTGTTGCGCACTCTTCTCTCCTTTTGCCCGCCTATTCGAGCGGGTGCCGATCAGTTCTTGCCGGCTGCGGCATCCGCCAACGGCTTCCAGTGAAACAGGCCGAACAGCAAGGTCAGCAAAACGCTGACTGCCAACGGTCCTTTATACAAGCGCAGGTGGCGCAGGAACACGACGGCTTCCAGAATATGGGCGACGACGAACAACGCCGCGAGAATCCGGGCTGGCGTCGCAATTACCGCCGGCAGGCTGATTACAAGACTGGCCAGGGCAACGGCATACAGTACAAGGCAAAACGCCTTCGAGGCAGCATTCATTGCGGGATTCCTTTCATCGTGAAGTAAGGTGGAGGCAGACGCTGCCGTCGAAACTTTCTCCACGCACTTTACAATTGACATTGGTTAATGTCAATATTGCGTCATATGGCTACTTCATCGTCTTCCAAACCGGCTCCCAGCCGCTCGTACCGCGGCGTCAGCACCGTCCAGCGCAAGGCCGAACGGCGCGAGCGCCTGATTCAGGCGGCGATCCAATGCTTCGGTCGCTACGGCTACCATTCGACCACGCTGAAATCGCTATGCGCCGAAGCCGGAATGACCGAACGCTATTTCTACGAGTCTTTCGCCAATTTCGATGAAATCCTGTGCTGCGCCTATCAACACGCCGCCCAAACCATTTTCGATATCGTGACGGCCAGCTTTGCCGAAACCGGTTCGGACCCGCTGACGCGCATGCGGCTGGGCGTGGACAGTTATTTCAAGGCCATTGCTTCGGACCCGGCACGGGCGCGCCTGGTCCTGATCGAAATCGAGGGCGCCAGCGACAATGCCAACCAGGTCTACCGGGACAGGTTGCGCACCTCGGCCGACATGATACGCAACGAAGTCATCGGGTCCCTCCCGGGCACCCCCGGCAACGGCTTGTCGATGGAGATTCTGTCTACTGCCATCCTCGGAGCGGTATATCAACTAGCCAAGGAATGGGTACTGTCGAACTTCAAACTGCCACGCGCAACCTTGGTGCGCAACGTCGAAGCGCTCGTGGCCGGTGTCCTTGGGCAATGGCAGGCGCCTTCGCCACCCCTAGTACATTCAACTGCGCGCTCAACCAGAAAGAAAAAGGGAGTTGCATGAATATCTTGCTGTCATTGGCAGGTTTGGCCGTTGCCGTCCTGGTCGCACTGATCCTGCTCGATCGGCTGTTTCCGGAAACAGCCGCACGCCTCGGTATCCGGCTGGAGCGTCGGCTTTCCGGACTTTATGAATACAGCGTCGCCATCCCCGGCTTCCATATCCCCTACCTGCAGGGCGGTGAAGGTGCTGAACGTGAAACCGTGGTGCTGATACACGGCTTCGGCGGCGACAAGGACAATTTCACCCGCGCCGCCCGTTTCCTCACGCCGCACTATCGCGTCATCTGCCCCGATCTATCCGGCTTCGGCGAAGCCAGCCGCGATTTATCGGCTAACTATTACATGGCCGATCAGGTGGAGCGGGTGCGCGCGTTTCTCGACCAACTCGGCATCCAAAAAGCTCACTTCGGCGGCAATTCCATGGGCGGCTTCATCGCCGCGCAATTCAGCGCCACTTATCCCGAGCGCGTCGCCAGCCTGTGGCTGCTCGACGCGGCCGGCACGCACGCCTCGCACGACACCCCGGTCTTTCGCCGTTATCTCGAGACCGGCGAGTCGCCGCTGCTGGTACGCAAGGAAGCCGATATCGCAGCGCTCATCAAGGCTGCCATGCATCGTCCGCCGTTCATGCCCCATTCGCTTCGCAGGACCGTGGCCAGGCGCGCTGTCGCCGACTACGCACTGCACAGCCGGATTCTGCCGCAACTGATCGCGTCGCCGCTGATGGAAACGCAATACCGTTCGCTGGCGACGCCTTGCCTGATCGTGTGGGGAGAGAAAGATGCCTTGCTCAGCCCTGCCGGCGCGGCAAGCTTCAAAGCACTGTTTACGAACAGCCGTGTCGACATGATGCCCGGCATCGGCCACATGCCGATGCTGGAAACGCCCAAACTCAGCGCGCAACGCTATCTTGAATTTCTGCGTGCCTTACCTGACACTTAGCTGCCGCCCGACTTAGAACTTGTCCGCAAATAGCCTGGGTAGGCCGGCGGGCGCTTCAGGCGCTCTGCGGCGTTGCAAATCCTCGCCACGCCACCGGGCATGACTGCGGTATTGCGCCTTGCATGGCATCCCGAATCACCTCACCATCCTCGGCCCTGCTATTTACAGACAAGTTCTTAGCCGGCAACCCCGTCCGCGGCTTCGCCGTCAGTCGCGAAATTGAAAAATTCATCGGCCGGCAAAGCCGGGGCCCACAGGAAGCCCTGCCCGAATTCGCAGCCCAGTTCGATCAGGCGCGCCAATGTCGCTTCGTTTTCGATGCCTTCCGCCACCGCTTCGAGCTTGAGGCTGTGCGCCATCTCGATGATGGCGCGCACGATCCCTTCGTCGTTGGCATTCTCGGTCAGGCGGCGCACGAAGGACTGGTCGATTTTCAAACGTTCGACTTCAAAGCGCTTGAGATAGCCAAGGTTGGAATAGCCGGTGCCGAAATCGTCGATCGAGAGACGAATGCCAAGCGCGCGCAAACGGACCAGCAAACCGCGCAAATGATGCGAATCGGCGATCAAGAGCGACTCGGTCAATTCGAGTTCGATACTGGACGGCGACAGGTTCCAGGACGCCAAGGCATTCATCACCTCGCGTTCGATATCGTCGCGCCGGAACTGGATCGGCGATAGATTGACTGCTACCGTCAAGTCGCTCAACCCGGCATTCTGCCAGCGCTTTGCCTGGCCGCAGGCTTCGTTCAAGACCCAGGCGCCGACTTCGTGGATCAGGCCGGAACGCTCGGCCACGGGGATGAACTTGGCTGGCGGTATGAAACCGAGTTCAGGGTGGCGCCAGCGGATCAGCGCTTCGGCGCCGACGATGCGGCCGGTCTTCAGATGGTATTGCGGCTGATAATGCAAGGCGAATTCGCCGCGCGCCAGCGCCGCACGTATGCCTGAGATCAAGTGCAGGTGCTCGATCACGCTGGTGTTCATTTCCACGTCGTAGAAGCGGAAGCCGTTGCGGCCGGAATCCTTGGCGCGGTACATCGCCATGTCGGCGCTCTTCAGCAGCGCATCGAAATCGTCGCCGTCTTCGGGGAACAAGGCAATGCCCAGCGAGCAGGTGGCGGACAGTTCCAGGCCGTTGATGTAGAACGGGCGCGCGAGCTGGTCGATGATCTTGGATGCGGTCGCGGCGGCGGCTTGGTCGTCGACCAGATCGCCCATCACAATCAGAAATTCGTCGCCGCCTTGGCGGCTCACAGTATCGGTCGAACGCACCGCATGCGTAAGGCGGTCCGCCACGTCGCACAACAATAGATCACCGGCAGCGTGCCCCAGCGAGTCGTTGACCGATTTGAAGTCGTCAAGGTCGAGATACAGCAAGGCAGCCGAGGTGTGGCTGCGGCGCGCATGCGCAATCATTTGTTCAAAGCGGTCGCGCGCCAGCAAGCGGTTGGGCAAACCGGTCAGCGCATCATGGTGTGCCAGGGTGTCGATGCGTGCGTGCGATTCGCGGATGCGTTCGTTCTCAGCTTCCAGGCGAGCCAAGGCGCTGCGCAGATCGCCGGCCATAAGCCAGACAAAAAAGGCAGTAACCATCAAAATGGCTACCACGTTGAACAGCGAATTCAGCGACACCGGTGGAACCTGGTTGACATGCCAGCCCTGCAGGTTGGCCAGGGTGATGATGCACAGCGCTGCCACGATGACCGAAAGCATGGTGAAAAATGCTCGTCGCGACGCAAACATGCCGGCAAACACCATGATGGCAGGGAAGGCACACAATGCCTCGTCACGCAGCCCCTGATGCTGGTAGACCAGGCTGATCATGGACAGGGTCAGCGTGGCCAGCATCAATTTGGCCGCGCGGTCGACGGCGTTGCGCCGGGTATACCACCAAGCCAGCAAGAGCAAGCCTGCCGACGCGCCAATTGCAACGCGGTCTGCCAACCGCCGTCGAACATGGACATCGCGGCGCTCGCTACCGTGGCTGTCAGCGCCGCCAGAATAACTTGCACCAGACGACGCGGCTCCAATGCCACCGGCTTGCGCGCTCCCGTCCCTTCGGGCGCCTTGGGCGCTTGGTTCGATTCGAAAGCTTCGGTATCGGCTTGCACTGGCTGGGAGGCTCTGACGATGGGATGGGGATGTGCAAGAATAATACCTCCCCGAGACGATACGTGGCAAGACAGGCTCGTCCCCATGCTGTCGAATCGTCAAGATTGCGGACGCGACGGCATTCGGAAATCATTTTTCCTTGACTACCCGGTTCAATGCGCCGGCTTCCATCAGCGAAATGAGTCCCAGTATTGCTTGTCATCCGCCAGTTGCGTAATATCGTTTTGCCTGCACTCATATTCCATCCATTCACCACCGGCAAACATGAGCGAGCATAAGTCCCTGCCTGCCAAGGCAATCGTGCTGGGTGTATCGGCCGGCGGTGTCGCCGCGCTCAAGGCTTTGCTCGGCTCCCTGCCGGCGGACTTCCCTCTGCCCATCCTGATCGTGCAGCACACCGCGCCCGATTCCGGCAACATGCTGGCGCCACTGCTGAACGAAATGTGCGAAATCCGCGTCAAGGAAGCGGAGGAATGCGAGGCCATACAAGCAGGAACCGCCTACCTTTCTCCCGCCAATTACCACCTTCTCGTGGAATCCGACCATACCCTGTCGCTGAGCATCGATGCGCATGTGTCGTTCGCCCGGCCATCGATCGATGTCCTGTTCGAGTCAGCCGCGACTGCCTTCGGATCGGAACTGATCGGTGTCATTCTGACTGGCGCCAACTCGGACGGCAGCCAGGGTCTGAAAAAGATCAAGGAAAAAGGCGGCCTGGCTATCGTCCAGGATCCGGCCGATGCCCTGGTCGCCACCATGCCCCAGGCTGCACTGGACGCAGTGCGGGCCGATCATGTCGTCCCACTCGAGAAACTTGGCCCACTACTATGCGAATTGCTTGACAATTAAGCGCGAAAACGGCGAAAGTGTAGAGCCTACAAATCTGGAATCGCGCATGCAAAATCCAAGCAGCATCCCGATCCTGCTGGTTGACGATCTGCCTGAGAATCTGATCGCTCTGGAGGCATTGCTGTCCGAGCTTCCGCTCGAATTGGAAATCGTCAAGGCGAATTCCGGCGAAGAGGGCTTGCGGCACACCCTCAAGCGCGACTTTGCCTTGATTCTGCTGGACGTGCAAATGCCGGGCATGAACGGGTTCGAGACCGCCGACTTGCTGCGCGCCAATCCCAAGACCCGCCATCTTCCCATTCTGTTCGTCACCGCCGGCATGAATGACGAGCAGCATGCCTTCAACGGCTACGAACTGGGCGCAGTCGATTACCTGATCAAGCCAATCGAACCCATCGTCTTGCGCAGCAAGGTCACGGTGTTTTGCGAACTGTACGCGCAACGCCGCGAGATCGAATTCAACCGCGTAAATCTCAGCGTCCAGGTCGACGAACGGACTGCGGAATTATCCAAGCTGGCGCTGACCCTGACCGAGGAAGTCAAGGCGCGCCGCGACACCGAAGAGCGCCTGCGCGAATTGAATGAACAGTTGGAATCGCGGGTCGAACAAAGAACACTGGAGCTGCAGCGCGCCTTGCATCAGGTGGTGGAATCGGAACGGCTGGCCGCGTTGGGCAGCCTGGTGGCCGGCGTCGCACACGAACTCAACACACCGATCGGCAATTGCGTCGGCGTCGCCAGCACCCTGCAGGGGCAGGCGCAGACCATGACGCGCGAGTTGCAGTCTGGTCATCTGCGCCGCTCGGAATTCGAGCGTTTTTTGGGTGATGCCATCAGCGGCCACGAAATCCTGATGCGCAATCTGACGCGCGCCTCGACCCTAGTCGAAAGTTTCAAGCATGTCGCTGTCGACCAGACCAGCAACCAGCGCCGCAAGTTCGATCTGCGGCACGTACTGGAAGAAGACATCATGACGCTGCGGCCGATGTACAAAAAGACGCCGTATACCTTTGAGGCCGACCTGCAATCCGGTATCGTGCTCGACAGCTATCCGGGGCCCATGGGCCAGATCCTGACCAATTTCATTTCCAATGCCTTGGCACATGCCTTCGAAAACCGCGCGCAAGGCGGCATGTTCCTGAACACGCGCCTGCTCGACGAGGAACATGTGGAAATCATCTTCCGCGACGACGGCAACGGCATCCAGGAACGTCACCTCAAGCATGTATTCGACCCATTCTTCACCACCAAGCTTGGCAAGGGCGGCTCCGGCCTGGGGTTGAGCATCGTCTACAACCTGGTCACGGGAGTATTGGGCGGCACCATTGCCATCAGCAACGAACCCGGCGGAGGCACCCGCTTCACCATGGTCCTGCCGTTGTGCGCTCCGGATATTCATCCGGAGTGAGCCGAAGCGCAGCATTTCCCGGATCTTGGGATCAAGGGGATTTCTTTTTGACGCACCGAAAAAAACGCCTTATGATGGGAAGCATGAATACCCTGCAAACCTTCTTGCGACGCCGCGCCTTCATTCCTTTGCCTGGGAAGCCGCGCGCCTGATCGTTTGAACGCTGCTAAGCCACAGGCCTCCTGTGGCTTTTTTTTCGACTGCATTTTTTAGCGGAGCAATACCATGGAATTCTCGCAGTACGCCGTCGACAAGCTGATGTTTGTCGCCAACAAACCGCCGGTCGTCTTCACCGAAGGCCAAGGCAGCTGGCTGACCGATCATGCGGGCAAGCGTTATCTCGATTTCATGCAGGGCTGGGCCGTGAATTGCCTCGGCCATTCGCCGCAATGCATGCAGGATGCTCTGGTCACCCAGGGCAAGAAACTGATCAATCCCTCGCCCGCTTTCTATAACGAGCCGGCGCTTGAACTGGCGGCGCTGCTGGCTACGCGTTCCTGCTTTGACCGTGTATTTTTCCTGAGCAGCGGCGCCGAAGCGAACGAAGGCGCGATCAAGTTGGCACGCAAATACGGCAAGGTGCACAAGAATACGGCCGGTCAGAACCGCTACGAGATCATTACTTTCAACCACGGTTTCCACGGCCGCACGCTGGCCACCATGTCGGCCAGCGGCAAGCCGGGCTGGGATACCATCTTCGCGCCGCAGGTCGACGGCTTTCCCAAGGCCGAGATCGGCGACCTCGCCAGTGTGGAAAAACTGATCACCGACAAGACCGTGGCGGTGATGCTGGAGCCCGTGCAGGGCGAAGGCGGCGTCATTCCGGCCGGTCGCGAATTCATGCAAGGCCTGCGCGCATTGACCGAAAAGCACGGCTTGCTGCTGATCTGCGATGAAGTGCAAACCGGCATGGGCCGCACCGGCGAACTGTTCGGTTACCAGCTGTACGGCATCGAGCCCGACATCATGACGCTGGGCAAAGGCATAGGCGGAGGCGTGCCGCTGGCGGCCTTGCTGTGCACCGAGCGCGTAGCATGCTTCGAGCCTGGCGACCAGGGCGGCACCTATACCGGCAATCCGCTCATGACTGCAGTCGGCCTGGCCGTCACCAAGGAAATGCTGAAGCCCGGCTTCCTGCAAACCGTCAAGGACACCGGATCCTACCTGCGCCGGGAATTGCTCAAACTGTCGGAACGCTATGGCATGCAAGGCGAACGCGGCGAAGGCTTGCTGCGCGCGCTGCAGCTCGGCAAGGACATCGGCCCGGCCGCAGTAGAAGCCGCGCGCGATTTGCAGCCGACCGGCTTGCTGATCAATTCGCCGCGCCCCAACCTGTTGCGCTTCATGCCGGCACTAAACGTGACGAAAGACGAAATCGACCAAATGATCGTCCTGCTGACCCAAGTGCTGGACAAGCTGGCGTGAGCGAAAACAAGATGATCGATATTTCCTGCGAGCGGGCACGGCTCGACGTGCCTATGATCCATCGCTTCCTGAGCGAAGAATCGGCCTGGGCCGCGGGAATCAGTCTTGCTCTGGTCGAGAAATCCCTGGCCAATTCGCTGTGCTTCGGCGCCTACGAGGATGGCAAACAAGTAGGCTTCGCGCGCGTCGTGACCGATTACGCGACTTTCGGTTACCTGTGCGACGTGTTCGTACTGTCGACTGAGCGCGGACGCGGTATTTCACGGCTGCTGGCCGACGCGGTATTGGCGCATCCGGACTTGCAAAGCCTGCGCCGCTTCACGCTGGTTTCAAGCTCGGCACGCGACCTGTACAGGCAATACGGCTGGACGGCGCTGCATGCGCCGGAAGCGCATATGGAACGTTTCGCTCCAAACGTCTACCGGACGGCGGAAAACCGTTAGGTCCGGTCAATGCAGGCGCAATGACAAAGCCCTCGCCCGCAAACATTGTGGGACGAGGGCTTTGTCGTTTTTGCCTGCGCTTATTTCTTGGGCGGAATATACAGGTCGGTGATGCTGCCCAGACCCATCTCGGCGGCGAACATCGGCGTTTCCGACAAGGTCGGGTGCGCGTGTACGGTCAAAGCAAGGTCTTCGAGGTCGGCGCCCATTTCCATCGCCAGCACCGTTTCGGCCAGCAGTTCGCCGGCATTGACGCCGACGATGCCGGCGCCGATGATGCGCTTCGTGGTCGGGTCCCACAGCAGCTTGGTGATGCCGTCGTCGCGGCCCATCGCCAACGCGCGGCCCGACGCCGCCCAGGGGAAGCTGGCTTTCTCGAACGGGATACCCTTGGCTTTGGCCTCTGTTTCAGTCACGCCCATCCAGGCAATTTCCGGATCGGTGTAAGCCACCGAGGGAATCGTCATGGCGTCGAACGCAACCTTGTGGCCGGCGATCACTTCAGCCGCCACCTTGGCTTCATTGGTGGCCTTGTGCGCCAACATGGGGTCGCCGCAGATGTCGCCGATGGCGAAGATGTGCGGCACGTTGGTACGCTGCTGCTTGTCGGCCGGAATAAAGCCGCGCTCGGTGACGATCACACCGGCCTTCTCGGCAGCGATTTCCTTGCCGTTCGGACGGCGGCCGACCGCCAGCAGCACCATGTCGTACAGCTGCGGCTCTTTCGGCGCATTCTCGCCTTCGAAGGTGGCCAGCAAGCCCTCCTTCTTGGCCTCGAGCTTGCTGACCTTGGTTTTCAGCAAGATCGCTTCGTAGCGCTTCTCCAGGCGTTTCTGTAACGGCTTGACGATGTCGCGGTCGGCCGCCGGAATCAGGCCATCGAGAAATTCCACTACCGTCACTTTCGTGCCGAGCGCGTCGTACACGCAAGCCATTTCCAGTCCGATGATGCCGCCGCCTATCACCAGCATGCGTTTCGGAATCTGGCGCAATTCGAGCGCGCCGGTCGAATCGATCAGGCGCTGATCGTCATAAGGGAAACCGGGAATGCGCGCCACCGAAGAGCCGGCGGCGATGATCGCATGCTTGAAGCCGACCACCTTGGCGCCATCCTTGGTCTCGACCGTGAGCGTATTGGACGAACTGAACGCGCCCTTGCCGGTCACCACCTGCACCTTGCGTGCCTTGGCCAGGCCAGACAGGCCGCCCGTCAATTTCTTGACCACGCCGTCTTTCCAGCCGCGCAGCGCGTCGACGTCGATCTCGGGCTTGGACATCTTGACGCCGAAATGTGCCATCTCTTCGGCCTCGGTGATCACCTTGGCCGCATGCAGCAGCGCCTTGGATGGGATGCAACCGACGTTGAGGCACACACCACCCAGATTGGCGTCGCGCTCTACCAGCACTACCTTCTGGCCGAGATCGGCGGCGCGGAAGGCTGCGGTGTAGCCGCCGGGGCCGGCGCCGAGCACCAGCGTGTCGCACTCGATGTCGACCGGGCCGGAAAAACTGGCGGCGGCGGGGGCAGAAACTGGTGCGGCCGCGGCAGGCGCCGGTGCAGCCGCCGGAGCTGGAGAAGAAGCGGGTGCAGATGCTGCGGCGCCGGCCGCGGCTTCCACGATCAGCAGCAGGGAACCCTCGGAAACCTTGTCGCCGATCTTGACCTTCAATTCCTTGATCACACCCGCATGGCTGGACGGAATCTCCATGCTGGCCTTGTCGGACTCGACCGTCACCAGCGATTGATCGACCTTGATCGTGTCGCCGGCCTTGACCAGCAGTTCGATGACTTCGACTTCCTTGAAATCGCCAATGTCCGGCACTTTCACTTCGATCATGCTCATACGGGTGTCTCCATCATCTCGAAACTGTAAATTTGAAACGGCGCGGACGAACTCTTGTCGAATTCCGCGCCGGCCCGCACGCCGATTTCCGCAATCTGGCGCGCATCGTAGTCCTGCTCATAAACAACATACATGGCGCCGAGCGCGAAATTGCGCCCGCTGCCTATGCCCCAGAAGCGGTCGAAGCTGAACACTTCGCGGTAGGAATACACGCCGAAGATGCCGTGCGGATTGGCCACCAGCGAGGTAATCTGCGACGACTCATAGGGGTCGTCTTCTTCCTCCTTGGTATTGAGGAAGTAGCGCTCCTTCAGGATCTGGTGCGCCTTGGTAAAGGTCTCGAACACCTCGTCGCGAGAACTCAGCTTGCACTCTTCACCCATCTCGGTCAGCAGCTTGCGCATGACCGGGAAGTGGGCGGCGGTGCCGGCCAGCGTGACATAAGAGTCGCCGATCTGAAATATCTTGCTGTTGACCTCGTAAGCGTGCGACAGGCGCGTGTCGCCGAAAGTCACTAGCGAATCGGCGGCAATCGCGATCTGGTTATTCTTCTTGACGACGACACAAGTGGTCATGATGAACCTCCGTCAATGCTGGACTGCATCACAACAGTGTTTTGCGCATGTCAGACAGCAGCTCGGCCAGGTAGACGCAGAAGCGTGCACCCATGGCACCGTCGATCACGCGGTGGTCGTAGGACAGCGACAGGGGCAGCATCAGGCGCGGCTGGAATTGCTTGCCGTCCCACTGCGGCTTGATGTCGGACTTCGACAGGCCAAGGATCGCCACTTCAGGCGCATTGATGATGGGCGTGAAGGCCGTACCGCCTATGCCGCCGAGCGAAGAAATGGTAAAGCTGGCACCCTGCATGTCGGCCGGCTTGAGCTTGCCGTCGCGCGCCTGGGCCGACAGCTCGCCCATTTCCACGGCGATCTGCGAAACGCTCTTCTTGTCGGCGTCCTTGATCACCGGCACCACCAGGCCGTTTGGCGTGTCGGCCGCAAAGCCGATGTGGTAATACTTCTTCAGGATCAGGTTTTCGCCGTTGGCGTCGAGCGAGGCATTGAAAGCGGGGAATTTCTTCAAGGCCGTGACGCTGGCCTTGATGACAAAGGCCAGCATGGTCAGCTTGACGCCGGACTTCGCCAGCGCGGCATTCGAGTCCTTGCGGAATTCTTCGAGGTCGGTGACATCGGCTTCGTCGAACTGCGTCACATGCGGAATCATGACCCAATTGCGGTGCAGGTTGGGGCCGCTGATCTTTTTGATGCGCGACAGCGGCTGCAATTCGGTCGTGCCGAACTTGGAGAAATCGAGCGAAGGCCAGGGCAACAGATCCAAGCCGACACCACTGCCCTTGGCTGCCGGGCCGCCGGCGATGACGCCCTTGACGTAGTTTTGCACGTCTTCGTGCGAGATGCGGCCTTTGGGGCCGGAACCCTTGACCTTGCCCAGATCGACACCGAGTTCGCGCGCAAACTTGCGCACCGAAGGCGATGCGTGCGGCAGTGCGCCGCCGGGCGCGGCGACCGGAACAGCAGCAGGTGCAACCGGTGCAGCAAGTGCAGGGGCCGGCATTGCGGCGGGCGCGGGCGCAGGTGCTGCAGAAGGGGCGGCGGCGGGTGCAGGTGTGGCGGCAGGAGCGGCTGCCTGGTCGCTATCGACCAGCAGCACCAGCGTGCCTTCCGACACCTTGTCGCCGATCTTGATCTTCATTTCCTTGACCACGCCGGCATGGCTGGACGGAATCTCCATGCTGGCCTTGTCGGATTCGACCGTGACCAGCGACTGATCGACCTTGACCGTCTCGCCAACCTTGACCAGCAGCTCGATGACTTCGACTTCCTTGAAGTCGCCGATGTCGGGGACTTTGACTTCAACAATACTCATAGCGTGCGCTCCGTTTTTATGCTTCACTTTTTCCCTGCGGCGTTGGCCCTTGAGGGCACCGCGCGCGGCCTGCCTCGTACGAGGCGGGCGCAGGGAAGCTTGTTGTTCGACAGCGGATTAGTGCGTGACCGTTACTGTGTAACTGCTTATTGCGTAACCGGATTCGGCTTGCTCGGATCGATGCCATACTTGGCGATCGCCTGCGCCACCACCGAGGCCGAAATCGCACCTTCGTCGGCTAGCGACTTCAATGCAGCCACGGTGACGTAGTAGCGGTTCACTTCAAAGAACTCGCGCAGCTTGGCGCGCGTGTCGGAGCGGCCAAAACCGTCGGTACCCAGCACCTTATAGCTACGGCCCTTGGGCATGAAGGCACGTACCTGCTCAGCATAGGTACGCATATAGTCGGTCGACACGACGATAGGGCCAGCGGTATCTTGCAGGCACTGTGTCACGTAGGCGAGGCGCGGCGTTTCGGTCGGGTGCAGCATGTTCCAGCGCTCGATGTCCTGACCATCGCGCGCCAGCAGCGTGAACGACGGCGCGGACCAGATGTCGGCGCCGATGCCCCAGTCCTGCTCCAGCAACCCGGCCGCGGCGATCACTTCGCGCAGTATGGTGCCGGAACCCAGAAGTTGCACACGGTGCTTGGTGTCTTGCTTGCCCTTCTGCAACTGGTACAGACCCTTGACGATGCCTTCTTCCTGGCCGGGTTTCAAACCGGGGTGAGCATAGTTCTCGTTCATCACGGTGATGTAATAGAACACGTCTTCCTGGTTCGCCACCATGCGGCGCAAGCCATCATGGATGATCACGGCGACTTCGTGCGCGAAGGTCGGGTCATAGGGTACGCAGTTCGGGATGGTGGAGGCGAGCACGTGGCTGTGGCCGTCTTCGTGCTGCAAGCCTTCACCGTTGAGCGTCGTGCGTCCCGCGGTGCCGCCCAGCAAAAAGCCGCGTGCGCGCATGTCGCCTGCCGCCCAAGCCAGGTCGCCGATGCGCTGCAGGCCGAACATCGAGTAATAAGTGTAGAACGGGATCATCACCCGGTTGTTGGTCGAGTACGAAGTCGCTGCGGCGATCCACGAACTCATGCCGCCCGCTTCATTGATGCCTTCCTGCAGGATCTGGCCGGCCTTGTCTTCGCGGTAATACATCACCTGGTCTTTGTCGACCGGCTCATACAGTTGGCCGACCTGGCTGAAAATGCCGATCTGGCGGAACAAGCCTTCCATACCGAAGGTGCGCGATTCATCCACCATGATGGGAACGATACGCTGGCCCAGGCTGGCGTCGCGCAGCAGCGTGTTCAGTACGCGCACGTAAGAGGCGGTCGTCGAAATTTCGCGGCCTTCAGTGGTCGGCTCCAGCATGGCCTGGAAGGCGGACAGCTCGGGCACCACCAGTTGCTCGTCGGCCTTCTCGCGGCGCTGCGGCAGGTAGCCGCCCAGTGCGCGGCGGCGCTCGTGCAGGTACTGCATTTCCGGCGCATCATCGGCCGGCTTGAAAAAGGGAATTTCCGGCAGCTTGTCGTCGGGAATGGGCAGCTGGAAACGGTCGCGCATGGCCTTGATCGCCTCGTCGTCGAGCTTCTTGGTGTTGTGCGCGGTATTGCGCGCCTCGCCCGCCTTGCCGAAACCGTAGCCCTTGATGCTCTTGACCAGCAGCACGGTGGGCTGGCCCTTGTGTTCTTGCGCGACCTTGAATGCCGCGTAAATCTTGTGCGGGTCGTGGCCGCCGCGGGTCAGGCGCCAGATATCGTCGTCCGACATCTTGCTGACCATCTCGAGCAGCTTGGGGTGCTTGCCAAAGAAATGCTTGCGCACATAGGCGCCGTCCTTGGCTTTGTAGTTCTGGTATTCGCCGTCGACGGTTTCCATCATCACGCGCTGCAGGATGCCTTCCTTGTCCTTGGACAGCAATTCGTCCCAGCCGCTGCCCCAGATGACCTTGACCACGTTCCAGCCGGCACCGCGGAAATCGGACTCCAGCTCCTGGATGATCTTGCCGTTGCCGCGCACCGGGCCATCCAGGCGCTGCAGGTTGCAGTTGACCACGATGACCAGGTTGTCCAGCTGCTCGCGGCCGGCCATGCCGATCGCGCCCATCGATTCCGGTTCGTCCATCTCGCCGTCGCCGCAGAAAGCCCAGACCTTGCGCTTCTCGGTGTCGGCAATGTTGCGCGCGTGCAGGTACTTGAGGAAACGCGCCTGATAAATAGCCATCAAAGGCCCCAGACCCATCGACACCGTCGGGAATTGCCAGAAATCGGGCATCAGCTTGGGGTGAGGATAGGAAGACAGGCCTTTGCCGTCCACTTCGCGGCGGAAATGCAGCAATTGGTCTTCCGACAGACGGCCTTCAAGGAAGGCGCGCGCATAGATGCCGGGCGAAGAGTGGCCCTGGATATACAGCAAGTCGCCGCCATGGTCGGCGGTGGGCGCATGCCAGAAATGATTGAAGCCTATGCCCAGCATGTTCGCCAGCGAGGCGAAGCTGGACAAGTGGCCGCCCAGGTCGCCGTCAAAGCGATTGGCCTTGACCACCATGGCCATGGCGTTCCACCGCATCCACGAACGCAGGCGCTCTTCATATTCGAGATTGCCGGGGCAATGCTCGCCAACGTCGGCCGGTATGGTGTTGACGTAGGCGGTGTTGCTGGAGAAAGGAATGTGGGCGCCACGGCGGCGCGCCAGATCGACCATGCGCTCCATCAGATAGTGCGCGCGCTCCGGGCCTTCATTCTCGATCACAGCTTCGAGCGCGTCGAGCCATTCCTTGGTTTCCACTACATCGGGGTCGTTGGCGGCTTGCGCCAAGACCTGGTCGAGCTGCGCTGCTGACATGGGTGCGTCTCCTTATTTTTGTCGGGTGCGCTCTTGACCAGCCTTCAAGCGCACTCGGGGCATTTTGAAACAAATCTGAAAGGTTCGGGCCATTCTAACAGCAGTTCTGCCAATTTTCAAATTATGACATTTGATTCCATATTATGAAATTTCACAAAAGAAACGCCCGGCTGATCCGGCACGGCGTTTTATAATTTCACATTATTCATGTCCTTACCCATCCATACCCTGCTGTATCTACCCCATTAGCCGCCATGACCGCAAAACTGATAGACGGAACCCTGTTGTCGCAAACCATGCGTGCCGACATCGCCACGCGCGCTGCCCAATTGACTGCCCAAGGCAAACAACCCGGCCTGGCAGTGATCCTGGTCGGCGAAGACCCCGCCAGCCATGTTTACGTACGCAACAAGATCAAGGCTTGCGGCGACACCGGCATCCGTTCGGTCCTGGAGAAATATGACGCCGACCTGTCGGAAGCGGCGCTGCTGGCGCGCATCGACGCCTTGAACCAGGACCCGACCATCCACGGCATCCTGGTGCAAATGCCGCTGCCCAAGCATATCGATCCGCAAAAAGTCATCGCCGCAATATCCACGGCCAAGGACGTGGACGGCTATTCGGTCTTGAGCGCCGGCGAACTGATGACCGGCCTGCCGGGTTTCCGCCCCTGCACGCCCTGGGGCTGCATGAAACTCATTGAAACCACCGGCGTCAGCCTGCGCGGCAAGCATGCGGTCGTCATCGGCCGCAGCAACACGGTAGGCAAGCCGATGGCCCTGCTGCTGCTGCAAGCCAATGCCACCGTCACCGTTTGCCATAGCGCCACGCCCGATCTCGCCCACCACACGCGTCAGGCAGACGTGGTGGTGGCCGCAGTGGGCCGCCGCAACACGCTCACGGCCGATATGGTCAAGCCGGGCGCCATCGTGATCGACGTCGGCATGAACCGCGACGACAACGGCAAGCTATGCGGCGACGTCGATTTTGCCGGCATCAAGGAGGTAGCCGGCCACATCACGCCGGTGCCGGGCGGCGTCGGTCCCATGACCATCACCATGCTGCTGGCCAACACCATAGAATCGGCGGAAAAGACGGTATGAGTTCTACAAGCGAATTGAATCCCCTGCTGGATTTCTCCGGCCTGCCGCGTTTCGACGCCATCCGCCCCGAACACGTCACCCCGGCCGTCGACGCCTTGCTGGCGCAATGCCGCGCCGCCGTTGAGCAAGTGCAGTCGCCGGACACTCCAGCCACATGGGACAGTTTTGTCGAACCGCTGGAAGACGCGACCGAACACCTGCACCGCGCCTGGGGCGCGGTCGGCCATTTGAATGCCGTGGTCGATACGCCCGAGCTGCGCGCCACCTATAACGACAATCAGCCCAAGCTCATCGAATTCTCGACCGAACTGGGTCAGAACCTGGCGCTGTTCGACAAGTACAAGGCCTTGAAAGCCGGCTCCGGCTATGCTGCGCTGTCAGCTGCGCGCAAGAAGATCGTAGACAACGCCTTGCGCGATTTTCGCCTGAGCGGTGCCGAACTGCCCGAAGCGCAAAAACAACGCTATGCGGAAATCCAGGATGCGCTGGCAACGCTGACCACGAAGTTTTCGGAAAACGTGCTCGACGCCACCAATGATTACGCCTTGCTGGTCGAAACCGAAGCCGAGCTCGCCGGCCTGCCCGAAGACGTCAAGCTGGCCGCGCGCGCGGCCGCGGAAAAAGACGGCAAGCCCGGCTACAAATTCACGCTGCATTTCCCCTCGTTTTACCCGGTGCTGCAATTCGCCGACCAGCGCAAGCTGCGCGAGACCGTGTACCGCGCCAACGTCACCAAGGCGTCAGAACTGGGCGGCAAGCCGGAATGGGACAACACGCAAAACATCGTCGAGATCCTCAAGCTGCGCGAGGAAGAAGCGGCATTGCTCGGCTACCGCAACTACGCCGAGGTGTCGCTGGTGGCCAAGATGGCCGAAACGCCGGCGCAAGTGATTGCCTTCATGGAAGACCTGGCGCAACGCGCGCGCCCGTTCGCACAGCAGGATCTGGCCGAATTGCGCGCCTTCGCCAAAGATAGCCTGGGCATAGCCGAACTCGAGTCCTGGGACATCGCCTACGCCTCGGAAAAACTGCGCGAGCAGCGCTATGCATTCTCGGAACAGGAAGTGAAACAATACTTCCCTGAACCGGCCGTCACGGCCGGCCTGTTCCGCGTGGTGCAGACGCTATTCGGCGTGCAGATCAAGCGGGACACGGCCACGGTCTGGCACCCCGACGTCAAGTTCTACCGCATCGAGCAAGGCGGCCGCCTGATCGGCCAGTTCTACCTCGACCTGTATGCGCGCAACGGCAAGCGCGGCGGCGCCTGGATGGATGACGCGCGCGGACGGCGCAAGCGTGGCAAAGGCGGGCACGACGCTATCCAGACACCGATAGCCTACCTCACCTGCAATTTCACGGAACCGTCGGTAGTCGACGGCAAGGCCAAGCCGGCGCTGTTTACCCACGATGAGGTCATCACCCTGTTCCACGAATTCGGCCACGGTTTGCATCACATGCTGACCCAAGTCGACGAACTGGCGGTGGCCGGCATTGCCGGCGTCGAATGGGATGCGGTCGAACTGCCTTCCCAGTTCCTGGAGAATTTTTGCTGGGAATGGGATGTGCTGCAGCATATGACGGCGCATGCCGACACCGGTGCGCCGCTGCCGCGCGCGTTGTACGACAAGATGGTAGCCGCAAAGAATTTCCAGTCCGGCCTGCAAACCCTGCGCCAAGTCGAGTTCGCACTATTCGACATGCACCTGCACGACGACTATCGCACCGGTGACGAGGCCAGCGTGCAGCAATTGCTCGACGGTGTGCGTCGGCAAGTGGCCGTCATCGCGCCGCCGGAATTCAACCGTTTCCAACACTCTTTCAGCCATATCTTTGCCGGCGGCTATGCGGCGGGCTATTATAGTTACAAGTGGGCGGAAGTCTTGTCGGCCGATGCCTACAGCGCGTTCGAGGAAGCAGGTCAGGCTAGTGGCGGCAACACCTTGTCGACTGAGATCGGCGGCAAGTTCCTGCGCGAGGTCCTGGCCGTGGGCGGATCGCGGCCGGCGCTGGAATCGTTTAAGGCCTTCCGCGGACGCGAACCGAAGATCGATGCCTTGTTGCGCCATAGCGGCATGGCGTCCTGAAGAAGCTATCGGAGCTGCATATTGGAACCGTGTATCGAACCGAGGTGATGAGATGAGATTGCTGAATGCGACGTGGGTGACATGGGTAGCACGGACAGCATGGCTGCTGACACTATTGGCGAACGCAAGCGCCAATGCGCAACTCTATAAATGGGTCGCTCCCGACGGCAGCGTGACATACAGCGATACGCCGCCGCCGGCGACCGCCGCCAAGGTGGAACGCAAATCCTACGGCGGCGGCTCTTCCCTGGCCGGACTGCCCTATGAACTCGCCGAGGTTGCACGCGCCAACCCGGTCAGCCTGTACACCATGGCGAACTGTTCCGCCTGCGACGCCGGACGCAGAATGCTGGGCGAGCGCGGCATACCGTTTGCCGAAAAAACCGTCACCAGCAACGAAGACATCGACCGCGTGCGCCAATTGACCGGCGCCACCCAAATGCCCGTGCTGGTAGTCGGCCGCATCAAGCAAACCGGCTTCGAAGCCGGCCAATGGGGCGGCGCACTGACCGCAGCAGGCTATCCGGCGACCAGCCAGTTGCCGGCAAATTACACGAACCCGCCGCCGGAGCCGGCCGCACCGAAAGCCACAGCCGGCGGCTCGGGCGACACCACCACCAGTGCTGCGGCCCAGCAGCAAGGCATCGTCAATACGCCGCCGCCGCTGGGCAATGCGCCGCCGGGATTCCAGTTCTGATGACTCGCATCGATTTCCACAGCAACGTCCCCGACAAGATCGGCTACGCCTGCCGTCTGGTGCGCAAGGCTCGTGCTGCCGATTGCCGCGTCGTCCTGTATAGCGACGACCGCGCGCAACTGGCCGCGCTTGATCAGGCATTATGGGCGTTCTCCGAACTGGACTTCCTGCCGCACGTGATGGCGGAAGACATCCTGGCCACCCAGACCCCGATCCTTCTGACCTCCAACGACCAGGTCGCGCTGCCGCATCATCAGATCCTGATCAACCTGTCCTCGGTCACGCCGAACCACTTCGCTCAATTCGAACGAATGATAGAAGTCGTTTCGAGCGATGCGGCTGACGCCGTCGCCGGGCGCGAACGCTACCGCTTTTACCAGCAACGCGGCTATCCCTTGAGCCACCACACCGCGGAGCCAACATGAATCAGTCCGCGCTCGATGCCGGCATCCCGGTCCTGACGGAAATCATCCAAGGGCCGGACGAGTCGGCGCCGACGGCACAGGAAGTACAGACGGCTGCGCGGCCGGCTCAAGCTGCTGCCGATGCGCAAGACATCGTCCAGGACATCGACGGCTGGCTCAATGAAGAGTGGAACCGTCTGGAACGCCGCATAGGCGGGCGCATCCTGCACCAGGTCATGGAGCGCCTCGAAACGGAAATCGAGCAGCGTGTGCGCGATGCACTGGCCGACGTGCTGCAGGTGGCCGTCGAAGGCCTGGCGGCCGACATCAAGATCAGCCTGCAATCGACCTTGCACGAGGCAATCTTCGAGGCCGTCAAGGACGAGGTCACGCGCATGCATACGCCCCAGCGTTGATGTCCCGCCCCATTTCCCGTTCCGTTTTATCCCGGCGGCGGCGATGAAGGTTATCGTCTTGGGTGCCGGCATCATCGGCACCGCGTCGGCATGGTTCCTCAACAAAGCCGGCTGCGAAGTCACCGTCATCGACCGCCAGCCCGGCATCGCGCGCGAAACCAGTTTTGCCAACGGCTGCCAGATCTCGGTGTCACATGCCGAGCCCTGGGCCAATCCGGCCGCACCGAAGAAAATCTGGAACTGGCTGGGCCAGGAAGACGCTCCTCTGCTGTATCGCTTCCGTCCCGAATGGCTGCAATGGAAATGGGCGCTGCAATTCCTGCGCGAATGCACACCGGCCCGTACCCAGTCCAATATCCGCCAGATCCTGGCGCTGGCTGCATACAGCCAGCAGACGCTGCACGCGGTGAGCGCGGAAACCGGCATAGCCTACAATAACCTGCAACGCGGCATCCTGCATTTCTATACCGACGCGCGCGATTTCGAAAAATCGCGTGCCGCCACCGAGCTGGTGCGCGCAATGGGCTGCCCACGCCGCACCATCGATACCGACGAAGCGGTGGTGCTCGAGCCGGCATTGGCAGGCATGCGCAAACGTATCGTCGGCGCCGACTATACCGAGAGCGACGAATCGGGCGACGTGCACAAATTCGCCATCGGCCTGGCCGACCACGCCGCCCGCGCCGGCGTCGAGTTCATGTTCGACACGCAGGTGAAGCGGCTGCACAGTGCTGACGGCGAGCTGCGCGGCGTCGAGGTCGTCGGCGTCGATGGCCGACCGCAGATACTGGAGGCCGACGCCTACGTCGTCGCGCTCGGCAGCTTCTCGGCCCCGCTGTTGAGGCCGTTGGGTGTGAACTTGTTGATTTATCCCGGTAAAGGCTATTCAGCCACTTACCGCGTTCTCGATTCCGCAGCAGCGCCGACCGTCTCGCTGACCGACGACGCCTGCAAGCTCGTCATCTCGCGCCTGGGCGACCGCTTGCGCGTGGCCGGCACCTGCGAGCTCGACGGCTATTCGTCGACGCTCAATGCCACGCGCTGCGCTGCCATCACGCGCCGCACGCGTGAATTGTTTCCCGATGCCTGTGATTACGACGCCGCCGAATACTGGACCGGCCTGCGTCCGCTGACGCCGTCCAACATTCCCTATATCGGCAAGACCCGCTATCGCAATCTTTTCCTCAATACCGGGCACGGTACGCTGGGCTGGACCATGGGTTGCGGTTCCGGGCGCGCGTTGGCAGACATCGTATGCGGCCGGACCCCGGACGTGAGCTTCGCGTTTACCGGACCAGTCTAAATTTCATTTGGCTACTCGCACCTGCACTTCAGCGGCGCGCTCATCAAAGGCAACACGCGTTGCGAACTTGACACGTTTCATGGGAAAACGCGATTGGAAATGGCGCACGTTGCCCGAACCGGAAATCACGCGCCGCACGAACTGGTAATAGGCTTCCATGTCGATCACGTGCACCACCAGGAAATAATCGTAGTCGCCCGAGACGAAATAGCATTGCATGACTTCGGCTTCCTTGTTCATGCGCGCTTCGAATTCCTGCATGGGCTCGTCCGACTGATTGATCAGCGACACCTCCAGGAAAGCCAGCATGCCGTAGCCGAGCGCGAATGGGTCCACCATCGCCACATCCGCATTGACGATGCCCGACTCGCGCAGGTCGCGTATGCGGCGCAGGCAGGTCGGTTGCGAAATGTGGACCTTGTCCGCCAGCACGCGCGTCGGTATCTGGTTGTCCTTTTGCAGCAGATTCAACAACTTGCGGTCAACTTTATCGAGGGCACGGTATTTGGGCATGGATAGTCGAGCGAGAATAGTGTCATGAGAAATATAAAGCAAAGAGTCGATTCGCGTTGCATTTTTTCCATATAATTGCCAGTTATCGTGAGGAGCCTGCTGCCTGAGCTTTGCCATAAGGTGGCGGCCCGCACTCCGATATTTCGTGCGCGCCTTGCCGTGCTATCTCTAGGAGGGTTTCCATGCAGTTCGCAACCATCAAAATGATTCCGCTGGCCGGGGCTGTCGCCCTGGCCCTGGCCGGCAATGCCGCGGCCGACGATTTGGTCGTCAAGATCGGCCATGTCGCACCGATTTCCGGTCCCAGCGCCCACCTCGGCAAGGACAACGAGGACGGCGCCAAAATGGCAATCGAGGATTTGAACGCCAAGGGCATCACGATCGGCGGCAAGAAGGCGAAGTTCGTGCTGCTGGCGGAAGACGATGGCGGCGACCCGAAACAGGGCACAGCCGTGGCGCAAAAACTGGTTGACGCCAAAGTCAATGGCGTCATCGGCCACTTGAATTCCGGCACGACCATCCCCGCTTCGAAAATCTACTTCGATGCCGGCATTCCGCAAGTCTCACCCTCTGCCACCGCGGTCCAATACACGCTGAACCATCGCAACACGGCCTTCCGCGTTTGCGCCAACGACGGCCAGATCGGCGGCACGCTGGGACGCTATGCAGCACAAACGCTGCAAGCCAAGAAGATTGCAGTGATCGATGACGCCACCGCCTATGGTCAAGGCGTGGCCGCGCAATTCAGCAAGGCCGCACGCAGCACCGCCGGCGTCAACATCATCGCCACCGAGCACACCACCGACAAGGCCACCGACTTCAACGCCATCCTGACCAAGATCCGCGGCACCAATCCCGACGTGATCTTCTTCGGCGGCATGGATTCGGTAGGCGGCCCGATGCTGCGCCAGATGAAAGCGCTCGGCATCAAATCGAAATTCATGGGCGGCGACGGCATCTGTACTGAAGAAGGCTTGCCGAAGCTCGCCGGCGACGGCCTGGGCGAAAGTCAAGTCTATTGCGCCGAAGCCGGTGGCGTCGATCCTTCCGGACAAAAGGCCATGGACGCATGGCGCGCTTCCTACAAGAAGCGTTTCGGCGTGGACGTGCAGATTTACGCACCCTATGTCTACGACGCCGTCATGACCATGGTGGAAGCCATGAAGCAAGCAGGCTCGTCCGAACCCGCCAAGTACCTGCCAGTACTGGCCAAGATCAAATACCAAGGCATCACCGGCAATATCGAGTTCGATCAGAACGGCGACATGAAGACCGGCACCATGACGCTGTACACCTACAAGGGCGGCAAGCGTGAACGCGTGTCTGTAATTCACTAAGCCACTCACTGATCGCGCTCCTTGCACATCAGGCGCACGATCAGCCAAAAAAAAAAGCGCTCATATGAGCGCTTTTTTTCATCCCGAGGACCGGCTTATTTCTGCGACAGCACCCACTTGACCAGGGTATGCGCTTCCGCTTCGGTCACCTGGGAATTAGGCGGCATCGGTACCGGACCCCACACGCCGCTGCCGCCCGTCAGCACTTTTTTGACGAGCTTGTCTTCGGCATCCTTCTGGCCGGCGTACTTGGCCGCGACGTCTTTATAAGCAGGGCCAACGATCTTGGTCTGCACCGAATGGCAGGCCAGGCAATTCTTGGCCTTGGCCAGATCGGCCGGCGCTTCGGCCGCCATTGTCACTTGCGTCGCCAGCGCACCGGCTGCCAATACTGCCAACAAAGCTGCTTTCATATTATTCTCCAATCGAGGTTAGTGTTGCTGCGCATAATGTTGCCAAATATTGTTCAGCGGAGATATTAAGGCATAAACGCTACAACGTGTGTGCAAGCGGCTTCGTTGACTGTGAAACGCCGCATTTGACCGCAAGCGCGATTCGACCTATGCTTAGTAGCAACTAATGCAGGGAAGAACAAAGGATTCGCAATGCCGCTCATCATTCTCCTCGCCGCGCTGACGGCACTCAGGTATTTCGAGGTTGGCCCATTTTCGAAGCTATCCTGGTGGTGGATCGTCGGCTTGGCGGTCGCTGCCTTCATTTGGTTCGAATTTCTCGAACGCATACTTGGCCTTGACAAACGCAAGGCGCACGACAAGCTCGAGAAGGCGCGTTCCGATCGCGTCAAGAACACTTTTAAATAAATCTTGCCCGAACAAAAAAGGCCGCAAGCAATAATATGCTGCGGCCTTTTTGTTTTGTTACGCGGGAATTATTCGAAATTCCCGTCTGTAACCGCGCCCTTGCTGGCCGAGGAGGTCAGGGCTGCAAACTTGGCCAGCACGCCGCGCGTATAACGCGGCTTGGGTGCCGTCCACTTGGCGCGCCGCGCCGCCAGTTCGGCATCGCTGATATTCAGCTGGATCAATTGCTTGTGCGCATCGATGGTGATCGAATCGCCTTCCTGCACCAAGGCAATCGTACCGCCCACATAGGCTTCCGGCGCCACGTGGCCGACCACCATGCCCCAGGTGCCGCCCGAGAAACGGCCGTCGGTAATCAAGCCGACCGACTCACCCAGGCCCTTGCCGATCAAAGCCGAAGTAGGCGCTAACATCTCCGGCATGCCGGGTGCGCCCTTGGGGCCAAGATAGCGCAGCACCAGCACGTCGCCCGCCTTGATCCGGTCCGCCAGGATCGCGTCCATGGCCGAATATTCGTCATCGAACACACGCGCCGGGCCGGTGATGGCAGGATTCTTCAAGCCGGTGATCTTGGCAACGCAGCCTTCGGTCGACAAGTTGCCTTTCAGGATTGCCAAGTGCCCCTGTTCGTACAAGGCCTTGTCGATCGGCATGATCACGTCCTGGTCGGCGCGCGGCTGGTCCGGCACCTGGGCCAATTCTTCGGCCATGGTGCGGCCAGTGATGGTGACGCAATCGCCATGCAGCAGGCCGGCGTTCAACAGCACCTTCATCACTTGCGGAATGCCGCCCGCCTTGTGCAAGTCGGTAGCGACGTATTTGCCGGAAGGCTTGAGGTTGCAGATGACCGGCACCTTGAGACGCATGCGTTCGAAATCGTCGATGGTCCATTCGACGCCGGCCGCGTGGGCAATGGCCAAATAGTGCAACACGGCGTTGGTGGATCCGCCGGTGGCCATGATCACGGCCACGGCATTCTCGATCGCCTTGCGGGTGACAATGTCGCGCGGCTTCAAGTCCGCCTTGATGGCGCCAATCAGTACGCGCGCCGATTCTGCCGCCGAGCCGGTCTTCTCGTCGTCCGGGTTGGCCATGGTCGACGAATACAGCAGCGACATGCCAAGCGCCTCGAACGAAGAGGACATGGTGTTGGCCGTATACATCCCGCCGCAGGAACCGGAAGACGGGCAGGCATTGCGCTCAATGCCGTCGAAGTCTTCCTGCGACATGCGTCCGGCCGTGAATTCGCCAACCGCTTCGAAGGCCGACACGATGGTCAGGTCCTTGCCCTTCCAGTTGCCGGGCTTGATAGTGCCGCCATAGACGTAGATGCTGGGCACGTTGGTGCGCAGCATGCCTATCATGCCGCCCGGCATGTTCTTGTCGCAGCCGCCGATCACGACGCAGCCATCCAGCCATTGGCCGTTGACCGCCGTTTCGATACAGTCGGCAATCACTTCGCGCGAGATCAGCGAATACTTCATGCCCTCGGTGCCCATCGACATGCCGTCGGAAATGGTCGGCGTGCCGAACACTTGCGGATTGGCGCCGGCTTCCTTGACGGCAGAAATGGCAATGTCGGCCAGCTTCTGCAAGCCGGAATTGCATGGCGTGATGGTTGAATGGCCGTTGGCGATACCGACCATGGGTTTGTCGAAGTCTTCCTTTTGGTAGCCCATGGCGTAATACATGGAGCGATTCGGGCTGCGGGCGACGCCCTGGGTAATGTTCTTCGAGCGGCGATTGAATGACATGTCGTCTCCTGCAATGACGTTATTAATGAGGCTAAGCGTAGTGGAAGAACAAATATCTGTAAAATATATTATTGATTTGAAATTAATATATTTTTTGAATTTATATGCACTTCCCGCATCTCCAATGAATTTCGACCTGCGCCAACTCCGCTATTTTGTAACGGTGGCCGAGGAATTGCATTTCGGTCGCGCCGCCGTGCGCCTGCACATGACCCAGCCGCCGCTGTCACAGGCGATCCAGGCGCTGGAAGCGGCGCTGGGCGCCGCCTTGTTCACGCGCACCAAGCGCAGTGTGGTACTGACGCCGGCAGGCAGTGCCCTGCTGCCGGAAGCGCAACGCCTGTTGTCGCAGGCGCAGGCCTTGCCCGATCTGGTGCGACGCGCCGACGCCGGCGAAGTCGGGCACTTGTCTCTGGCCTTCGTGTCTACGGCAGACTATAGCGTGCTGCCCGCCTTTTTGCGCGAATTCCGCGATGCCCATCCGCAAGTGCAAATCGATCTGCGCGAGGCAACCAGCGACGTCCAGCTTGAGGAACTGATGAAGGGCCGCGTCGACGCCGGCTTGTTGATCCCGCCGCTGCCGGAAGAAGCCCAAGAAGAGCTGGACTACCTCGCCATCCTGTCCGAGCCGCTGGTAGCTGCGGTCCCAAGCGGACTGAAAGGCACCGGCAAATCGCCGGTTTCGCTCGAACGCCTCGCCAACCAGCCGCTGGTGATATTTCCGCGCAAGATCGCCCCGGCCTTGCACGATGCCATTTTCGCCTGCTTCCACGAGGTCGGCCTGACACCGCGCATCGCCCAGGAAGCGATTCAAATGCAAACCATTGTCGGCCTGGTTTCGGCCGGCATGGGAATCGCACTTGTGCCACAATCCGTCTCGAACCTGAAACGCCCCGGTGTCGAATACAAGGGCCTGGCCGGCAAGACACCCTTGGTCGAAACCGGACTGGCCTGGCGGCGCGACAATCCGTCGCCGGTCTTGCACTCCTTCCTGGACTTATTGCGAAAGAAAAGATAATGCCTTTGAA
>Ga0213872_10000385_pt1 | contig 36978 bp, 38 predicted proteins | sample VelepicomBERX_R2_FD_160071 | JGI IMG/M metagenome (GOLD analysis project Ga0213872, IMG submission 160071) | Rhizosphere microbial communities from Vellozia epidendroides in rupestrian grasslands, the National Park of Serra do Cipo, Brazil - RX_R2 | ecosystem: Host-associated > Plants > Roots >... | reverse complement strand
GCTGGTGGTGTTCCCCTTCGAGGAGGAGATCTACCGCCAGGCGGGCGTGCCGGTGACCTATGTGGGCCATCCGCTGGCCGAGCTGATCCCCGTGGTGCCGGACGAAATCGGCGCGCGCCGCGTGCTGGGGCTGCCGGAAGACGCCAACGTGGTCACCATCATGCCGGGCAGCCGCATGTCGGAGATCAAGTACAACACGGCGGCCTTTGTCGGTGCGGCCAAACTGCTGAAGCAGCGCGACCGTTCGCTGCGCTTTGTCGCGCCGATGGCGGGCGAGCGCCAACGCCAGCTGTTCCTGCAGATCGTCGCGCAGGCCGGCCTGCAGGACGTCGAGATCCAGCTGCTGGATGGCCAGTCGCATACCGCGATTGCGGCCGCCGACGCGGTGCTGGTGGCTTCCGGCACGGCCTCGCTGGAGGTGGCGCTGTTCAAGAAGCCGATGGTGATCGCGTATAAGATGATGGAGCTGGAATGGCAGATCCTGCGCCACTTCGGCTACATGCCCTGGATCGGCCTGCCGAACATCCTGGCGCGCGAATTCCTGGTGCCAGAGCTGCTGCAGCATGCCGCCAGCCCGCAAGCGCTGGCCGAGCATATGTGGAAGCAGCTGAGCGATGCGCCGCACCGCCTGCAGCTGGCGCAGCGCTTCACCGACATGCATCACAGCCTGCTGCGCAATAGCGCGGTGGAGAGCGCCAATGCGGTGCTTAGAGTAATCAACGCAAAGTAACAATGAAAAATCAATATCCCGGCCTGTTTGACGACCTGCCGTTTTCGCCCGACGAAATCGTCTGCGGCGTGGATGAGGCAGGGCGTGGTCCGCTGGCCGGACCGGTGTTCGCCGCCGCCGTGATCCTCGATCCGTCCCGTCCCGTCGACGGCCTGCGCGACTCCAAGAAGCTCAACGAAGCCAAGCGCGATGCGCTGGCGCCGCTGATCAAGGCCAATGCGCTGGCCTGGGCCATCGCCGAAGCCTCGGAAGCGGAGATCGACAAGATCAACATTCTGCAAGCCTCGATGCTGGCCATGCGCCGCGCGGTGGAAGCGCTGCAGACGGTGCCGACCCTGGCCCTGATCGACGGCAACCGCTGCCCGGTGATGAAGATTCAGGCGATCGCCATCGTCGGCGGCGACGACAAGGTGGACGCCATCTCGGCCGCTTCCATCCTGGCCAAGACCGCGCGCGATGCGGCGCTGGTGGTGCTGCACGAGCAGTATCCGCAGTACTGCTTCGACCAGCACAAGGGCTACGGCACCGCGCTGCATCTGGAACGCCTGCGTCTGCACGGCGCCTCGCCGGTGCACCGCCGCACCTTTGCGCCGGTGCGCGCTGTCATTGAAACCATGCAGGGACAGGTGCCGTTTTGAAGACCATCACCTCGCGCGATAACGCCCAGTACAAGGAGCTGCACAAGCTGGCGGGCAGTTCGCAGGCGCGCCGCAAGGCCGGCCGCACGCTGCTGGACGGCGTGCACCTGTGCGAAGCCTGGTTGCAGTTGCGCGGCCATCCGCTGCAATGCATCGTCAGCGAAAGCGCTATGCAGAACGCGGAAGTGCAGCAGATTGTGGCGCGTCTGGAGGCGGAGCATGCGCATGTCCTGGGCCTGCCCGATGCGCTGTTCCACGCGCTCAGCCAGGTCGAGCATGGCGTCGGCATCCTGTTCCTGATCGATACGCCGGAGCGGGCCGTGACGCAGCCGATGAGCGTATCGGCGGTCCTGCTGGACAACGTGCAGGATCCCGGCAACGTCGGCTCCATCCTGCGCAGCGCGGCGGCGGCCGGCATCAAGCAGGTTTACTGCGCGCCGGGCACGGCGTTCTGCTGGTCGCCCAAAGTGCTGCGCGCCGCGATGGGCGCGCACTTCGTGCTGGAGATTTTCGAGGACGTCGACCTGGCCCGGTTGGTGCAGGAATCGCGGATCGCCACCCTGGCCACCAGCGGTTACGCCAAGCAGCGCCTGTACGATATGGACCTAAGCCAGCCGGTGGCCTGGGTGTTCGGCCACGAAGGGCAGGGCGTGTCGGACCAGCTGCTGTCGATGACGACCCATCAAGTGGTGATCCCGCATCTGGGCAAGGTAGAATCGCTGAATGTGGCCGCGTGCGCCGCAGTTTGCTTTTTCGAGCAAGTCAGGCAAAATCAAGTCTAAATCTGGAAGTCTTTGGAGCACGCATGGATATCGGGGCTTTGCATTTTCTGGTGGCAGAAGGGGATCTGGTGCAGCGCCAGGCGCTGGCGGACATCCTCGTGCACATTGGCGTGGCAAGCATCACGCAAGTCCCCGACGGCCATACTGCACTGCGCCACTTTGAAGCCGGCATCGATCCCTCGCCCGATATCGTGATCCTCGACCTGGCCTTGCCGGGCATGGACGCGCTGGAACTGATCCGGCGCTTGTCGGAGTTACGCGCGCGCGCTGGCGTGATCGTGGTCGGCGCGCAGACCAGCGCTGTGCTGTTCTCGGTCGAGACCATGGCCATTGCTTATGGCATCAATATGCTGGGCGCGATCGGCAAGCCGGTCAGCGCCGCCCGTCTGGAGGCGCTGATCGCTAACTATGCGCCAGCGGAAGCCGCCCGGGGCGGCCGCGCCGCGCCGCCTATGTTCTCGTTTGCCGAGGTGGGTCGCGGCCTGCAGGCACGCGAATTCGATCCCTTCTTCCAGCCCAAGATCGAGCTGGAGACGGGCCAGGTCAAGGGCCTGGAGATGTTCGCCCGCTGGCGCCATCCGCAGCACGGCGTGCTGGGTCCCGCATCGTTCATCAAGGCGCTGGAAGACAATAACCGCGTCGACTTCCTCGACTGGAGCATGATCGAGAAATCGGTGGCGGCCTGCCGCACCTTGCATGACCAGGGCATTCCGATCTCGTTCTCGATCAACGTCGATCAGGCCACGCTGGCCCATCCCCAGTTCATCGAGCAGATGACGGCCTGCCTGCAGCGGCACCGCATCCTGGCCGATTACATCACCTTCGAGATGACCGAGTCGTCGGTGCTGACCACCGATCCGCACTTCCTGGAACGCCTGCTGCGCCTGCGTATGATGGGCTTCGGCCTGGCCATCGACGACTATGGCACTGGCCGCAGCAATCTGCAGCTGCTGGCGCGCATCCCGTTCTCGGAGCTGAAGATCGACCGCAGCTTCGTCGATGGCGCCTCCAAGAAGCAGGCCATCGGCACCGTGCTGCGCTCCTGTCTCGGCCTGGCGCGCAGCCTGGAGCGCCGCTCGGTGGCGGTGGGCGTGGAGACCAAGCAGGATTGGGACTTCCTGCAAGGCCTGGGTTGCACCTACGCCCAAGGCTACTACATCGCCAAGCCGATGCCGGTGGAAGAATTCCCCGGTTGGCTCAAGGACTGGCGCCAGTTCTTTTGACCCCGTGACGCTTGCGGGACATCAAACCCGCAGCGCGCCGATCAACGCACACTCAAGTTCGGCCTCTCATCCGAGAGGCATTTTCTTGAGAGGTGCAAGATGGCCAAACGTAAAAACAGCAACGGTGGTAATGGCGGGAACACGGACGGCGCAGGCTCTGTTCTGAGCACGGTGTCAGGGCCCGCCGACCCACCCATGCCTGATCGGCTTGGACCGCCCAGCCAGATCGCCAGCCAGCTGCTGCAAAAAGTGGAAAGCGACGAACAGCTGGCGGCGCAAATGCCTTTCAACTCCACCAAGCCGCTGGAGTATGGCGAAGCCGCCTTCACGCCGCACCAGGGCGAAATCCATCGCCCCTCAAACCAGCTGGCCACCGCCAGCACCAGTACTGAAACGGTGCCTTCGCCCAAGGTCGGCGCGGGTGAAGCGGAGATCGGCCAGAATCCACTCGACGGTCCGTTGGACCGGGTACGGGTGGACGACTCCCAGCGCGAGCTGACCACCAATCAGGCGGTGCAGGTGGCGGATAACCAGGACAGCCTGCGCGCGGGCCTGCGCGGCCCGACGCTGCTGGAAGACTTCATCATGCGTGAGAAGATCACGCACTTCGATCACGAGCGTATTCCGGAGCGGGTGGTACATGCGCGCGGCTCGGCGGCGCACGGTTATTTCGAGAGCTACCATGACCTGAGCGACATCACGCGCGCTTCGCTGTTTGCCGCGCCAGGCAAGCGCACGCCGGTGTTTGTGCGCTTTTCCACGGTGGCCGGCGAGCGCGGTTCGGCCGATACGGCGCGCGACGTGCGCGGCTTCGCCACCAAGTTCTATACCGACGAGGGTAACTGGGACCTGGTGGGGAACAATATCCCCGTGTTCTTCATCCAGGATGCGATGAAGTTCCCCGATCTGATCCACGCGGTCAAGCCGGAGCCCAACAACGGCATGCCGCAGGCGGCCAGCGCGCACGACACCTTCTGGGACTTTGCCTCGCTCAGTCCCGAGATCACCCACATGCTGATGTGGCATACCTCCGACCGCGCCATTCCGCGTAGTTACCGGATGATGCAGGGATTTGGCGTGCATACCTTCCGCCTGGTGAACGCGCAGGGCGAGCCGGTGTTCTGCAAATTCCATTGGACGCCGCTGGCGGGCGTGCATTCGCTGGTGTGGGACGAGGCGGTGCGCCTCGCCGGCGCCGATTCGGACTTCCACCGGCGCGATTTGTGGGAAGCCATCGAGGCCGGGCAGTTTCCGCAGTACGAGCTGTCGCTGCAGCTCTTCACCGAAGAACAGGCCGCGCAATTCCCCTTCGACGTGCTGGACGCCACCAAGATCGTGCCGGAAGAACTGGTGCCACGCCGTGTGGTCGGCAAAATGGTGCTGGATCGCAATCCCGATAATTTCTTTGCTGAAACAGAACAGGTAGCTTTCTGCGCTTCCCACGTGGTGCCGGGGGTGGATTTCAGCGACGATCCCTTGTTGCAGGGCCGCCTGTTCTCCTACCTGGACACGCAGTTGAGCCGCCTGTCCGGTCCCAATTTCCACGAAATTCCCATCAACGCGCCGATTGCGCAAATTCACAACAACCAGCGCGATGGTTTTCACCGGCAGTCGATAAATCGGGGGCGGGTGGCCTATGAGCCCAATTCGCTGGCGGGCGGTTGTCCATTCCAGGCCGGTGCGGCGGGATTTGTCAGTTTTCCGGAACGGATTTCTGCGCCCAAAGTGCGGGGAAAAGGCGAGCTGTTTGCCGACCATTATTCACAGGCGCGCCTGTTCTGGAAAAGCCAGACGCCGGTCGAGCGGCTGCATATTATCGCCGCCTTCCGCTTTGAATTAAGCCGCGTGCAGACGCCGGCCATTCGCCGCCGTATGCTGGCGGGGCTGGCCAATGTCGATGAAACGCTGGTGCGGGGTGTCGCCGATGGCTTGGGTATGGAAGTGCCGCCGCCTTTACCATTGGCGACCAATCGGCCGATCTTCGATTATCCGCCGTCGCCGGCTTTATCGATCTTCCATTATCCCGGCCATACCGGCATTCACACCCGCCGCATTGCCGTTTTCGTGGGCCAAGGCAGCGATGGCGCACTGGTGCGCAAGCTGTATGCGCAATTGCTGGAGCAGGGCGCGGTGCCGCGTTTAATCGGCCAACATTTGGGCAAGGTGGAATCCGGAGACGGTGCGCCGCTAGCCGTGGAAATTACTTTTGAAACGGCGCCCTCGGTAGTATTTGATGCCGCAATTATTCCCGATGCCGCGCTGATGCAAAACACCCAGGCAATAGAATTCGTGACGCTGCAATATCGGCATGATAAGCCGATCATGGCGGTGGGAAATGGCAAAGGATTATTGGCCGCCGCTGATATTCCCGAGGCTTTGCCGGACGGGGAGCCGGATCCCGGCATCATTGTCGCTGCCGCCAACCAGGCGCCAGCGGCCTTGCAGCGCTTTGTGGACGCGCTGAGCCGTCATCGCATCTACGCGCGGGAGACGTCGTCACCGGCGCTCTGAATGCCAAAAGATGGCGTTTTCACGCCAAGACCTGGCATGCGTAGCCCGTGAAAAAAGCCCAGCGTCGGCTGGGCTTGTTGGCATCAGTATTCGCGGCGGTTGGGTTTAATCTCCTGCAGGATGGTGGTGGAGATTTCCTCGATCGACTTGGTGGTGGACGACAGCCAGCGAATGCCTTCGCGTTTCATCATCATTTCCGCTTCATTCACCTCGTAGCGGCAGTTTTCCAGCGATGCATATTTACTGCCGGCGCGGCGTTCATTGCGGATTTCCGACAGGCGCTCGGGCGTGATGGACAGGCCGAATATCTTCGATTTGAATTCGTATAAAGCCGACGGCAATTTGCCGCGTTCGAAGTCGTCTGGAATCAGCGGGTAATTGGCTGCCTTGATGCCATATTGCATCGCCAAATACAGGCTGGTCGGAGTTTTACCGGAGCGGGAAACGCCGACAAGTATCACATCGGCCGAAGCCAGGTTTTTATGCGATTGGCCGTCGTCATGCGCCAGCGAGAAATTAATCGCCTCGATGCGGTTTTTATATTCCTCGCTGTCGACAATATTATGCGAGCGGCCGATGGTGTGGGTCGACTTGACATTCAACTCCTGCTCCAGCGGCGCCACAAAGGTCTGAATCAAATCCATGTGCATGCCTTTGCATTGGCGAATCACATTGGAGAGTTCAGTTTTGACCAGGGTGGAGAAAATAATCGGGCGCTGCCCGTCGGCTTCAAACGCTTCATTGATTTTGCGCACAGCATCATATGCCTTATCCAGCGTATCAATGAAAGGCAGGCGAATCTGGCGGAAGCGTAACTCGAACTGCGTTAAAACAGAGTGACCAAAGGTTTCTGCGGTAATCCCGGTGCCATCCGAGACAAAAAAGACAGTACGGGCTGCCGAGGGCAAGGTGGGTCGTTGTTCTTGGGCCATGGATTGTTGCCAGTGATTATTGTGAATCGTCAATTTGCGCTGCACCATGTAGAATGGTCGCCAACGGTTAGATTGTGCTGCACGACGCTAAGAATAACAAGATTGAATGTCGGCGCCTCGCGGGAAGATTTCTATCATCAAAAAGGTGTAATTATGTCCAACGCAGCAATGAAGGAGCAGCAGCAAACATCAGGCGGTGAAGCAGTGTACGTCGCATCATTCGAGCACTTGCGCATGACCGATGTGGAATCGGTCGGCGGCAAGAACGCCTCGCTGGGCGAAATGATCAGCCAGCTGGCTGGCGCAGGCGTCCGGGTTCCGGGCGGCTTTGCTACGACCGCGCAGGCTTTCCGCGATTTCCTGTCGCATGCGGCTGACGGCGGCCAGTCCCTGGCTGACCGCATCGCCAACCGCCTGGCCGACCTGAACGTGGACGACGTGCGCGCGCTGGCAGCCGCCGGCGCCGAGATCCGTCAATGGATCATCGACACCCCGTTCCAGCCACGCCTGGAAGCGGATATCCGCGCGTTCTACGACAAGCTGGTGGCCGATTCGTCGACCGAAGTGTCGTTCGCCGTGCGCTCCTCCGCCACCGCGGAAGACCTGCCGGATGCGTCCTTCGCAGGCCAGCAGGAGTCCTTCCTGAACGTGGTCGGCATCGACAACGTGCTGGAAGCGATGAAGCACGTGTTCGCATCCCTGTATAACGACCGCGCGATCTCGTACCGCGTACACAAAGGCTTCACCCACGCTGAAGTGGCGCTGTCGGCCGGCGTGCAGCGCATGGTGCGTTCCGACACCGGCGCATCGGGCGTGATGTTCACCATCGATACCGAATCCGGCTTCAAGGACGTGGTCTTCGTCACCTCCAGCTATGGCCTGGGCGAGACTGTGGTGCAGGGCGCCGTCAATCCGGACGAATTCTACGTCCACAAGCCGATGCTGGAAAAAGGCTTCTCGCCTGTCATCCGCCGCAATATCGGCTCGAAGCTGATCAAGATGGAGTTCACCAACGAAGCCAAGGCTGGCCGCTCGGTCAAGACCGTGGACGTGCCGGTCGAGATGCGCAACCGCTACTCGCTGGCCGATTCGGAAGTGGTGGAACTGGCCAAGTACGCCGTCATCATCGAAAAACACTACGGCCGTCCAATGGACATCGAGTGGGGCAAGGATGGCCGCGACGGCAAGCTGTACATCCTGCAGGCGCGTCCTGAAACGGTGAAGTCGCAGCAGAAGCACACCGATTCGCAGCAGCGCTTCAAGCTGAAGTCGAGCGGCACCGTGCTGGCTTCGGGCCGCGCGATCGGCCAGAAGATCGGCGCCGGTCCTGTGCGCGTGATCCACGATCCGTCGGAGATGGAACGTGTGCAGCCGGGCGACGTGCTGGTGGCCGACATGACCGACCCGAACTGGGAACCGGTGATGAAGCGCGCTTCCGCCATCGTGACCAATCGCGGCGGCCGTACTTGCCACGCGGCGATCATCGCCCGTGAACTGGGTGTGCCGGCTGTTGTGGGCTGCGGCGACGCGACCGACGTGCTGAAAGACGGCACCTTCGTGACCGTGTCCTGCGCCGAAGGCGATGAGGGCAAGATCTACGACGGTCTGCTGGAAACCGAAGTGACCGAAGTCTCGCGCGGCGAACTGCCAGCGCTGCCGACCAAGATCATGCTGAACGTCGGTAATCCACAGCTGGCCTTCGACTTCCAGTCGGTGCCGAACGCCGGTGTGGGCCTGGCCCGCCTGGAGTTCATCATCAACAACAACATCGGCGTGCACCCGAAAGCGATCCTGGAATACCCGAACATCGACGCCGACCTGAAAAAGGCTGTGGAGTCGGTGGCGCGCGGCCATGCTTCGCCTCGCGCCTTCTACGTGGACAAGCTGGCCGAAGGCGTGGCGACCATCGCGGCCGCGTTCTGGCCGAAGAAAGTCATTGTGCGCCTGTCGGACTTCAAGTCCAACGAGTACAAGAAGCTGATCGGCGGTTCGCGCTACGAGCCGGATGAAGAAAACCCGATGCTGGGCTTCCGTGGCGCGGCGCGCTACCTGGCGGAAGACTTTGCCGAGTCCTTCGAAATGGAATGCGCGGCGATGAAGCGCGTCCGTAACGAGATGGGCCTGACCAACGTTGAGCTGATGGTGCCGTTCGTGCGTACCCTGGGCCAGGCGGAAAAGGTAGTTGGCCTGCTGGCGAAGAATGGCCTGAAGCGCGGCGAAAACGGCCTGCGCCTGATCATGATGTGCGAAGTGCCTTCCAACGCGATCCTGGCCGAGCAGTTCCTGCAGCATTTCGACGGCTTCTCGATCGGTTCCAACGACCTGACCCAGCTGACCCTGGGCCTGGACCGCGACTCCGGCATGGAGCTGCTGGCGGTGGACTTCGACGAGCGCGATCCTGCGGTCAAGGCGATGCTGTCGCTGGCGATCCAGGCTTGCCGTAAGCTGAACAAGTACATCGGCATCTGCGGCCAGGGCCCATCCGACCATCCGGACTTCGCCGTCTGGCTGATGGAGCAGGGCATCGAGACCATGTCGCTGAATCCGGACTCGGTGATCGACACCTGGCAGAAACTGGCTGAGCTGCAGAAGTAATCTTCGCCTGCTGCTCGCGATACTGAAAACCCTGCATACCGGGAACGGATGCAGGGTTTTTTATTGCGCGCGCCTGTGCTTGGGAAGTCCCTAGAATGTCTGGATGGGAGCGACAGCGGAAGCCAACAGCCTGAAGGACCAGATGCGCAACATCCTGGATGAGGCCAGAATGATTCTGCCCGGCGTTCAGGCCTTGTTCGGCTTTCAGACCATCGCAGTGTTCAATCAGCGTTTCGAGGAGATGGGACCGCTGCCCCGCTATTGCCATCTGGCGGCCTTGATGCTGGTGGTGGTGGTGGCGATCGGACTGGTGATGGCGCCAGCGGCGTGGCACCGGCTTGCCTCGCCCGAGCATGTCACAGAAGATCTGGTGCGGCTCTCGTCGAAACTGATCAGCGCTGCGCTGCTGCCGCTGGCGATTGCGGTGGCGGTGGATGTGGGCGTAGTCATCCAGCTCTGCACCAGCGCGGCGTCTCTTAGCCTGCCGGGGGCGGCGCTTGCCCTGATGATTCTTGCTGTGTTATGGTTTTTTGCGCCCATGTCGCGCCGGCGGCGGATGCGCTCAGGCCAGCTTGAATAGAACCTTGGCGTCCTGATCGTGTGCAAAGGCGGCGCAGAGCCGGTGGAAGCCGTCGGCAATAATCAAGGCGCCACCGTCGGCGCCGCATATCAGCAGGATAGGGGAAAAGGCCCGTCCCTTCTTGATCGCCTTGTTCTGCTTGACCCAGTCGAATGCGCGCACCTCCGACATCGGCGTATGCGATGCCCGCAGTATGTCCCTGGCGGGGATCTGGCGAACCTTGGCGCGGCGCAGGCGCTTGGCCAGGCGGGAGGCCGCCCTTTGCCCGAACAGCAGGCACAGATACGCTTCTGCGGCTGGATAGTCCTTCTTCTTTGGGGCGCTTAGCCATTTGACAGTACTCATCATCGCTCCTTTCACTATCGATGCTAACGCAGGCGCTGGCGTGGCGGCGCGCGGCTCCGGGCGGAAGCTATTCAGGTTGCAGAAATAATAAATACTCTGTGCTACAGTAAAACCCTCGCTTTCCTTACCTTGTGGAGGACATCATGAGCGACTGGAGCATGTGGTTTGGCACTGCCGGCTTGATTGTGATTCTGGAGCTGGTCAGCGGTACGTTTTATCTACTGATGATTGCCATCGGCGTGGCGGCGGGCGGGCTGGCGGCCTGGCTGGGATTCGGCTTTTCACTGCAGCTGCTGGTGGCTGCCGTGGTGGGCGTGCTGGGGGTGGCGGCGCTTCACCGCAGCCGGTTCGGCTATCGCGCGCGCACGATCGACGCGGCGCGCGACCCCAGTGTGAATCTGGATATCGGACAAACCATCCAGGTGCCGGCGTGGCAGGATGGTGCGGCGCGCGTGATGTACCGGGGCGCGCTATGGGATGTGGAATTGGCGCCGGGCGGCACGCCGTCACCGGGGCAGTTCACCATTCGCGAAGTACGCGGCAGCCGCCTGATTGTGGCGGCCTGATTAATCTACCGGAGAAGTACATGGACATCAGTATTGGCAACGTCACCTTTATTCTGTTTGTGCTGGCGCTGGTCTTTGTGATCAAGACCATCAACGTGGTGCCGCAGCAGCACGCGTGGGTGGTGGAGCGGCTGGGGCGCTTTCACGCGGTGCTGGCGCCGGGGCTCAACATTGTGATCCCCTTCGTGGACCGCATCGCCTACAAGCATATCCTGAAGGAGATCCCGCTCGACGTGCCGCCGCAGGTCTGCATCACCAAGGACAATACCCAGCTGCAGGTGGACGGCATCCTGTACTTCCAGATTACCGATCCGATGCGCGCGTCCTATGGTTCGTCCAACTACATCACGGCGATTACCCAACTGGCACAGACCACGCTGCGTTCCGTGATCGGCCGTATGGAGCTGGATAAGACTTTTGAGGAACGTGAGCATATCAACACCGCCATCGTGAATGCGATCGACGAATCGGCTTCCAACTGGGGCGTGAAAGTGCTGCGCTACGAGATCAAGGATCTGACGCCGCCGAAGGAAATCCTGCATGCGATGCAGGCACAGATCACGGCCGAGCGCGAGAAGCGCGCGCTGATCGCGGCATCGGAAGGCCGCAAGCAGGAGCAGATCAACATCGCCAGCGGCGAGCGCGAAGCGCACATCGCGCGATCCGAAGGCGAGAAGCAGGCCGCCATCAACCGCGCGCAGGGCCAGGCGGCGGCCATCCTGGCGCTGGCGGAAGCGAATGCCTCGGCGCTGCGCCAGGTGGGTGAAGCGATCCGTGCGCCGGGCGGCGATGAGGCCATGAACCTGAAGGTGGCCGAGCAGTATGTGAACGCTTTCGCGCAGCTTGCCAAAACCAATAATTCGATTATCATCCCGGCCAACCTGGGCGAGATGAGCGGCTTGATCGCCACCGCCATGCAGGTGGTCAAATCGCAAAAAGCTTAAGGAGTGGTAATGGGTACATGGGCGGTCGATGCATTCGGCAATGACTTCGCGCAGGACTGGGCGGCGGATTTGCACGAGGTGTCCAATATGGATGCGGTGGCGGATACGCTGAATGTGGTCGTGGAAAGCAGCGGCGAGCTGGAAGCGCCGCTTGCGGTCGAGGCGCTGGTCGCCATCGAAGTGTTGGCGCGGCTGCAGGGCAAGGGCGGCGAGCGCACTGAAGACAGCGCATCGGTGGACGAATGGGTCGACGCGCGCAAGGCCAAGCACAAGCCGCGCACCGATCTGGCCGGGAAGGCGCAGCAGGCGATTGAACGCGTCCTGGCCGAAGACTCGGAACTGCGCCAGCTGTGGGAAGAAAGCGAGCATTACGAAGAATGGCTCGCTTCCGTGCGCGATCTGAAGGCCCGCCTGGGCTGAATCAGTTCATATCGAGGCGTCCATACGAGCCGTGCGCTTCGTCCGAGGGACCGGCAGTAAAGAACAGGGTATTGGTGGGCTGGCTGTTGACGCCATTGCCGAAGGCGATACCCCACAGGCCGTCGATCATGACCGGGGCGCCGTTGGCCTGCATCAGGCTTCCCGCAAATGCGCCGCTGGTTGGATCGTAGGCGTTGATTTTGCCGTCGCCGAAATTCGCCACCAGCAGCATGCCGCTCAGCGTGCCGAAATTGGACGGCGCCAGCGCCATGCCCCATGGCGCATTCAGGGCGCCTGCCACCACCAGCTGTTTGATCAGATTGCCGCCGGTGTCGAAGACGTCGACGATGCCAAACCCGGCGCCATGCGCTTCATCATTCCCGCTGACGTCGTGCTTGGCAAAGGTCACGTATATGCGGTCGCCGATCGCCTGGATGCCGAATGGACCATAGCCGGCCGGCAGGGTGGGATCGATAAAGCCGCCAGGCAGCGTGGCTTTGACGAAGCTGGCATCATAGACGTCGACGCGGTTGTTGTGGAAGTCGGTGGCGTAGACGTAGCTCAGGTTGTTGTAGCTGGCCAGTGCCAATCCCTTGTAGACCGCGCCGGCGGCGCTGTTGTCGACCATCTTGATGGCGTTGTTGCGGTCGACGGCGGGCGACCATGCGGCGATGATGCCGCTTTCGCTACTGAAGATAAAGGGACTGCCGTGGAAGTTGACGCTGCTGCTGTTGAATACGATGCCGGTCGGTGAATCCGGCGTGGATACCACCAGCGATTGCACCAGGCCGTTGCCGTCATAAAGCGTGGAGGTGCTGGTGCCGTTATTGGCCACCCAGACAAAGCCGGTGGGATTAAAGGCCAGGCCCCAGGCATTGACCAGGTTCTTGTCGGTCTGTGCGGCGCCTGTGCCGGAGATATCCGCATCCAGCAGGGTGGACTTGAAGGTGGTGGCGACTACCGGGGGCGGCGAAGTGGTGGCAACCGGCATATTGCCGCCGCCGTAGCCACCGCCGCCGCAAGCCGTCAAGGCCAGGGCGGCCAGGACGCAGAACTGTTTCAGGGATTTCATGGCGACTCCTTTCCAGTGCGTGTGCCGTGCATTCCCTGCGCACGATTGAAGGTTTCGTCAGCCGCAAAAAATATTCAGAAAGCGTAGACTGCGCTCAGGATCCACAGTTGAGCAGGGCGCCCCTGGCTGCCGTAGTAGCCAGGCTCGGACTGGGTGGATGAACGCACCAGCTGCGCGTGCCAATCGCCCAGGCGCACGCTGATGCCCACGCGCGCGTCGTAGCGCGAGCTGGCGGGGATGCCGGGATAGGGCAGCCCGGAGAGCGTGCGCAGCCAGCCTGCGTGGCCGATCACGCTGACGCCATCCTGCAATGGATAGAAGCCATTCAGTTCGGCGTAGGCCGTACGGGCGTCGCGGCCCAGGTAGTCGGGCGCATAGTACACCCGCGCCGAGACGCGTTCCAGCGCCGCCCCCACGTAGCACTCGTTGTAGTCGTAGGCATGCCATTGCGTGTAGGCGGTGTGGGTGCAGCCGGTTTCCCAGCTGGCGCCGCTGCGCAGGCGCTGCGCATAGCCCGCGTAGCCGATCAGCTGTGCACCTTTGATGTCGGCGATGCTGGAGCTGGTGACGAAGCCGCCGCCATACCATCCCGATGCATGATCCAGATTGAGGTTGAACTGTGCGGCGGCGTTGCCGTCGCTCAGTGCCAGGCCGCGGTAGCGGTATTCCGACAGCATGCTGACGCTGCCGCTGATGGTGGTCTGCGCGCTGGCGATACCGGCGGCCAGGGACATCGCCAGAAAGACTTGCCGCCACGCGTGCGCGTGCATGCGCGTGGGTGTCACGGAGCGGTGCCGTGCGAGAGCGTGGCGGTGTTGGGCACGGCGCAGGCGCAGGTGCAGGCCTTGGTCAGGCGGGAGATGGAAGCGCATGCGTCGATATTACCAGCGTTTTTGCCGTCGGCGCTGAGCAGCAGGCGCTGCATCTGGGCCGGGCTGGCGTCGGGCTGCAGTTGGCGCAGCAGGGCCAGCATGCCGCTGACGTGGGCCGCCGCGTACGAGCTGCCGTTGACGAACTGCCAGCGCGCGCCGGGTGCGGTGGCGGGGATGTCGCGTCCCGGCGCCAGCAGTACGCCCGCAGGCAGGGATGGTATCGCTGCTGCGCTGGCCGGACCGCTGGCTTGCGCGGCGACGGCCAGCACGCCGGGATGGCTGGACGGGAAGGTGGGCGCGCTGGCGTGCGGGTCGATCGCGCCGACCACGGTGATGCCGCGTTCCAGCGCCACGTCCACCAGCTGCTCCAGCAGGCGGTCGCGCGGGCCGGACAGGCTCAGGTTGATGATGCGGGCGTTATTGAGGATGGCGAAGTTGATCGCTTTGCCGAGGGTGAAGCTGTTGCAGCGGGTGCTCTGGTCGGGCAGCTGCCAGCAGGCGCGCAGGCCCATGACGCGGGCGTCCGGCGCAACGCCGATGATGCCGCCGTTGCCGGCGCGGGCGGCGATGATGCCGGCGACGGCGGTGCCGTGGGCTTCAGCGGGCACGCTGCCGGTGCTGACGAAGTTTTCGTTGCGGCTGATCTGGCCCGCCAGGTCGGGGTGGCTGGCGTCGATGCCGCTGTCGATCACGGCGACATTGACGCTGCGGCCGGTGGTGACCTGATGGATGTCGGCCAGGCGCCATTGTTTTGCCGCGGGCTGCACGGGGGCGAGTGCGTCCTTGTCGGTGCTGGCGGCCATGCCGTGGTACAGCGTGACTTGCTGGGCCCAGGCGACGCGCGGGTCGTGCTGCAGTTCTTCCAGCGTGCGGGCGGCGTCGGCATTGTCGGGATATTGCATGACGTAGCAGTCGACGTTCAGCACCGGCATGGGCCAGTCGTCCAGCAGTTTGAGGCCGTGCTGGCTGGCCAGATCCTGGGCGGTGCGGCGGCGGCCGCTGCGGGCGCTGTCGTCCGGGTAGTTGCCGCCGTAGCTGGCGTCCGGACGATAGTGCGGCGCGGGCAGGCGCAGCATGACGAGAAGCTTGTGGTCGTCCAGCTCCACGCTGTCGCTGGCGCTGGACGGGGCCACAGTCGCGGTTTCGGTTGGGGCATAGCTTTCCGCCATGGCGGGAGCAGCCGCGCAAGCCAGCAGCAGCAAGGCGGCAATGGCTTTGCGCCAGTGGGATGCGGCGTTCACTGTGCGCCTCCCTTGTCGATCGATTCGGCCAGCTTGACGCTCGGATCGGCGCGCAGGGCTTGCAGGGCCTGGTCGCGCGTGGCGGGCGGCACGAACAGCAGCCAGGCGCCGGTCACGGTGGGGCCGTCGACGATGCGGGCGTCTTGCGCCTGCAGCGCGGCACGCAGGGCGTGTTCGCTGGCCTGTGGCTGGAACATCACCACAAGGTTGGCGCTGCCGGTCCCGGACGGAGTATCGGCGGCGCCCATGGCGCGGTATTCGGCGGGCGCGGATTCGGGACGCGCCAGCAGCACCAGCAGGCCGGCGATGATGACGCATTGCGCGACAGCGGCCCAGCGCAGCCAGGTGGGCTGGTTGGCTGCGGCCTTGCGCCACCAGGACAAAGGTTCGGCGGCGGGCGCGTGGCCGGTATGCGCCGGCGCCGCGCTCATGGCGGGTTCTTGCGCGCCCAGTTGCGGCAGCAGGCGGGCCAGCGCGCGGTCGGCGTCGAGAATGGCGGACGGCGAAGCTTCTGCGCCGGACGCGCCGGCCGCAGCAGCGAAGGAGGCGCGCATATTGCGTTCCCATTGCAGGTCTTGCTGGCACTGGGCGCAGCCTTGCAGGTGCGCTTCCACGCGCGCGCTGTCTTCTTCGTTCAGCTGCGCGGTGGCGAACCACGGCAGCAGCTCCTGCACCGCCTGGTGCGCCGGAATGTCCAGTTTAAAAATTCGCCCGTTCATTGGCTTTGATCCCTTTCACTTGCCAGCACGTCCTGCAAACGGCGGCGCGCGTGGAACATGCGCGTCTTGACCGTGTTGACCGGACAGCCGACGATCTCTGCGATCTCCTGGTAGGCCATTTCGTGGTAGTAGGTCAGCGCCACTACCACGCGCTGGGCTGCCGGAAGCTCGTCCAGTGCATCGAGCACCGTGCGCCGCAGCTGGTGGCGGCTCAGCTCCTGCTCCGGCTGATGGCCGCTCTCGTCCTCGTACAGGGACGAATCGGCGTCAACCGGGTCGTCGCTCAGGTTCAGCCCCTTGAGCGTCTTGCGGTAAGCGATCGCAAAAATCCAGGTCGATACCTTGCAGCTTTGGTCAAAGGTCGCCGCCTTTTGCCACACCACCAGCATGGTGTCGTTGACGATCTCCTCGATCAGGGAAGGACTGCGCGACAGGCGTCCGATAAAGCGCGTCAGGCGCGGAAAATAGGCACGGAACAGGGTTTCGAAGGCGAGTTTATCCCCGCCCGCTATCTGGCCCAGCAACCTGACTTCATCCGCTTCCACCAGCGCCCCCGCTGCCGGGTGTCCGCTCTGCCGCATTCGCACTCCTTCCATGGTCCCCGTTAATGCCTGCCTGCGGGAAAATGGTTCTACGAAGAGAGAAAATTTTTTACTCATGCTAGCATGGCGCCACCATGGAACCACCTAAGCTTGCCGAACTGGCATCATTTCTCGACCAGCACCGGCGCGTGCTGGTATTGTCCGGCGCCGGCATGAGCACCGCGTCCGGCATTCCCGATTACCGCGACAAGGAAGGCGTGCGGCGCGGCCGCAGCCCGATCCAGGGGCCGGACTTTCGCCGCGATCCGGCCGTGCGGCGGCGCTACTGGGCGCGCAGCATGGCAGGCTATCCCATGCTGGCGCAGGCGCGTCCGAACGCGGGCCATCACGCCCTGGGCCAGCTGGAAGCCGGCGGCCGGGTGCATTCCCTGATTACGCAGAACGTGGATGGACTGCACCAGCGCGGCGGCAGCAGCAGGCTGATCGAACTGCACGGGAATATCCACGGCGTGGTCTGCCTGGAGTGCCGCAGCTTGTATCAGCGTGCGGCGCTGCAGGAGTGGCTGCTGGCGGCGAATCCGGAGCTGGCGCTGGCACATACTGCGGCCGGTGCGGGCGGCGAGGTGGTGCCCGAGGTGCGTCCCGACGGCGACGCCGAGGTCGAACTGGAAGCCTTGCAGCACTTCCGCGTGCCCGAGTGCGAGCGCTGCGGCGGCGTGCTGCAGCCGGACGTGATCTTCTTTGGCGATAACATCCCGGCCCCGCGCACGGCGGAAGCGCTGCAATGGATGGCGGATGCCGACGCGCTGCTGGTGGTGGGCTCGTCGCTGATGGTATTTTCCGGCTTCCGCTTCTGCAAGCTGGCCGCCGAGGCGGGCAAGCCGATCGCCGCCATCAACATGGGCAAGACCCGCGCGGACGAGCTGATCGGCTTGAAGATCGAAGCTTCAGCCGAGGATGTGCTGCCCAAGTTGTTATGATCAATGTCAAATCGGGTGTAGACTGTAGGTGCTACCTTGGTAACACCCACTCTCTGTAAGGCCAGCAATGTCCACCACGTCTCTTAAACTTTCCGAAGACTTGAGGCAGCGCGCTGCGGCAGCGGCTGCGGAGCTTGGCATCAGCACGCATGCCTTCATGGTCGACGCCATCCGGCAGGCAGCGGAAGCGGTGGAGCGGCGCGCCAATTTTGTCGATGAAGCCCTGGCCGCACGTGCTGAGATGCTGGACAGCGGAATGGGACACAGGGCGGATGATGTGCGGGCGTATTTGCGCGACCGCCTCGTCAATTCCAGCGCCAAGAAGCCAGCTGCCAAATTGTGGCGAAAATAAGCTATTCGGGGCAGGCGCTTGCCGACCTGGAGCACATCAGCGACTTTCTTTCAGCGAATGGACAGGACGCACTGGCGGCGCTAGATCTGATTGATGACGCGGTCAGCGTCCTCGCACGCCATCCCTTCATCGGCCGGCCGGCAGAAGCAGGAATGCGCGAGCTGGTGATCTCTCAGGGGAAGACCGGCTATGTCGCGCTGTACGCCTACGAACTGGAGTACGACGCCATATTGATCTTGGCTGTCAGACACCAGCGCGAAGCGGGGTTTAGCCCTGGACCCGCTCCGTCGCGGGAATGAGCGCGCCATCGATGGCGCCAGCATCGTCATCGCTGTAGATCTGGCCGCCAAAGCGCAGCGCGCTGTGCTCGCGGCGCGATTGCAGCAGGGGATAGAACATCTGGTGATGCCAGCGTTCCTGGCCAAACAGCTGGTCGTCGCGCAGGCCCACTTCGGCCGGATAGCGGCGCGTGATATACGCCGAGCCGAACAGGATATCCCAGAAGAACAGCAGGTTGCCGAAGTTGCCCTTGTAATGCCCAATGCCGTCATTGTTGGTGATGGCGTGATGGGCGTGATGGGTGGCGGGCGTGGAGATGGTGCGCTCCAGCAGCCACATCAGCGGACGCAGGATACGGATGCGGTACAGCGGCTTGTCCCAGGACCAGGCGCAGTGCGCGCCAATGATCACCGCCTGCTTGATCACCACGTAGGGCACGTAGACCCAGCCGCAGCCCAGGTACAGCAGCACGCCGCCAACCCATAGTCCCGGCATCATCAGGTAGTAGAAGAAGTTGTTGCGGTAGGTGATGCGGATGCTCATGTACGCGGCGGAGTGATGCGCGCGGTGCAGCGGCCACAGCAGCGGCGAATGCGACAGGCGGTGCCACCAGTATTGCATCATGTCGTCGCCCACCAACAGCAGGCCGAACCAGGCCCACCACGGCAGGCTGCTCCAGGCGTTGCGCTGTCCGGGCATCAGCCACTGGCACAGCAGGCTGGTGGCAAACAGGATGAAGGGCTGGGTGACGATCAGCAGGCTGATGGTCATCATCACTTCCAGCCAGGTATCGTTGCGGTCGGCGTGGACGGTGTCGCGGTAGCGGCGGCTGATCCATTCTGCGGTGGCGAAGCCTGCAATGATCAGCGCGATCAATGCGTACATCAGCTTGGTGTTCATGAGGCGATGGTCTCCGGCTATTTGTTATAGCCACCATGATGCTATAGTGAACCTCCCAAGATTGTTCAAATCTGTGCAATGACGACACAAGCGTTTTTCGCCAATCCCTGGTTCGCCAGCCTGGCGCCGGAAGATGCCGAGGCGCTGCTGGCGGCAGGCAGGCCGGTGGCGCTGCCGGCGGGCGAGGTGCTCTACCTTCAGGGTGCGCATTGCAATAGTGCGGTTGACGGTTTTTGCGGCGTGTTGTCAGGCGCCATCAAGGTGTCGATCATGCACCCGGACGGCAATGAGGCGATCCTCAGCATCATCGAACCGGGCAACTGGTTCGGCGAACCTGCCATCCTGGACAGCATGCCGCGCGCCGTGACGGCGATCGCGCATCAGGACACGGCGCTGCTGGTGGTCAGCGCGAACAAGTTCAGGGAACTGATGCAGCGGGTCAGCTTTGCCAACGCCATCGCCCGGCTGGAGGCGCGCCGCATGATTGCCGTGCTGGAGCTGCTGGCCGATATCGCCCTGCAAAGCACGCGCACGCGCGTGGCGCGGCGGCTGGTGATGCTGGCGCATGGCGACCTGACCCAGGCCGAGCAGGGGCGCGGCGCGATCAGCGTTTCTCAGGACAATATCGCGATGATGCTGGGCGTCAGCCGCACCACGCTGAGCAAGGAGTTGCAGGCGCTGGCCAAGTCCGGCGCCATCGCCTTGCGTTACGGGCAGATTGAAATTCTGGATATGGACGCGTTGCGCAACGCGTCCGATAATTGAGCAGTCTTAGTTCCGCTGCAGCATGGAACGGACGATGGCTTCCTTGGCCAGCACATAATCCTGGCCGCCCAGCACGGTGTTGGTATTGGGCTGGATTACCTTCAGATTAATGAAGACCATGTCGCTGGTCTCCGCATACGAACCCACCACGATGGCCTGGGCATTGTGCGCCTGCGCCACTTCGCCGATCTCGCGCGTCAGCATCAGCTCGCCCGTATTGCGCTTGAGGTAGACGCTGTTACGCAGCTTCATCTCGATCATGTTGAGGCCGCCTTGCGCCAGGCGGGTCGACACCTGTTCGGACACCAGACGCCCCAGCGTGCTGGTCTGTTCCAGCGCATCGATGTTGACGATGGTGGCCATGATGATGGGCTTGTCGACCACCAGCTTGCCGCTGATCTGGTGCATCAGCGAGTCGGCCGCCTTGTAATTCGCTTCGATGAACTGGTTGGATGAGATGGTGGAGTAATTGCCCTCGTCCTTGGTCGGATTGGTGGAGCAGGCCGCCAGCAGCAGCGGCAGCGCCAGCAGGGTTGCCTTGGCCAGTTTAGTCAGCATTTACATGTCTCCGCGCACTTTGAAGATGCGGGTCAGTTTGGGTTCTTCCTGCGCCACCGGCAGCGGATCGACGATGCCGTACAGGATGCGGTCGCTGTCGGCCACGTAGTAGGCCGAGGTATTGCGCGCCACATAGCGGTACTGGTCGGTCACGGAAGCGGTGACGATGATTTCGGTCTTTGGCGTCGAGCCTGGCGCGAACTGGGCGTTGAACCAGTTGTAGGCGTCGTAGCCGCCCGCCGCACCGACAATGGCGACCGGGAATTCCACTTCGGTCAGGGCCCATACGCCCGCACCCAGCGTCGCCGCTTCGCCGTGATAGCGGTATTGCGGACGATTGGGGGTAAAGGTCACGGCCTGCACCTCCAGGTCGATGCGCAGCGAACCTGCCGGGCTGCGCGACACCACATAGCCGTCATTCACCAGCGAGGTCATCAGCTGGGTGATCATGGCGCGCTGGAAGGGCGATGGCTGGGCCGGTTCGCTGATGTACAGCGGACGCGGCGGCGCCTTGGCCAGCTGGATCAGCAGCTGTTTCTCGATACTGTCGGTGATGATGCCCCAATGGCTGGCGGCCTGCAGCTTGGGCTGCCTGGCCGTGGGGAAGTTGGTGGCCAGCGGAGTGGGCGTGTATTTGGACGCACAGCCCGCCAGCGTGGCGGCGATCGCCAGAACGGCTCCCGTTGTTGCAAAGGATTTGAGCAGCATGATCGCCTCGCCTCGAATTGAATAGGTCGGATTCATTAAGTTTACCACGGATGTTTCTATTTAGAAATTCCCCGTAGGTTAAAAGCGACCGTGGCAAGGCGATTATTAACGGCGATGTGTCTTCATGGCGGCCTGGACTTCGCGCTTGTTGTCGCGGTCTTTTTCGGTGGCGCGCTTATCGTGCATTTTCTTACCTTTGGCCAGGCCCACTTCGCATTTCACGCGGCCGCCCTTGAAGTGCAGGTTGAGCGGCACCAGGGTGTAGCCTGAGCGCGTGACCTTGCCGATCAGCTTGTCCATCTCATGGCGGTGCAGCAGCAGCTTGCGGGTGCGCACCATGTCCGGGGTGATGTGGGTGGAGGCAGTGGGCAGGGCGCTGATGTGGGCGCCGAACAGGTACAGCTCGTCGCCCTTGATGGTGACGTAGGCTTCCTTGATCTGCACGCGGCCGTCGCGGATTGCTTTGACTTCCCAACCTTCCAGCACGATGCCCGCTTCGTAGCGGTCTTCGATGAAGTAGTCAAAAAAGGCTTTTTTATTATCGGCAATGGTCATGAGGCAAAAACGAACGCGGGTCGGTTAAACTAACGGCTAATTCAACATAATAGCAAATGGTTAGGCAATGGCAGTAGTCCACAAATCCGTTCTCCTCGCATATAGCGCTCAACAGATGTACGAACTGGTGGCGGCGATCGAGGAATATCCTAAATTTCTGCCATGGTGCGGCGGGGTCGACATCCGCGAACGGAGCGAGGATGCCGTGACTGCCAGCCTGGGCATCCACTACCACGGCGTGCGCCAGAGCTTTACCACCTCTAACGTGAATACGCCGCACAGCGCCATCAAGATGCGGCTGGTGGACGGTCCCTTCAAGGCGCTGGATGGCGTGTGGAGCTTCAAGCCGCTGCGCGAGGATGCCTGCAAGATCGAACTGGATCTGCACTACGAATTTTCCAGCGTGATTCTGGAACAACTGATCGGCCCGGTGTTTGGCATGATCGCCAACAGCATGGTCGATTCCTTCTGCAAACGGGCGGAAACGGTGTATGGCTGAGCAATTGAATGTGCAGGTGTGCTATGCCAGCGAGGGCCTGCAATTCCTGCGCGACCTGCAGGTGGCTGCGGGCACGACCCTGGAACAGGCGGTACGCCTGAGCGGCGTGCTGGATGCCGCACCGGAGATTGACCTGGACAAGATGGCGGTCGGCATCTACGCCAAGAAGAAGACGCTGAACACGGTGCTGCGCGAGCATGACCGGGTGGAGATCTACCGCCCGCTGATCGCCGACCCGAAGAACGCGCGCCGCCGCCGGAAATCGCAAGACCAATAACAAACGGCCCGCAGTGCGGGCCGTTTGGGGCCCTTAACGGGCCGTAATGGGAGGCTGTCGTTCTTATTGTTGCTTGCGGCGACGAGCCATAAAGCCTACCAGGCCCAGGCCAGCGATCAGCATGGCGTAGGTTTCTGGTTCTGGTACAGGAGCGGCATAAGCGCGATAGTTGCTCAGGCTGGTGCCGGTCAGGCTGAACGAGGTGATCTTGTTGGACCAGTGGAACAGCAGTTCGCCACCGCCAACGTGCACAGCCAGGTAGTTAAAAGCTGGCGAGGCGTTGGTAATGGAAAAGCCGGTTTGGCTGGTGTTGTCGTTCGATACACTATTGGTCAGCGAGGTGAGAGAACTCAGGCCCAGCATATTGCTGCCTTTGATGAAGGTGGCGATAGCGGCTTGGCTGTTGGCGCCAGGATTGCCGTTGTAGTATGCCAGGCCAACATTGCCCGAATCGGCAAACGTAAACAGTTCTCCATCCAGCGTGATTTTCCCCACGCCGCCAGTAATGGAAATTGCAGATGTCTCGAGCGTCCAACTTGGCGTCGGGTGTGGATTGCCGGCAAATGCTGGCGCTGCCATGGCGGCAGCAACAATTGCGGCACCCAGGTATTTGATTGCTTTCATTTTGGCTATCCCTTTGAATTATATGCAGATTTTGTCTGATGGCAATTCTGCGAAGGCTTGGCGGGAATGGCTTGCATCAGATTGCTTACTACGTTATCACAAAACATATGTTCATTTCAATTTTGGAATGACATTTTTTTCTCGAGTTGTGCAATACAGACATTAAAAATTCTAACATGCAACTTTAAGGCGCCAAGCCCCATGTTGATCGCCCGTTTTTGCCTGTTGCTGCTGTGCGGCCTGCCTTTGCTGGCCGGCGCCTGTCCGTCCATGACAAAGGTGGGCATCAGCGACCTTGGCCTGTCTGCCTACCGGGACGGCGAGAAAGTGGCTGGGGCGGCGGTTGATATCGTCAACGAGCTGGCCAGGCGGGCGGGCTGCAAGGTGCAATATGTCTGGCTGCCTCGCCAGCGCCTGTTCGTGGAGATGGAGGCTGGCCGGATCGACATGACCATGGGCGCAGTCCGCCTGCCGGAGCGCGATGCGTACGCTACCTTTTTTCCTTACGCGTATCTGCAATATGATCTGCTGCTGTCGCGCCGCGACGACAAACGTTACACCAGCCTGGCGGACTTTGTGACGCGCGGCACTGGGCGCCTGAACGTCACGCGTGGCATCAAGTACGATCCGGCGATCGAAACCCTGCTCGACACGCTGGTCTCGAAAGGACGGCTGGAAGAAGTGGCCAACTTCGACACGGTGTTCAGCAAACTGGAAATGGGCCGCACCGACGGCACCCTGGCCTCGCCGCCGATCTATGCCAAGTTCCTGCGCATGGAACGCTTCCGCGATCAACTGGTGGTGATTCCGCTGCCGGAATCGGAGCCGCAATTCACAGGCATTTACCTGTCGCGCCGCAGTCTGTCGGCGGTGGACCGGCGCAACTACGCGCTGGCGCTGAAAAGCATGCTGGCCGACCAGTCCATCATGACGATTTATAACCATTACTTCGACGAAGCGACCGTCAAGCGCTTGTTCCGGCTGGGGCATGGGCCGCTGCAGGCGGCCGTCGCGGCCCAGCTGGCGGCTACTGCGCCTTAGCGGCGCCACGTACGTCCAGCGTGCGGGCTGGCAGGTACAATGTGATGCTGGCCAGCGGCGCGGCCTTGGCGTCGGCCGATTCGGCCAGGGTCACGACGTAGTCGCCTTCCGCGATCTGCCACTGCTTGCTGCCGCTGTCGTACATGGCCAGCAGGCGTGGATCGATATGCAGCGTGGACGCGCCGTCTTCGCCGGCTTTTAATGCCAGCTTGTCCCAGCCAGCCAGGCGCTTGGGCGCTTCCCAGCCACCACTGGCCGGCGCAATGTAAATCTGCGGCACGGCCTTGCCTGCGCGCTGTCCGGCATTGCGTACTGCGAAGCTCACATTGACGCCGCCGTCATTCGCTGCCTGGGCATGCAGGCTGCTGTAGCTAAAGCTGGTGTAGGACAGGCCAAAGCCAAATGGGAACAAGGGCGTGTGGCCTTTCAGGTCGAACCATTTATAGCCGACTGCTGCACCTTCGATGTTGTAGTCGACCGTGGGGATGTGATCGGCGCGATCGGCTTCTGGTACGGCTGGAGGCAGGACAGGGCGCGGCAGCTGGGCTTCCGACGCGGGGAAGGTGGAGGGCAGGTGGCCGGACGGGTTGACCGCGCCGCTCAGCACGCGGGCGATGGCCGGACCGCCGCTGGTGCCGGGATACCAGGCTTCCAATACGGCGCCGGCCTGGTCCAGCCAGGGCATCAGTACCGGACCGCCGGTCTGCAGCACCACCACGGTTCTGGGATTGGCGCGGGTGACGGCGGCGATCAGGTCGTCCTGCTGGTTGGGCAGGCTGAGATTGGGGACGTCGCGGCTTTCGGTGGTCCACTGGGTGGCGAAGACGATGGCCACATCTGCGGTGGCGGCCAGTTTGGCGGCGGCCTGGATGTCCTTGCCGCTGTTGTAGCTCAGTCTGGCCTTGGTCTCGCGCGCGAGCGCCTGCATGGGCGAGGAGTTGTGGTACACGATGGGGCCGGGGAAGGTCTTCGGTCCTTCGTTCGGCACCGCGTTGCCGCCTTTTGAGTACACCTGCGAGGAGCCGCCGCCCGACAGCACGGCCAGATCCGCATGGCCACCGATGATGGCGATGGACTTGAGACCGGGCGCCAGCGGCAGCAGCTGCTCGCGGTTCCTCAGCAGGACGATGGCTTCTTCTTCATCCGCTTGCGTTACTTTGGCGTGGGCGGCGAAGTCGATGCCCGCGTCGGGTGTTTTATTCGGCTTGACCGGATTGTCGATGGCGCCGGCGGCGAACATGGCGCCGGTGATGCGGTTGACCATATCGTCCAGCCGCGCACGCGATACGTGGCCGTCGATCACGGCTTCCTTCAAGCCGCCGCTGAAATAAGGCGCCTTGTCGAAGGGATGGCCGGACTGCTGGTCCAGCCCGAACAGCGCGGCGGGAATGGTGGAGTGGGTCGCGCCCCAGTCGGACATGACAAAGCCGGAATAGCGCCAGTCCTGCTTGAGCACCTGGTTGAGCAGGTAGTTGCTTTCGCAGGCATAGGCGCCGTTGACGCGGTTGTAGGAGCACATCACGGAGCTGGGCTGGCCGCGTTCGATGGCGATCTGCATGGCCAGCAGGTCGGACATGCGGCCCGCCGCGTCGCCAATGCGTACGTCGATGAAGTCGCGGTCCGTCTCCTGGTCGTTGAAGGCGAAATGCTTGACGGTGGAGACGATCTGGTTGGACTGGATGCCGCGAATCTGCTCGCCAACCATCACGCCGGCCAGCAGCGGATCCTCGCCCGCGTATTCAAAGTTGCGGCCATTGCGCGGCTCGCGCATCAGGTTGACGCCGCCCGCCAGCTGGAAATTCACGCCGCTCAGGCGTGCTTCCTTGCCGATCATGGCGCCGCCAGCGTAGGCCAGCTGAGGATTCCAGGTGGCTGCTGTGGCCAGGCCGGAAGGCAGCGAGGTACGTTCGTATGGATGCTTGGTGCCGGACTGGGTGGCGACGCCGACACCAGCATCCGACTGCCATTGCGGCGGTAGGCCGAGACGGGCGATGCCGGGAACGTAACCCGCAGATTCAGGCCGGCCTTCGCGCGGACGCAGATAGTTCTTCGGTGCGAAGTCGTTGGAGAAGTAGCCAAACACGGTCTGGATTTTTTCATCCAGCGTCATGGCGGCGGTGAGGGCGGCGGCACGCTGCGCGGGCGGCAGCGTGCGGTCCATCCAGGGCCGGTTGTCGTCAGCGGCAGCGGCCGCGCCGTTCATCAAAGGATATGCCAGCGCAAGCGACAGCCACAGACTTTTTTTCATACCAGGCCCTCTCGGTTAAAGGTAACAGCTTAGCGCGGAATGCTCACTTCCAGCACAATCTTCTGGCCGGGTGCGAAGCGGGTCACGCGCGGTTCGGCCAGCGCTTCGCCGTCCTGCACCACGGTGACGCTGCTGACGTCGGCGCGGCGGATGGTGACGTCGAAGATCGCACCACGGAACTGCCGCACCGCCTTGATCTGTTCCCATTCTTTGGGAAGCTGCGGCGCCACTGCCAGCGCATCGCCGTCGCCGCGCAGGCCGCACAGGCCTTCGATCAGGCAGCGGTAGGCCCACGACACCGTGCCGGTGTTGAACAGCTGGCTGGAGCGGCCCGCCGTGCGCGGATACTCCTTGTACGCGCCACGGTAGTAATTGGGGATGAACACCGGCAGCTGGCCGCGCTGCAGGTAGTCCTGTTCGTCCGGGCCGGGAATCATCTGGCGCAGCAGCTTGTAAGCGCGCTCCGATTCGCTGATGGTGTACAGGCTGTAGATGTAGAAGATGGCGGCGTGGTTGTAGACCGCGCCATTCTCTGCCGAACCCGGGTGTTTCTGCGTCACGCGGCCGACGTCGTCGCGCATGGCGCTGTAGGGCGGGGCGAACATCAGCACACCGTAGGGCGTGGACAGCTGCTGGTCGACCTGCTCCAGCATGGCCGGGATCTTGGCCGCATCGGCTGCTCCGCCCAGGATGGACCAGGCTTGCGGGTTGAGGTAGATGCGGCCTTCCACGTCCTTGCTGACGCCAAAGGTGACGTTATCGTCGGTGATGCCGCGTGCGAACCATTCGCCGTCCCACAGGTGGGTATTGGCGGCGTGGTTGACGGTGGCGGCGCCTTCGCTGAAGTGGCGCGCGGCGTCAGCCTTTCCATGGCATTCGCACATGGCGGACCACAGGTTCAGCGCGTAGCCGGTGGCGACGGTCAGCCAGCCGGAGACGCCGCGTCCTTTGTAGCCGACCATATTCATCGGATCGCACCAGTCGCCCTGGGCGATGAAGCTCAGGCCGCGATGGTCGCGTTCATGCATCAGCCAGTCCATGGCGCGGCTGACGCGCTCGAAGACAGTGCGGGTTTCGTCGCTCTTGTGGTGCTTGAGCATCTCGTCGAGCAGGGCATAGTCGTTGGTCTCGTCCAGGTAGACCTTGAGCGCGACCGGCAGCCACACGCAATGGTCGGTGTGCGGCACCTGGTTGATGTATTTGAGCTCCGCCGCCTCGTGCAGCAGGATCCCGTCCGGCATGGCGCCGCTTTCTTCCTGCTGCGCCAGCGCGTGCAGGAAGGCGGCGCGCATCACCTCTGGGCGGATGAAGCTCATGCCCATATTGTCCTGCAGGTAGTTGCGGGTCTGCGGATCGGTGCTGAGGCGGTTGACGTCGCCGTGGTAGAACACCTGGCGCGGCAGCCAGTGATTGACGAAGTTGTCCAGGTCCGGGTCGGGCGTCTCGATGCGCAGCACGCCCTCGCCGCTGGCGATGTAGCGGGCGTAGTCGGCGCGGGCGGCGGCAAAGGCTTCGGCGCTCAGATAGCGGGTGCGCATGGCCTCGATTTCGGCGTCGTCAAAGGCCGGGCCGAAGATGAAGCGGTATTCGTGTTCCGCGCCCGCTGCAAGGTCGAGGCGGTACTGCACCACGGCGGCGGGGGTTTCGTAGCGTGCGTCGCTGTTGGACAGCTGGACGGCTTGCGTGCCGATCGGATTGTGCAAGCCGCCTTCGCCCTCGAAGGCTTCCTGCTTCACGTCCCATGCCACCGGCGCTTCTTCGCACAGGAAGTAGGTCTTGTCCTTGAAGTCCTTCTGCTTGAAGTAGTCGGCCACCTTCTGGTAAGGCGCGACGCAGCTGGCGACGACGCCTACAAGGTCCGGGCGGTATTCGCCGGACTGGTTCATCCACGACATGTAACCGATCGGGAAGTAAGGATAGACGCTCAGCTTGCGCTGGCGGCCGGAGATGTTGGTCACTTTCAGCGACCACAGTTCGACCACGTCGTCGGTGGGCACGCTGACGCTCAGCTCCACGCGCACGCCCAGATGCTCGATGGTCCAGGCGATGTCGCTCTTGCCGACCGAGAAGGCGAAGCTGTCGACCGGCGTGCGCACCGGCTCATACGGCGCGGAGAACAGCTGGCCGGTTTCTTCATCCTTGATGTAGAAGAAGCGGCCGGGATGGTGGGCGTAGTAGTTCTGCTCCGGCTGCATGAAGGTCTTGGCTTCCAGGTTCGGCGCGTGTGCGTACTTGGCAGGTTCCGGCTGCATGAACTGGGCGACGGCGTAGCCGCGGCAGGTCATGTGGATCATCATCTTGCGGTTCCACAGGAAGCCGGAAGCGCGCGGCATGGCCGTTGGGCTGGTGAGTTCGTAACGGTCGCCGTTATGGGTGGGGCGTAGCATGCAAAAGTCTCCGTGCTTTTATGGTGCGGCCTTGCGGGCTTCGAGATCGCGCTGGATCTCGGCCAGCCGGGCTGAATCGAGGTTGTAGAAGAACATGACGGCAACCGCCAGCGCCGCGAAGGCGGCGGGAATAAATGACATCAACCAGATAATGCCCTGCTGCGAGCCGCTGGACTGAGCCGCGTTCGGCACATAGCCCAGCGCCGCAAAGATCGAGCCGATCACGGCGACGGCCAGCGCGGTGCCAAGCTTTTGCGAGAAGGTAGCGGCGGCAAAGGTCATGGCGGTGGCGCGGCGGCCGGTGCGCCATTCATTGTAGTCGGCCGTGTCGGCGTACATGGAGAAGGCCAGCGGCGATTTGGGGCCGAGCACCAGGCCGAGCGCGATCTGCAGGCCGAACATCAGCGCGATCTGGTCTTTCGGCACGAAGAAGAAGGCGGCTGAGAGCAGGGCGGTGGCGCTCATCAGCAGCATCATCAGCTTTTTCTTGTCCATGAATCGGGTCATCACCGGCGCCAGCGCAGCGCCAATGGCGGCCGAGATCATATAGGCGGGGACGAAGCCTGCCATCAGGTCCGGGCGCTGCACCACATATTTGAAGTAGTAGGCGGCGCTGCTGGTGCGCAGGGTGATCGTCACCATGATGATCAGCGCCAGGAAGAACAATGCCATCCAGGGACGGTTTTGCGACAGGTCGCGCACATCCTGCAACACGTTGCTGCGCTGTCCTGCGGAAGGCGAGATGCGCTCGCGGGTGTTCAGGAAAGTCAGCACGAACAGCACGGAAGCCAGCACGGCCCAGGCCAGCATGGTCAGTTGCCAGCCGAGTTTTTCATCGCCATGGCCCAGCCAGTGCACCAGCGAGGGCGTGGCGGCGGTGACCAGGGTGCTGCCTGCAAAAGCGAAGATGAAGCGCAGGCCGTTGACGGTGGAGCGCTCCTGCGGATCGGCGGAGAGCACGCCGGACAAGGCGTTGTAGGGAATATTGATACCGGTGTAGCACACCATCATCAGCAGATAGGTGCCGTAAGCCCAGGCGATCTTGCCGCCTTCGGCCAGGTTGGGCGTGGTGTAGGTGAGGAATGCGGCGCAGGCCAGCGGCAGCGGCATCCACAGCAGGTAAGGGCGGAACTTGCCGAAGCGCGTATTGGTGCGGTCGGCGGCGGCGCCGATCATCGGATCGGTGAACGCATTGATGATTTTGATCGTGAACATCATCGACGCGGCAGCGGCAGCGGAAATGCCGAAGACGTCGGTGTAGTAGATCAGCAGGAAGGTGGCGATATTGGTCCAATAAAAATTGAAACCCATATCGGCCACGCCATAGCTGAACTTTTCGCGCCAGGAGAGAGGGAGCACGGTAGCTTTCTGTTAATGCGGAGACGGTGTGGGCTGGCAGTGTAACCCAGTCCACACCGTGCTGCGGGCTTAGAAGTCTACGGTCAGACGTGCGCCGAAGGTGCGTGGCGCCAGGTACATCGCCTGCCATACCGGGGCTGCCGCAGTGGCAGGCGATACGTTGACGATGTTGATGTTCGACTTGACGTCCTTGTTCTCCAGGTTCTGCACGAAGCCTTCGATTGCCCAGTGCTTGTCGCCGGCCGGTTCGTAGCGCACGGCCACGTCGGAACGGGTGTACGACTTTTGCTGGTCCGGTGCGCCATCGTTGAAGATGTCGAGCCAGGACGCGGTCTCGAAGTGCGTATTAATACGCGGCATAACCTTGGCGCCGCTGTCCAGCGTGAAGCGGTGCTCGTACGCGACGGTGGCCGAGAAGTGCGGCGCGTGCGGCAGCTCATTGCCCTTCAGGTTGCGCACCAGCGAACTGGAACCCGGCACCTTGATGTTGTTGTTGCTGGAGACGTCCGCATCGGAGGTCAGCAGGTTATCCATCTCGGTGTGCTGGTAGGACGCAGCAATCTGCAGGGTGTCGCGTGGAGTCAGGCGGGCCTTGATCTCGCCTTCCAGGCCGGATGCTTTGGCGCCTTCGGCGTTGGCGGTCAGCAGGAAGCTGGCGCCGTTCGGGAAGGTGGTCGGGATCGATACCTGGTAGCCCTTGAACTTGGCGAAGTAGGCCGCGGTGCTCCAGGTGACCTTGCCGCCCATGGCCTTGCCCTTGAAGCCCAGTTCATACGAGGTCAGGGTCTCAGGATCGGTGTGCACGCCGCCGTCGGTCAGCACGCCCGACTTGTAGCCAGTGCCGACGCTGGCGTAGCCCAGCAGGTCAGGCGTGATGTCGTAGTCGGCCTTCACCAGCCAGGTGGTGTGGTGCCAGTGCGCCGAACCGATGTTCGAGGTGGCTGGCTTGCCGTCCGGGCCGATCACCGAAGGATTCGGCACATAGCCGACGTCCCATGGATTGTCCGATGCGGAGATCGGTACGCATGGCTTGCCGTTGGCCTGGGTGGTCGGGCAGTAGTAGTTCACGCCGCCGTAGTTGGCCTTCTGGTCCCAGGTTTCGCGCAGGCCGCCGGTCAGGCGGAAGCGGTCATTGACGTTCCAGGTGTCCTGGGTGAACAGGGCGGACGACTTCACCGATTCTGCCGGCTGGTAGAAGCTGTTCGAGGTCAGTGCCGGCCAGCCGCAGGTGGTGCAGCCATAGCCGGCGTAGGTGCCCGAGTACGCTGGCTGGTCGAGGCGGATCGCGGCGCGCTCGTGGAAGTAGTAGGCGCCCAGTAACCAGTCCACGGTCTTCTTGCCGGAGGACTTCAGGTTGAATTCCGCGCTGGCGTTGGTGTAGTGCTCCCAGTCGATGCGGGTGTTACGCAGGATGCCGCCGGTGGTGTCGCTGGTCGGCACGGTGTAGCCGCCACGCGCGTCGAACTGTTCGGCGCCGTTGGTGCGCTGGGCGCCGCCGATGAAGGCCAGGTCGACGTCGGGGGTCAGGTTCCAGTCCATGCGGGTGCGCACGGTGTCTGCTTTACGGTGCAGGTAAGGCGCCACCTGGATCAGGGCCGACCACAGGTCGTAGCCTGCGCGCGGGGTCTGGTTCAGGTTCATGTTCGGGGTGCCGTTGTCGAGGAAGGTCTCGTACGACAGATCCCAGCGCATGTCGCTGTTAGGCTGCCAGGCGGCGGAGATACGCAGGGCTTTCTGGTCCTGCGAGTTGTACTTGTCGCCACCGGTGATGAAGTGGTTCTTGTCCAGGCCCGGCACGTTTGGCGGGTTCTGGTAGTCGACGTAGCCTTCGTGCTGTTCGCCGGCGTAGGCGATGCGCAGTGCCAGCTGGTCGTTGACCGGGATGTTATAGGTCAGGCGGGTGCCGACGCGGTTGTAGTTGCCGATGGTGAGGTCGGCCGAGCCTTCCTGCACGCCGAACTTGGCCTTGGCGGTCACCATGTTGACGGCGCCGGCGGTCGAGTTACGGCCCCACAGGGTGCCCTGCGGGCCGCGCATCACTTCCACTCGGTCCATATCGAACAGCAGGGTGGTGGCGCCTTCAGCGCGCGGAGCGTATACGCCGTCCACATAGACCGAGACTTCCGGGTCGGCCTGCTCGGTCTTGGCGCCGTCGTTGCCGATGCCGCGCATGGTCAGCAGCAGTACGGCGTGGTCGCCCTGTGCGGTGGCTTGGAAGCTTGGGGTCAGGTGGGTGACGTCTTCCAGATTCTTGACGTGGTTATCTTCCAGCGATTGCGCGTTCAGGGCGGTGATCGCCAGCGGGGTTTTCTGCAAACTGGTGGCGCGTTTGGTAGCGGTAACTATGACTTCCTGAATCACGCCGGTGTCGGCGGCGGCGGCCGTCGGCGGGGTGGCGTCGGCTACGTCGGCGGCGTAAGCGCTGGCGATGTGGGCGGCCATGGCCACCAGCGAGGTGGTGAGGATGTATTTGGACTTCAGCATTTTGTCGTCTCCTTAGGGTTGTCGTGTGCTGTTGTGTTTTACGGCTTGTTATGACTGCAAAATCGTGTTGACCAGGTCTTGCGGCTGGCGGCGGATGTCGAGCGACAGGCCCGATTCATCGGATTCCAGTGGTTCCAATACGGCCAGCTGGCTGTCCAGCAGCGAGAGCGGCATGTAGTGACCGGTGCGTGCTTCCATGCGGGCTGCGATCAGGTCGCGGGTGCCGAGCAGGTGGGCAAAGCGCAGCGTGGAATCGCCGGCGCGCAGGACGTCGCGGTAGCGGCGCTTGAGGGCGGAGCAGGACAGTACCAGGCCGGTGTTGTTCTCGCGTGCGCTGCGGATCTGCTGCTGCAGCGCTTGCAGCCAGTCGGCGCGGTCGTCATCGGTAAGGGGCGTGCCGGCGGCCATCTTGGCCACGTTCTGCGCGCTGTGGAAGCTGTCGCCTTCGATGAAGGGCACCTCCAGCGCATCGGCCAGGCGCTGGCCGATAGAGCTCTTGCCGCAGCCGCTGACGCCCATGATGATCCAGCAGGGTTGTCTCGTTTCTTGTTTCATTTTTTGTAAATGATTGTTAGCGCTAACATTGAGGCGTAAGTTTAGCGCCTGCTCAAAATTTGTAAAGCGAAATCGATTGTGCGGCGCAATATTCAGTCGATTTTTGCGCGCAGTGTGCCGGTAAGAAGCCAGTCGGCGATGGCGGCGTAGACTTGCGGTCGGCGTCCGTACAGGGCGTGGGCGCTCTGCAGGCTGCAATCGCGTTCGGTGAAGGACCAGACTTTGGGAAAGCGGGCGTCGTCGACCACAATCAGCGGATAGAAATGGGCCTTGGGGTAGGTGTCGGCAAATTGCAGGCAGGCGTCGCGGCGGTGATGCACTCCCAATACCGGCTGCTTGAGGCCTGCGGCCAAGGTCCAGGTATCCGAGTTGCCGCTGATGAGGATCACGGCATCGACCTCCTTGCCCAGCCGCGCGCCCAGCAGGGCAGCGGACCAGGCGCCGTTACTGCTGCCCATCAGCGCGATCTTTGCGCCCGGGTGACGCGCACGCATGGCGGTGATGACGGCGTGAATGTCCTGCTGATGCTCGGGCGTGAGGCGGTCGCGCATCTCCAGGGCGGGATGGTCGGTGGCGGTATCGACGGCGGCCATGGCGCCCACCTGGTCCGCCATCTGGCGCTGGGCGGTGAGCAGGGATTCGGGATCGATGAACAGCGGGTCGAGATCAATGCTGTGCAGATTGCGCTGGCCGGAGCCGCCGGCCATGTACACAACCACGTAGCGGACCGCGCCGCTGCCGGTCATCTCCAGCACCGGGATGGTGGCGCCGGGGCGCACGGGAAGGTCCAGCAGCTCTTGTCCCGCGCCAGCCGCGCCGCATGCGATGCAGAGCGCAAGGCTTAGCAGCGGGCGGTAGCGGCCGGGCATGTGGCGCCTGCTCAGGTGGCGCTTGCTGCGGCGGGCTCGGGGCGGCGCGACAGCAGCCGGTCCAGCGGGCGCAGAACGAACAGCAGCAGGAAGGCGGTGTTGGCGGTGCCGGGGAACTGGATCGCCAGCGCCACGGTCAGCAGCGCGGTCAGGATCACGCCGCCGGTGCGGATGCATGCGCTGCGGTAGGCTTCCTTGTCCATTGGATGGCCGCACAGGGCGGGGTGGCGGTAGATGTGATTTGCCACCAGCAGCGAGCCAAGCCCCATCAGCACCATCACCAGCGCGTACACGGACTGCGCCAGCGAGGAGGCGAACTGGCTGTCGATGGCGGAAGCAAACGGCAGCAGGCTGGCGCCGGCCAGCACCATGATGGTGTACCACACCAGCGGCGCGTCGACGTGATGCACGTGGCTGTAGACGCGATGATTGGCGACCCAGAACAAGGCCAGCACGCCAAAGCTCACCAGCCAGGAATAAAAGTTCGGCAGCAGATGCAGCAGCGCGGCGCGCAGCTCCGTATCGGAGCCGATGTGCGCGTGCTCCGGCAGGCGCAGGTCGATCACAAGGAGTGTCATGGCGACGGCGAAGATGCCATCGACCAGGGCTTCAATACGGTGCTTGCTGAGGTGGAGGGAATTGCTGGAATGACCGCTCATCAGGATGTCCGCGCTGCATGGTTATCGGGACATCCATTTTCTGTTGTGATGGCTAAAAATGCAAGATCAGGCGCTCTCGCGCGCCATCAGCGTGAAGCCAAGGTCGATCTGCGTGTTGGCGGGCTGTTCGCCTTTGATCACTTGGCGCAGCAAGGTGGCCGCTTCGAAGCCGATGCGGTAGCGCGGCGTGCCGACCGTGGTGACCGAAGGATTCATCCAGGCCGATGCAGGCAAATCATTGAAGCCGCAGATGGCCAGCTGTTTGGGGACGGCGATGCCGCGCCGCTGGCACTGGTAGATCGCGCCATGCGCCAAGTCGTCGTTACAGCAGAATACCGCCGTGCAGTCGGGAGATTTGGCCAGGATGCGGCCCAGCAGTTCCGCGCCCAAAGCGATGGTGGAAGGATCCGGCACCATCACCTCCAGCTTGGGGTCGAGCAGGCCCGCTTCCTTCATGGCCTGGCGGTAGCCGTCGGCGCGCTTGAGGGTTCGCTCGTCCAGCTGGGCGCCGAGGAAGCCGATGCGCTTGTGGCCTTTGTCGATCAGGTAGCGCGTCATGGCGAGGCCGGCTTCGTGCTGCGAGAAGCCGACCGTGAGCTGGTCGGGATTGTCCGCCATGTCCATCATCGAGACGATGGGCACGCGGGAGGTGGTCAGCATCTGCTGCACGCGCTTGCTGTGCGACAGGCCGGAGAGCAGGATGCCGTCCGGATTGGACTGCATGTAAATGCCCAGCAGCTTTTCTTCTTCGGCGTCGGAGTAGCGCGTGTTACCGATCAGGATCTGGTAGTCGTCCTTGTCCAGCGCGTCCTGGATGCCGGACAGCACATCGGTGAACACGGCGTTGGACAGCGAAGGCACCAGCACCACAATCACCTTGGACTGGCCGGCGGCGAGGGCGCGCGCGGCGCGGTTGGGCACGTAGCCCAGCTCGGCAACGGCTTGCTCGACGCGGTCGCGCAGCGCTTGCGACACCAGTTCCGGCTGGCTGATGGCGCGCGAAGCGGTCATGGTGGCCACGCCGGCCCGTGCCGCCACGGCGGCTAAAGTGATACGACCGCTGGCGCGGCTCTTGCCCTGGTGAGTTCTGGTCATCCGTGTCTGCTGTGTCTGCTGGTGTTAGCGATATCACTCTATGATACGGCAGGGGAGCCGTTGTGTGGCAAGCATTATTTGCAGTTGGATAGCACTTGCTGGTTGCGGCGGGCAGCCTCGGCGCGCTGGCTGTCGTCCATATAGACCTGTTCGCCAGCCTGATTGTAGGTCGTCATGCGCAGGCCCTGGTCGAGCGCCTGCTGGTTGGTGCGGGCGCTGGCGCAGTTGGCGGCATCGTCGCGCTTGCGCTTGGCTTCGTCGGCGGCCTTCTGGGCGGACTCGGCGGCTTGCTTTTGACGCTTGGCAAAATCGGCGTTGCGTTCGGCCAGCGTTGGCGCGGCTTTGGTCTTGGGTTCTTGCGTATCGGACGGCTCTTCGGCCTCAGCTGCGGGGGCGTTGGGATTGAACATGGGTTTGCCAGGCGCCTTGAGAATGCGGTTGGCGGGCACGTCCGGCGGCGGCGCGCGGTCGGACAGCTGCTTGACGCCCTTGGCATCGATCCAGATATATTGCGCCATGGCCGGCGCGGCGACGGCCAATAACAGGCACAGCGAAAGAGAGGCGGGGCGAAGTTTCATTGCTCGGTTCCAGGTAGCCGCTAACAGTGATGCTGATTTCACCGTGATTTGCGGCAACTGTCAACCGAGGAATAATTTGAGGAGCGCGGGCAGTACCTGGGCAAAGATTACTGCGCTCGACACCCAAATAATGACGACAGCTTTGGCGTCCGCGATGGCGGACTTCAATTCACCCTCCAGTTTCGCCAGATCTGCCTTGGTCGCGCTGGTGGTTTTGAGAACGGCAATGTCCAACTTAATGGCCACAATGTCGGCTTCAACATTGTCCATACGATGCTCCAGGCTTTCGATGCGGTTATCCATGCTGCCATTGTAGGCCGCATATTTGTCTTTTCATTATCAAACCGCAAAGGTACGGCGGTAAATGCGGAAGTTGCAGACAAGACTCCGTTACTTCTGTATAATCTACTTTTGCGCCTATAGGAAATACTATGCGTCTTCTCCAAAAAGCACTCACTTTCGATGACGTGCTCCTCGTCCCAGCGTATTCGAAC
>Ga0213872_10000384_pt1 | contig 37007 bp, 35 predicted proteins | sample VelepicomBERX_R2_FD_160071 | JGI IMG/M metagenome (GOLD analysis project Ga0213872, IMG submission 160071) | Rhizosphere microbial communities from Vellozia epidendroides in rupestrian grasslands, the National Park of Serra do Cipo, Brazil - RX_R2 | ecosystem: Host-associated > Plants > Roots >... | reverse complement strand
TGAGCCACTCCTTGAAGCCGCGCGCGTCGGCAAACTCCAGGGGCTGGTTGATGTCGAGGGGCGGCAATTCGAGTTTCAGCACGGATTACTCCTTGGCAAACGCTTCCAGCATCAAGAGCCGTGAAGCCAGTGCCGCTCTAAGGCGGGCCATGTCAGGGGTGCGTACCCGCGCTTCGCGTGTAGCCTGCGCCCAGATCGGGGCAGGGAAGTGCATATCGTCCCGCCAGCGCGGGATGATATGCCAATGCAGGTGCGGGACCACATTGCCAAGACTGGCCAAATTGATCTTATCTGGCGCCAGCTCGGCGCGCAGTACTTCTTCCACCGCCCACACCGCGGCCATCAGGCTTTGGCGTTCCTCCGGGGGCAGGTCTGTCATTTCTGAAACATGTCGGTTCAAGATCACCCGGCAAAATCCTGGGTAGCCCGGCTCATCGACATTCACGACGCGATAAAGCGCGGACTGCCAGATCAATTCGCCACCGGGTGTGCCGCAGAGCGGACATGTAGAGCCAGTCATGTTCAGGTCAAACCGTAGTCTAGCTGGAAGGTGCGGATGATTTTGCCCGCAAGTTCCTAGCACATTGTCATTTTGATCCGGCTTGGCGATGAACTCAAGCGCGATTCGTCACACCAACGAAAACGCCCCGGTTGTGCCGGAGCGTTCTCGGTGACTGTGCCGGATCGGATCAATCGGAGCAGCCGCCTGACTGCGGGGGAGAGCGCGTCAGGCAAATGCGGTTCAACTCATCATAGCGACCGGCTGGGCGATGTACAAATCGCCGCAGCCAATCGCCGAATCGCGCTGCGAAAATAGTCACGACATCGGCGGGTAACTTGCCAATATTTACAGCAATACCCGCTCGATGCCGCCATTGCGCGCGGTTTCCACATAGTTCTCCATCCACGATTGGCCGAGGATGTGCCGCGCGATTTCCACCACGATGTAGTCGGCCTGCGTGCCCGAATCCTCGTCATAGCGCGACAAACCCTGCAGGCAGGATGGGCAGGATGTCAGCACCTTGACCTGGGTGGTCTCGCCCGATTCGGCGCGCAAGGCATCTGCACCCTTGCGCATCTCTTCTTCCTTACGGAAGCGGACTTGAGTCGAGACATCTGGCCGAGTCGCCGCGAGCGTGCCCGATTCGCCGCAGCAGCGCTCATTGAGCGCCACGCCGCCGCCCATCAGCTCGTTGGCGAGCTTGATCGGGCTGATCGTCTTGATCGGCGTATGGCAAGGGTCGTGGTACATGTAGCGCACGCCCTCCACCCCATTGAGCTTCACGCCCTTTTCCAAGAGGTATTCGTGGATGTCGAGCAGGCGACAGCCCGGGAAGATTTGCTCGAACTGATAGCGCTGCAGCTGATCCATACAGGTGCCGCACGATACGATCACCGTCTTGATATCGAGGTAGTTGAGCGTATTCGCGAGGCGATGGAACAACACGCGGTTTTCAGTGGTGATGGCCTCACCCTTGTCGGCAAAACCGGCTGAGGTCTGCGGGTAGCCGCAGCACAGGTAGCCCGGCGGCAGCACCGTCGTGGCGCCCACATGCCAGAGCATCGCCTGCGTGGCGAGACCGACCTGCGAGAACAAGCGTTCCGAGCCGCAGCCGGGGAAGTAGAACACGGCTTCCGAATCCTCTGCCGCCACCTTCGGGTTGCGGATCACCGGCACCATCGTTGCGTCTTCCACATCCAGCAAGGCGCGCGCGGTTTTTTTCGGCAGACCGCCCGGCATCTTCTTGTTGATGAAGTGGATGATCTGAGTCTTGATCTCGGGCTTGCCCACGGTCGAGGGCGGTGCGGCCGTCTGGGTCTTGGCGACGGCTTTCAGCACGTCGTTTCCGAGGCGCTGCAGCTTGTAGCCCACGCCGACCATACCGGCGCGGATCGTCTTGATCGTGGCCGGGTCTTTGGCCGTCAGGAAGGCCATGGCGGCCGCGGTGCCGGGGTTGAACTTCTTGTGACCGGTCTTGCGCAGGAAGTTGCGCATGGCGACCGTCACGTCGCCGAAGTCGATCTTCACCGGGCAGGGGTTCAGGCACTTATGGCAGACCGTGCAGTGGTCGGCCACGTCACCCAGCTCTTCGAAATGCTTGAGCGACACGCCACGGCGCGTTTGTTCTTCATACAGGAAGGCTTCCGTCAGCAAGCCCGCGCCGAGAATCTTGTTGCGCGGCGAGTAGAGCAGGTTGGCGCGCGGCACGTGGGTCGCGCAGACGGGCTTGCATTTGCCGCAGCGCAGGCAGTCCTTGACCATGTCCGAGATCTGGCCGAGGTCGGATTGTTCCAGAATCAGCGATTCGGCGCCGAGCAGGCTGAACGAAGGCGTATAGGCATTGCGCAGGTCGGCGCCCGGCAACAGCTTGCCCTTGTTGAAGTGGCCATTCGGGTCGATGCGCTGCTTGTAGGCGACAAAGGGGGCGATTTCGTCGTCGTGCAAAAATTCCAGCTTGGTGATGCCGATACCGTGCTCGCCGGAAATCACGCCGTCGAGTTTGCGCGCCAGTGTCATGATGCGCGCGACCGCGGCATGCGCCGACTGCAGCATGGCGTAGTCGTCCGAATTCACCGGGATATTGGTATGCACATTGCCGTCGCCTGCGTGCATGTGCAGGGCGACGAAGACGCGGCCCTTCAGCGTCTTCTTGTGAATAGCTTTGATGGCTTCACGGATTGGGGCGTCGGCCTCGCCCGAGAACAGTGCATTCAGCTCGCCCAAGAGCTCGCGCTTCCACGACACACGCAAGCGGAAGTCACGCATCGCGTGGAAGACGCTTTGCGGTACGTCTGTCTCGTCCGATGGCTCGATTGGCGCATCCGGATAGCTGTTGCGATACAGCTCGAAGCTATCGTCCTGATGATCCAGAATCCACTGCCAGCGCTGTTGGACTGCGCGGACCATGGCGAGCGCCGATTCGCGGCGTTCACCGATCAGTTCTTCATGGCTGACGGCGGTGTCGCCTGCATCGACCATCAACTGGCCCTGGGCGAAGAATTCGTCGAGCCGGCTCAGCAATTGCAGCTTGTTCTGCGTGCTGAGCTCGATATTGATGCGCTCGATGCCGTCGGAGTAATCGCCGAGGCGCGGTAGCGGAATCACCACGTCTTCGTTGATCTTGAAGGCGTTGGTATGCCGCGCGATGGCGGCGGTGCGGCTGCGGTCGAGCCAGAATTTCTTGCGGGCTTCGGGCGTGACGGCGATAAAGCCTTCGCCATGGCGCGCATTGGCAAAGCGCACCACCTGGCTTGCGGCCTCGCCGACCGCGTGTTCATCGTCCGATACGATGTCGGCGATCAGCACCATCTTTGGCCGGCCCTTGGACTTGGCCTTGGTGGCATAGCCCACGGCACGCACATAGCGCCAGTCGAGGTGCTCCAGGCCGGCCAGGATCGCCTTGCCGTGTGCGTCGAGGTAGTTCTTGATCTCGACAATGGCGGGCGTGGCCTGCGCGACGGTGCCGAAGAACTCAAGGCAGACGGTGCGGATATGCGCCGGCATGCGATGCAGGATGAAGCGGGCGGACGTAATGATGCCGTCGGTGCCTTCCTTCTGCACGCCGGGCAGGCCCGCGAGGAATTTGTCGGTCACATCCTTGCCGAGCCCAACCTTGCGGAACTGGCGGCCAGGGATGCGCAATTCTTCCTCGCGGATCAGCGTCTTGCCGTCCGGCTCGTAGCGGCGGATGCGGAAGCGGGCTTCCTTAATGTCGTGGATCTTGCCGCGGTTGTGATCGAGCCGCTCTACGAACAGCCATTTGCCGTCCGGGTCGACCATGCGCCAGCTGGCGAGGTTGTCGAGCGCTGTACCCCAGAGCACGGCCTTCTTGCCGCCAGCATTCATGGCAACGTTGCCGCCGATGCAGCTTGCTTCGGCCGAGGTCGGGTCGACCGCGAACACCAAGCCTTCGGCTTCAGCCGCTTCCATCACCCGCTTGGTGACCACGCCGGCACCGCACTGGATGGTCGCAACCTTGCCTTCGACGCCCGGCAATTCGATGTACTCGACACCGATATGGCGGTCGAGTTTTTCAGTGTTGATGACGGCTGACATCGGCGTCAGCGGCACGGCGCCACCGGTATAGCCGGTACCCCCCCCACGCGGGATGATGGTCAACCCAATGTCGATACAGGCATCGACGAGGCCCGCGATCTCCTCTTCGGTATCGGGGTTGAGCACCACAAAGGGGTACTCGACCCGCCAGTCGGTCGCATCCGTCACGTGCGATACGCGAGCGAGGCCGTCGAAGCAGATATTGTCGCGGCGGGTGAGGCCGCTCATGCGTTTGAGCACGCGGCGGCGCAAGCTGGCCGTCTCGGCAAACGACTGCTCGAAGCGATCTACCGCAACCTGCGCCTGCTTCACCAGATCATCGACCTGTGCATTGTCACCGCGTCGGGCGTCGATCTCGCGCAGCCGGTGGCGCATGGCATCGGTCAGCGCGGTCAGGCGCTTGGGGTTCTCCAGCAGGTCATCCTGCAGGTAGGGGTTGCGCATGACGACCCAGATATCGCCCAGCACCTCAAAGAGCATGCGGGCAGAGCGGCCAGTGCGGCGTTCGCCGCGCAGTTGGTCGAGCGTACGCCACGTCGATTCGCCCAAGAGGCGGATGACGATCTCTCGGTCGGAGAAGGAGGTGTAGTTGTAGGGTATTTCGCGCAGGCGAGGTGCTTCGGACATAGTCAATCGACGAATGCGGCGGGGATCGGGAAGTCGATTCTAGCCCAAATGCTGCGCCGCATCGAAGGGATGTATGACTTTTTTGTTTCCGAGATAGCGCAAAAAAATTTAACAGAAACAGCGCATTAGACGAGTGCCGTTGACGTCAACGTCAGTTGCAGATGTATTTCGGCATGGTCTTGCAGGCAGGGCTGGGGTCGCCCGGTGGGCATAGGGCATTGATTTCGTTGATACCAAGCAAGCGCTGGACTTGTTGCAGCCCCTTGCCTTGCCAGTATACCCCAAAGCCATCGGTCAGCGACCAGCGCACACCGGCTGCCACACTCTCGGGTGCCTGGCGTGCAACACAGGCGCCGCTATTGGCGTTCGCCGCGAGGCTGGTTCGTTCGACTTCGCGAGAGATCCGCTCGTTTTCGACCTCTTCCGCAGAGGGGGTTGTTATGGCTGATGCAGCATGCGGCGTTGCCTGCGGGTTGTAGTTGCTCAATACGACCGAGGGAATTGCCGCCTTGCCGTCCGTCAACGCGGGTGCATGAGCCGGCAGTTTGAGCGTCAGTGGGTCGGCTGGCGCCTTGAGCCCAGGCCCGTCGATACCGGCCCAGCAGGGGCAGGCGAGGAGCAGCGGCAGAAATCGGCAAAAGGCCAGGAAAAAAGGACGGCGCATGGTGTCGGTGATGTAAGGACGCGCAAATATATCGCCCCGCCCCTCGGCCGTGAAGAGGGGGGCGACATCCGGGCGTGGTGCATGCAGGCCGAAATTAGCCCAGGAACAGCGAATACGCCGGATTGTGACGTTCGTCGGTACACCGATAACCGAGCTCGTCGAGGAAGACCTGCAGCGCGGCCTCCTCGGCTGGCGGCACCTGCAAGCCCACCAGCACGCGCCCGAAGTCGGCACCGTGGTTACGGTAATGGAAGAGGCTGATGTTCCAGCCGCGCCCCATATGCGTCAGAAAGTTCAACAGCGCACCGGGCCGCTCGGGAAACTCGAAGCGATACACCAGCTCGTGCTCAACCTGCGGCGCGCGGCCGCCGACGAGATGGCGGATATGCAGCTTGGCCATCTCATTATCGGTCAGGTCGATGGCGCGCAGGCCATGCGCATTGAGTGTGGCGAGCAGGGCGGCCATTTCCTTGCGATCGTGAATCTGCAGGCCGACAAAGATGTGGGCCTCTTCCGGATCGGAGAAACGGTAGTTGAATTCGGTGATGCTACGGTTGCCCAAGAGTTCGCAAAAGCCACGGAAGCTGCCCGGCTTTTCGGGAATGGTGACCGCGAGGATCGCCTCGCGCCGTTCACCGAGCTCTGCGCGCTCGGAGACATGGCGTAGCCGGTCGAAATTCATATTGGCGCCCGATGCAATCGCGATCAGCGTCTCGCCGTTGGCGCCTTCGCGCTCTGCCCAGGCCTTGAGGCCTGCGAGGGCCAAGGCGCCGGAAGGTTCCAGGATGGAGCGAGTGTCTTCGAACACGTCCTTGATCGCGGCACACATCGCATCGCTATCGACGGTGATGATCTCGTCGAGATATTCGCGGCACAGACGGAACGTCTCTTCGCCCACCTGCTTGACCGCCACGCCGTCGGCAAAGAGACCGACATGCTCCAGTACTACACGCTCGCCGGCTTCAACGGAACGCCGCATGGCATCGCTATCGACCGGCTCGACGCCGATGAGGCGGATCTCTGGCCGCAGGCGCTTCACATAGGCCGACAGCCCCGCGGCGAGCCCGCCACCGCCGATCGGCACGAAAATCGCCCGGATCGGGTCAGGGTGCTGGCGCAGGATTTCCATACCCACCGTGCCTTGCCCGGCGATGACATCGGGGTCATCGAAAGGCGGGACATAGGTCGCGCCGGTTTCGGCCGCCAGCGACATGGCGTGCGCATAGGCATCGCTGTAGGAGTCGCCGTGCAATACGACTTCCGCACCGCGCCGGGTACAGCCGTTGATCTTGATACGCGGCGTGGTGGCCGGCATGACGATGATGGCTTTGCAGCCAAGCTTTTGGGCACACAGCGCCACACCCTGCGCATGGTTGCCTGCCGACGCGGTAATCACCCCACGCGCCAGTTGTTCGGCACTCAGGCGCGACATCTTGTTGTAGGCGCCGCGCAGCTTGTACGAGAACACCGGCTGCATGTCTTCGCGCTTGATCAGGATGCGGTTCTGGGTGCGGTCGGACAAGCTGGGCATGTGGTCCAGCTGCGTTTCGATGGCGACGTCGTAGACGCGCGCGGTGAGGATGCGTTCGAGATAGGACGGCGACGACATGGGCGAGCAGGCGGAGTGGGTGGACGGCCACTCAGGCTAACAGGATTCCACCGGGGCGACGAGTTGCCGCGCGCGTCAATTCAGCGGCTTGGATCAGCCCCGCCCGCCCCGTGAAATCAGGACCATACCGACGAGAATGATGGTGATGCCGGCAACCAACGGCCAGGTGACCGCTTCATTGAGGAAGACCGTACCCAAGAGGAGAGCGACGACCGGGTTGACGTAGCTGGAGCTTGTTGCGAGTGCGGGGCGCACATTGCGCAGCAGCCAGACAAAGGCCGAATAGGCAATGATGGAGCCGAAGACGGAGAGATAGGCGAGTGCGGCGACCGATCCCCAAGTGGGCGATGCCGGGAAGCGCTCGCCGATGATGAGTGCGAGCGGCAGCGAGATCAGGCCGCCGGCGATCATCTGGACGGCAGACGACATGGCCCCCTCGGGCAGTGCAATCCGACGGATGATGGCGGATGCGAGCGCCCACGACAGGCAAGCAATCCCCATCAGCCCCGCCGCGCGCGGGTCGCCCGCCAGCGAGGAATCAAAATTCATGATACCGATGCCCACCATGCCGCACACGATGCCAACGGCTTCGATCAAGGTACTGCGGGTACCGAGGAAGTGATTGATGACCACCGCCATCAGCGGCGTGACCGCGACGATCAGCGCAGTCGCGCCAGACGGTAGCGTCTTTTCAGCCACACAGGTCAGGCCATTGCCGACCGTCAGCATCAAGAAGCCGATCAGTGCTGCGTTGCGGGTCTGGCGCCAGCTCGGCCAGGGGCTGCCGCGCCAGCGCGCAAACACCAGGAGCGCGGTACCGGCCGTGAGATAGCGCATACCTGACAGAACATAAGGCGCGAAACTGACCAGCGCGAACTTGATGACCAGATAGGTCGAGCCCCAGACCAGCCAGGTTGCGGCGAGACAGCAAGGAACAAGAATGGAGGCGGGGCGGTTCAGCATGGGGCAGGCAGCTTATACTGCCTGCTGTGATTTCGCCATTGGGCTTACCCCGCAGTGATGACCAAACGATCCAACCCGGCTGCCGAGTCCTTCTGGGGCCCGGCCAAGGTATTCAACCTCTTTCGCGCGACACTCGCGGGCGCCACGGCGGTCGGCAACTGGCTATTCGAAAAGCAGCTGTTTTCCGAAGTCGCCGATCGCAGCGTCCTCACCGCCTTGACCTTGGGCTATATGGCCCTGGTGGCGATCTACGGCCTTTGCTTGCGCTATCGTTGGCCGCGTTTTCGCGTGCTGCTCTCCATCCAGGTTGCGAGCGATATCGTCTTCATTGTCGGGGTCATGCATATCGCGGGGGGCCTCAAAACCGAAATTGGCCTCTTGCTGCTACCTTACCTCGCGGCTGCAGGGTTGGTCAGCCGGGGGCGAACAACCTTGTTCCATGCAGCCTTGGCCAGTATCGCCTTGCTGATGGAGCAGGTTTGGCGCAGCTACATCAACGGCGTCGGTGCTGATTATTTCCAAGCGGCCATGCTGTCGGTCGCGTGCTTTGCCACTGCATGGCTTGCTTTCCGGCTGGCAGGCTACGCGTCTGAATCGGAACGGCTAGCCGCCAAGCGTGGCGAGGATCTGGCCAATATGGCCCAGATCAATCGGTTGGTGATCCAAGATGTATCGGATGGCGTGCTGGTGCTGGATGAAATCGGCGTGGTGCGGCAGTTCAATCAGCGTGCAGAGCTGTTGCTGGGCGTCGGCCTTGTTGCCGGAAAGACCAAGCTTGCCGAGTACAGCCCGATGCTGGCGCGCGCCATGTTTGGCTGGCTGAGTGGTGACAACCCGACCGTGCTTGATCTGGACCTGGGGCATCACACTGTTCGACCGCGCTTTATGCCGGTGCGGGTTGGGGCCTCGGCCACGGGGACGGTGATCTTTCTGGAAGACCTGCAACGTATCCGCCGCGAGGCCCAGCAGGTGAAGCTGGCGGCGCTCGGCCGGCTGACGGCGAATATCGCGCATGAGATCCGTAATCCGCTCTCGGCTATCGGCCATGCGGCGCAGCTCTTGGCTGAAGACAATGGCGACCCATCGACCATGCGGCTCACCCGTATCATCACTGAGAACACCCGCCGTCTCGACCGGATGGTGCGCGAAATTCTCGAATTGAATCGGCGCGACCGAGCCGAGCCCGTCGATATCCGCCTGCATGATTGGCTGATGCATTTCTGCGCTGAGTTCCGAGAAGTGGAAAAGCTCGATGTGGAACCGGTGATGGAGTGTCCGCAAGGCGCGGTGACGCGCTTCGACGAGGGGCAGTTGCACCAGGTAATGTGGAATCTTTGCCGCAATGGCTGGCGCTTTGGCAGCAAACTGCCCGGCGCATTGCACCTCGTGGTGGCGCGGCTCGGCGAATCCTGGGCGATCGAGGTTCGTGACGACGGGCCGGGAGTGTTGCTGGACGATATCCCGAAGCTGTTCGAACCCTTCTTTACGACCGATGCAAAGGGCACCGGTTTGGGGCTCTATATTGCACGGGAAATTTGCGCCGGCAATGACAGCGTGCTGGAATATATACCTCAGGCACACGGTGCCTGTTTCCGTATTACTTTCCCGGCGCGTCCGGCCTGACCCCTATGAGCAAAAAGTCGTCCAAACCTTTCCGTGTACTTGTCATCGACGATGAACCGGACCTTCGCGAGCTAGTGGAGCTGACCCTGCTCAAAATGGGGCTCGACGTCGAGACCGCCGATGGTGTCAGTGCCGGTATCGCCCGGATCGACAAGGGTGGTATCGACCTCTGTCTGACCGATATGCGCATGAACGACGGCTCGGGCCTTGACGTGGTGCGCTATATCGACAGCAGTGGGCATGATATTCCAGTCGCGGTCATCACCGCCTATGGCAGCCTCGACAACGCGGTCGAAGCGCTGAAGGCGGGGGCTTTCGACTATCTCGCCAAACCGGTATCGCTGGAGCAACTCCGCACGCTAGTGCGCTCTGCATTGGGGCTCGATCGACCTGCGCCGCGCCTACGCTCGACCAGCGACCGAACCTTCATTGGCGATTCCCCAGCCCTGCTCAACGCGCTGTCACTGATCGAAAAGCTTTCGCGCAGCCAGGCGCCGGTTTATATCACCGGGGAGTCGGGCAGCGGTAAGGAGCGGGCCGCGCGCTTGATTCATAGCTCGTCGCCACGTGCGGAAGCGCCGTTTGTGGCGGTGAACTGTGGCGCGATTCCGGAAAACCTGATGGAGAGCGAGTTTTTCGGCTACAAAAAGGGCGCGTTCACCGGCGCGGATAGCGAGCGCGACGGTTTCTTTCAGGCCGCTAACGGCGGCACGCTCTTCCTTGATGAGGTCGCCGACCTGCCCTTGCAGATGCAGGTCAAGCTCTTGCGCGTGATTCAGGAAAAGCAGGTGCGCAGGATTGGCGAGACCCGCGAAGTGCCGGTGGATGTGCGCATTGTCTGTGCGACGCACCAGAATCTTGCCAAATGCGTGGAAGAGGGCCGGTTCCGGCAGGATCTCTATTACCGCCTGAATGTGATCGAACTCAAGATGCCTTCGCTGCGCGAAATGCGAGAAGACGTACCCGAGATCGCGGCGGGTGTGCTGGGCCGGCTGGCCCAACAAAACGGCATGCCGGAACCTGACTTCACCAAGGAGGCGATGGTGGCGCTGGCGGCGTATGACTTCCCCGGCAATGTGCGCGAGCTGGAGAATATCCTTGAGCGTGCGCTGGCGCTCTGCGACGGCCGTACCATTGATGTCGAAGACCTGCAGCTGACGCGGGTGGAAACCAACGAAGCGCTACCGAGCGCGGCGATTGGCGACAAGGCACCCTTGCAAGACTACCTCGACCGGGTCGAGCGCGAAGCCATCATGGAGGCGTTGGAAAAGACGCGCTTCAACCGTACCCAGGCGGCCAAGCTGCTGGGGGTAACCTTCCGCTCGCTACGCTACCGGCTGGAACGCCTCGATATCAATTGAGCATCAGGGCGGCGGGCGCCGCTCTGTGTCGATCAGGCAAAGGATACGCTGCCATAGCGGCGCTGGGCTTCCACGGCCAGACCTGCGCCGATACTGCCGAACAGATCACCTTCGACGGCACGTGCATTGGGCAGCAGCGCAGCGATGCGCTGGCGTAAGAGCGGCACGCCACTCGAACCACCGGTGAAGAAGATGGTATCGATCTCGGCTGTCTTGACGCCTGCGTCGACTACGAGGCCGTGGACCGTCTGTTCGATACTGCTGACCAATTCGGCAATCGAGTTGTCGAATTCTTCACGCGTGACCTCGTGCTCCAGGCCTTCCTTGATGCGGTCGAGCGTCATCTGCGCACGTTCGTTGGACGACAGCGCGATCTTCGCCTCTTCCACCCGTAGCGCCAGCCAATGACCTGCACGTTGCTCGATCAGGCGCATCAGTCGGTCGAGTTTGTCCTTGTCGCTGGCGTCACGATAGACCTCTTGCAGCTCCGACCAGATCTTGCGCGTGTAGGTGAAGTTGATGGTGTGCCAGGTCGCCAGGTTGAAGAAGTAGCTCGACGGCACCTCGGCATTGTTGCGCAGCCGACTGCGGTAGCCGAGCAGCGGCATGACGCCTGCAAGGCTCAGGTACTTATCGAAATCGGTACCGCCGATATGCACGCCGCCGTTGGCAAGCAAGTCGTCACGCCGCTCGGCATGTGCGATGCGTTCAGGTGCAAGGCGAACCAATGAGAAGTCCGACGTACCGCCGCCGATATCGACGATCAGCACCAGTTCTTCCTTGGCGATGCTCTGCTCATAGTGGAACGCGGCAGCAATCGGCTCGAACTGGAAGCTGACTTCTTTGAAGCCCACCATGGCGGCTGTCTCGGCCAGGGTGCGCTCGGCTTGCGCGTCGGCGGCCGGGTTATCGTCGACGAAATGAACCGGGCGACCAAAAACAGCGGTATCGAACGGGCGGCCAGCGGCCGCTTCGGCGCGATGCTTCATTTCGCCGATGAATTTACCAAGCAACTGGCGGAAAGGCAGGGCGCGGCCGTTGACCTCGGTCTGGCCGTCGATCAGGCTCGAACCCAGCAGGCTCTTCAGGGAGCGCATCAGGCGGCCTTCATAGCCATCGAGGTATTCGCCGATGGCGCGCCGGCCGTAGCAGACTTCGTCGTGCTCGGCATTGAAGAAGACGACGGAAGGCAAGGTGACCTTGCCGTCTTCGAGCCCTAGCAAGGTCTGCGCGCCAGGACGGAGTACGCCTGCGGTGGAATTGGACGTGCCAAAATCAATGCCGCATGCGCGGGCTTCAACAGTGCGGCCAGACATCGCTGCTTCCTGCATCCAAAAGGGGGCGGTATGCTACGCAGAAAACAGCGAGTTGTCCAGTTTTTGTTTGCGATCAGCGGCTTATGCCGCTGTTTCATCAAGCCGGCACATCACGCTTCAGGAAGTCGCGATAGTGATCCATCACCGCTGCGGGCTGACCAAGCGTCATTTTCAAGTCCTGCAGCAAACCGTCGGACAGACGATAGGCCCAGCCATGTACGGTGACTTCCTGGCCACGCGCCCAGGCATCCTGCAGGACGGTGGTCTGCGTGGCGTTCACCACCTGCCCAACCACGTTGAGTTCGCAGAGTTTGTCGGCTTGCTGTTCCGGCGCGAATTTATCGAGCCAGCGCTCGTGCACACGACGCAAGTCGTGGATATGGCGTAACCAGTTGTCGGCAAGCCCAACGCGGCGGTCGTGCAATGCAGCCTGCACACCGCCGCATCCGTAGTGGCCGCAGATGATGATGTGCTTGACCTTCAGCACGTCGACCGCGAACTGCAATGCCGAGAGGCAATTGAGATCGGAATGCACGATCAGGTTGGCGACGTTGCGGTGCACGAACACTTCGCCCGGCATCAGGCCGATCAGTTCGTTGGCGGGCACACGGCTGTCAGCGCAGCCGATCCACATGTATTCCGGTGTTTGCTGTTGGGCAAGCTTTTCAAAGAAGCCCGGTTGTTCGGCCTTGATCTTGTCTGACCATCGGCGGTTGTTTTCAAACAGATTCGACAGTTCGTCCGTCATGATGTGACTAGGTCCTTTATCGATTGATTGATGATGCCCGATCAGAGCATGGGTCGGTCGAGGCCGTACTGTACCAGGGTCTCGAGCGACACGAGTTCAAGCACGTCCTCATGGGTGCTATGCAGCAGAATGGGGGGCGCAACGCCCTCAATCAGTGCTTCGACCCAGCGCCCTGCGCAGAGGCACCAACGATCGCCGGCAACAAGGCCGGGGAATTCATAATCAGGACGTGGCGTGACCAGATCGTTGCCCTGCCGGACCGAGAATTGCAAAAACGCATCGGTGACCTCGACGCAGACCGTATGCCGGCCGACATCTTCTTCGCTGGTGTTGCAGCAGCCGTCGCGGAAGAATCCGGTCAGCGGCTGGAAGCTGCAGGCGACCAGCGGCAGCCCCAGTACGTTGATTGCGTGTTCCATGGACATGGCCTAGAAATGGATGCCGTATTATCCCAGTGCCCGCGCGAAATCCCAAGGCGCATGCCATGTTGGCCCGTAGAAGGGGCTCACAGGCTGTTGAATGGGATCTTCAAGTAACGCTTGCCGTTATCCTCGGCCGGCGGAGCCTCGCCGGCCCGGATATTGACCTGGATGGACGGCAGGATCAGCGTCGGCATATCCAAGGTCTTGTCGCGCGCCTCGCGCATGGCGACGAAGCCGGCTTCGTCGATACCGTCATGCACGTGGATATTGCGCGCGCGCTGCTCCGCGACCGAGCACTGCCAGCCGACCGCGCGGCCGTTGGGCGGATAGTCGTGGCACATGAAGAGGCGGGTGTCGCCCGGCAGTGCCAGCAGCCTGCGGATCGAACGGTAAAGCGTTGCTGCGTTGCCACCCGGAAAGTCGCAACGCGCCGTGCCGACATCGGGCATGAAAAGCGTATCACCGACGAACACAGCGTCACCGATCTGATACGCGATATCGGCAGGCGTATGGCCTGGCACAAAGCGCGCATGGGCGGTCAGGGTGCCGATCTGGAAGGCTTCATCCTCCCGAAAGAGGTAGTCGAACTGGCTGCCGTCGCTGCGGAATGTGGGCTCAAGATTGAAAATCGCGCAGAAGATACGCTGCACCTCGCGGATATGTTCACCGATCGCGATTCGGCCACCTGCTTGCTCGCGTAGCCAATGCGCCGCCGACAAATGATCGGCATGGGCATGGGTTTCCAGAATCCAATCAAGCGTCAGACCTGTCTCTTTCAGGAAAGCCAATACCTGCGCCGCGCCGAGGGTGGTGGTTCGCCCGGATCGCGCGTCGTAGTCGAGTACCGGGTCGATGACGGCGGCGTGCCCACCAGGCTGGTCGTAGACCACATAGCTGATCGTACTGGTCGCAGCATCGAAGAATGCGCGGACCATGGGTGTGCAGTCAGGCTGGGTGGTGGCCATGCGTATCTCCATTTCAATATGCTTGAAAACATAATATAAAAATATATAATGAGTCAATCCCGACTTAGGCGATGCCGCTGTGACACCCGAGCAACTCGACCAACTACGCCATGCCGCAGGCGCCGCCAGCGCCATGCTTAAGCTGCTGGCCAATCCAGACCGCCTGCTGCTGCTTTGCGAACTGGCGAACGGCGAGCGCAGCGTGTCGTCGCTTGAGGCCGCCACGGGCATTCGGCAGCCGACCTTGAGCCAGCAACTCGGTGTGTTGCGCGCAGAGGGCGTGGTCAGTACCCATCGTGCGGGGAAATACATTCTGTATCGCCTCGCGAGTCGTGAGGCGGAGCAGATCATGCAGGTATTGTACAAACTGTATTGTAGGCCTGACGGAGTGGATCAATCGGGTATCGAAGGCCGCAGCACCGACTGAATACCGGGGCAGGGAGCAGACATGGAATTGGATGTAGCGCATTTCAGCCCAATCACAGCATTGGCAGGGGGGATCTTTGTCGGCGTAGCGGCAACGGGTTTTGCCTGGGTGTTGGGACGCGTCATGGGGGTATCGGGCATCATCGGCGGCTTGCTGAGTGCCAGCCCGGGTGATCGGGCTTGGCGCTGGGCCTTTCTGATCGGCCTTGCGGCGGCACCTTGGGTCTGGATCGCGCTGGTGGGCCACCCCTATGTTGATGTTGAAGCCGGCCACGGTCGGCTGCTGGTCGCGGGTGTACTGGTCGGCATCGGCTCGCGTATGGGGTCGGGCTGCACCAGCGGGCATGGCGTCTGCGGCATGACACGGTTTTCAGTACGGTCCCTCGCCGCGACAGGTGTCTTCATGGCGACGGCCATGGCAACGGTGTATCTGTCGCGTCTGGTTTCGGGGAGTTGAGCATGCAAATCGTTTTTGCTGCGATGTTCGGCGTGGTGTTCGGGCTGGGACTCTTGGTGGCGGGCATGAGCAACCCGGCCAAGGTGCTGGGATTTCTCGATATTGCCGGCCAGTGGGACCCGAGCCTTGCGTTTGTGATGGTTGGCGCCATCTGCGTGGGGTTGCTGCCGATGTTCCTACTGCGGCGTATGAAAACCAGCCTGCTGGGTCTGCCGATCCAAGTGCCTTGGCAGGGAATGGTCGATCGCCGTCTCGTGCTGGGCAGCGGGTTGTTTGGCGTCGGCTGGGGGCTGGGCGGCATCTGCCCGGGCCCCGCCGTTGTGGGCGCAGCACTCGGGCGGGTGGATTTTCTGATCTTCGTGATGGCCATGCTGGCCGGCATGGCGCTCTACGAGTTGAATCGAAAACGCCCCCAGACGCCCGACGCCTAGTGTGTCGGGGAGGGTCTGCTTAGTGGCGTGCGGCGGTTTGAGTGGGTTTGCCTGCGCCAGACGGTACGTAGCCGTCATTCAAGGTTTTCAGGAAGGCAACCACGTCCTTGATCTCGGCCGGGCTCATGCTGGGCTTGCTGCCCGCCTTGCCGCCAAAGGGGCCGTCGACGTTTACGTTGTCATGGTATTGGGGGGGCAGGTCGTCATATTTCAACACCTTGCCGTGTGCATCGCGCGGGTACCAGCGCTGTGGTGCCGTATCGCGCGTTGCATAGAAGGCGACGACGTCTTCAAGGCTATGAAAGCCCCCGTTATGGAAGAACACCTTGCGAGTCGCCACATTGCGCAGCGACGGGGTGCGGAAGAGGCCGCAGTATTCGGGCTTGTTCGATAGGTCTTTGCGCTCTGGTCCGCATAGGCCAAGGTCGTAATAGGCTTTGTCGTGATTGGCCGCAAGCGCCTTATTGCGTGGTACGCCGAGCGCAATAAAGCCCCAGTCGGTGAAGGCGGGCATCACGCCCCCCTTGATGGCGCTGACGTGGCAGCTGGCGCAATTGCCTTTGTTTTCGTCGTTGAATACCGACAGGCCTCGCGCTTCTTGCGTGGTCAACTTGGCCTGGCCCCGCAGGTAAGCATCGTATTTACTCGTATACGGGTAAAACTCGTTAGGCGCTTGCTGGAAGACCTCCAGCGCCATCAGTGCTGCATTGAATACTTGGGTGTCGTTGCTGACGACATCCTTGCCGAATACCTTACCCATTTGCTCTACATAGCCTGCGCGGCGCAGCTTGTTGGCGACATCCGCCGGTGAGGAGTTAGCCATTTCAAGCGGCGACAGCAGGGGGAGCTGCGCCTGCTCGTGCACCGATTGCGCCCGACCATCCCAGGTATGCCCGCCGACTGGGCCTTGATCTTCACTGTCGTTGCCGTCATCGCCGCCTTCGAAGAAGTGCTCGGTGAAGCTCGGCACGCCCTGCACATAGCGAATCGACGGGACAGCCCGCCCACCTTGCAGCTTGCCGTCGCGGCCGCCCAATTGCGCAGCCAGGCCATTGGGCGGGCCGTAGGCATGTACCGGGCTGTGGCAAGTGGCGCACGACATGCTGCCCGAAGCTGACAGGCGCGGGTCGAAGAACAGCGCGCGGCCCAGCGTGGTCATGGCCGTCACATCGGGGCGATGAACCATCAGCGTGCCATAGAAGGACGTGGGTGCGGCAGGTTTGGTGGTGTCGGCCGCCTCGATCGATAGCGAGAGCGCAAGCGAGGCCGAAGCGAGAAGGGTGCGAGTAAACGTATTCATAAGCACTGCACATTAGCGAAGTTGTATGACAGAACGTGGTGATAGAAGGTTATTTGTAAAAAAATGTACATCAGCCTGTCATTTATGGAGCCGATACTCGCCCGACTTGTAAAAATGAGAAAGATAAAACCCTTATGAAAACCTGGAAGCATATTGCCGTGCCAAGCGCGCTGTCGCTGGGCGTGATGCTGGCCCTTTCCGGCTGCGATAATCAGACGCCAGTTGACCCAACCACGCAAGCGACGACTTCGCTGCAGGCCAAGGTACAGACCGTTGTCGTGATCTACGCGGAAAACCACGCATTTGACAAGCTGTACGGTAATTTCCCGGGTGCAAATGGGTTGTCGAACGCGACCGGCGCCGCGAAGCAGGTTGATCGCGATGGCAAGACCACGCTGGCAACCTTGCCGCAAACCTGGGGTGGCGTCACCGCCGCAGGCCAGCAGCCGGTGATTACACAGGCACAGAGCGCGGGCCTCGCCAATGCGCCGTTCCAGATGGAAACGGCCTTCCAGGGCCAAGTCGGTGCACCGCTCTCACTGTCGACCGTGACGCGTGACCTGTACCACCGCTTCTTCGAAAACCAGATGCAGATCGATGGCGGCAAGAACGACCAGTTCGCAGCCTGGGCGGATTCGGGCGGCCTCGTCATGGGTCACTTCGACAACAGCCAGTCCTCGCTCTACAAGCTTGCTCAGCAATATGTGCTGGCCGACAACTTCTTCCAGGGCGCGTTCGGCGGTTCCTTCCTGAACCACCAATACCTGATCTGCGCCTGTGCACCGGAATACCCGAACGCTGACACGGCGGCGGCGAAGCCGACGATTGCCGTGCTGAACAAGGATGCCAACGGCAACTACCTGCCGCAGCTGACGACCGCCGCAACGTCGCCGGCATCAGCCATGGATGGTGCACCGGTCTTTAGCCTGAGCGGTAACATCGCGCCGAAGAACTACTTCGGTGACGGCACCTTCCGCGCCGTGAACACCATGCAGCCGCCGTACCAGCCTAGCGGCAATGCGCCAGCTGCAACGGATACCGCCGGTCTCTACGCCGACCCGAGCAAGGGCACCACGCTGCCAGCACAAACCCAGCAAACCGTGGGTGACTTGCTGAACGCCAAGAGCATCAACTGGGCCTGGTACTCGGGTGCCTGGAATGCTTCGCTCGCAAGCCGCGCGAATATCTATAACAACTCCACGCCCAACTTCCAGGCGCATCATCAGCCGTTTAACTACTACGCTGGGTTCGATCCGGTCGCACACGCGGCTGATCGTGCGACCCACCTTAAGGACTACACGAACCTGGTGGCAGACGCAGCGGCAGGTAAGTTGCCACCCGTGGTGTTCTACAAGCCCGAGGGTGATTTGAACCAGCACCCAGGCTATGCCTCGATTGCCGCCGGTGACCAGCATATCGCTGCGCTCGTGAGCCAGCTGCAAGCCAGCCCGCAGTGGAACAATATGGTGATCGTGATCACCTACGACGAAAACGGCGGCGCCTGGGACCATGTGGCCCCACCGAAGGGTGATCTGCTCGGGCCAGGTACGCGGATTCCGGCCATCGTGATTTCGCCGTTCGCCAAGAAGGGCACGGTTGACCACACTCAGTACGACACTGCGTCGGTGCTGCGTTTGATCACCCGCCGCTTCGGCTTGCCAACCTTGCCAGGTATCGCTGCACGTGATGCGGCGCTGAAGGCGAACGGTGGCCAAGCCATGGGCGACCTGACGAACGCGCTGGCGCTGTAATCCAGCCGTGTGAGCAGTCAATGAAAAAGCCCGCCGAAAGGCGGGCTTTTTTCGTTTGCAATCGGCCGTATGTTGAACGGCCGTACGACGTCAGTTCATGAACCAACCATGGCTGGCGATCAGCGATTGGCCGGTCAGCGCATTGGTTTCAAAGCCGGCGAACAGCAGGGCCACTTCAGCGATATCGGCCTCGGTGGTGAACTTGCCGTCGACCGTTTCGTGCAGCATCACGTCGCGCACCACGGCTTCTTCCGAAATACCCAGCGTCTTGGCCTGCTCAGGGATTTGCTTCTCGACCAGCGGGGTCAGTACATAGCCTGGGCAGATGACGTTGGCACGTACATTGTGTGCCGCGCCTTCTTTCGCTACGACGCGTGCGAGGCCCATCAGGCCGTGCTTGGCGGTTACATAGGGCGCCTTCAGCTTTGACGCTTCATGCGAGTGCACCGAGCCCATATAGATGATGCTGCCGCGATTTTGCTTGTACATATGCTTGATGCAGGCGCGCGTGGTCAGGAATGCGCCGTCCAGATGTACGGCCAGCATCTTCTTCCAATCTTGAAAGCTGAATTCTTCGACCGGCTTGACGATCTGGATGCCGGCATTGCTGATCAGGATATCGATGGTGCCGAACTTGTCGACGGCGGCCGCAACGGCGGCTTCGACCTGCTCTTCGTTGCTGACGTCGACGGCAACGCCAAACGCACGGCCACCCGCCGCTTCGATTTCGGCGGCAGCCTTGTCGGCCGCGGCCTGGTTCAAGTCGGCCACGACGATCTTGGCGCCTTCACGCGCAAAACGGTCGGCAATCGCACGGCCAATACCGCTGGCGGCACCGGTGATGAACGCTACCTGATTCTCAAGACGCATGGTGTTCTCCTGTAATGATTCGAGCGATGGATAGGCAATATCAAACAGGACCCGGCCGCATGGTTGAGGCGCCCAGGTCGGAAGGTGACGCGGTACCTGACTGCAGTGTAGAACCAATACTTTGACAAAAAGATTGCAGCGTCAATTTGACATGCTGCACTGCAAAAAGATTCAAGGCGCATCCCACACACTCTATACGCGATCTTTACAGCACGTTTTGTAGGCTGCACATGCAGGGCGAGCTGGTGCGATGCCGGACCCCACTCTTTCGAAAGATGGCATCGCGCGGCCCAGCCCCTGCGAACCTGCCCTGCACACGGCTTACAAGGCCGTGCGGAATGCGTAAAAGAGGACTGCATGAATACGCTTGCACGACAATGTCAGGTCGAAGACATCCTGCTCGATGTTGACATACAAAATCGGCACCAATTGTTTGATCATATTGCGCGGCACCTTCACCGACGGCATGGCCTGGAAGAAGGTAGCGTCACCGAACACCTCGCCCAGCGCGAAAGGCTGGGCTCCACCGCGCTAGGACAGGGGGTCGCCATCCCCCATGCCCGAATACGCCAGCTGCAAGACCCCATCGTCGCTTACGTTCATACGGCGCAGCCCATCCCCTTCGATGCACCAGACGGCAAACCGGTTGGCGACTTCTTCCTGCTACTCGTCCCCGAGCAAGCCACCCAGACTCATCTTCAACTACTTGCCGACGCGGCCGCCTTGTTGTGCGAGCGCACCTTCCGCGATGCATTGCGGGCCGCTGCCAGCGCGCTCGATGTACGTCGCCTGCTACTTGACTGGAATCGATCATGAATACGCCCGGCGCACACCATACGCCTGCTCGCCTTGCGTCTATCCTGCAGGCTCGACCGACCGAACCGGACGACCATGCCAGACTATTGGCCGAGTCGCTGCCTTTCGTCCGTGCCATGCACGGCCAGACCGTCGTCATCGCCTTGCTGGGGCAGGTGGCCTACAACCCGAGCTATCGTCAGGCCATCGCCCAGGATGTCGCGCTGTTGGCATTGATGGGCCTGCGACCTGTTCTGGTTCACGGCGGTGCGCCACAGTTCCAGCTGGCACCGTCGGCACGGCCGGCAGACTTACCGCAGCGTGCCGCTATTCAGATTGCACGCGCCGCGATGCTTGAGATCAACGTGGAGCTTGTCCGATTACTGAGCCGGGAAGGCGTGCATGCAGTTGGCGTCAACGGCCAAGACCTGCGTTGCACAGGCAGCGATGCGACGCATATCGACCAGCTGGATACGGAATTCGTAACGCTGTTGCAGGCGCGCGAGGCGGTGCCGGTCGTGATGCCCCTTGCGCTGGATGCAGAATTCAATCATCTCCTGCTGTTGCCTGAACAAATGGGCAGTCTGTTGGCCCAGCACCTGGGGGCGCACTCTTTCCTGATGGTCGGTGATGAGGGCCTGTTGCCGCAATCTGGCATCGGCGACGGCCTGTTGGGGCGCGGCGACCTGCAAACCTGGCTATCGAGCCACGAAGGAGCGCCAGCAGCCAGCGAAGCCCATGCCGCACTGACCGCCTTGAACCAGGGTGTGCCGACTGTACATCTGGTCGACGGGGTCAAGCCGGGTGCCTTGGTGGCTGAGCTATTGACCAATGAGGGCTCGGGTACCGTCATCTGCCGCCGTACCAGTCCCCAATTGCTGGCCGATACCGCACGGTATTTCCATGACTGCGACAGCGCCGTGCAGCCAGGCTTCATCGCCGAGCGTAAGCGCGTCGTTCGGTTCTAGGATATAGACGTTGAAGATCGACCTGCGCAGATTAGGTCGATCTTGTCCTTACGTATTGGTCGCTGCCTATGATCGCGTGGGTGGCCTAAGCAAGGTGAGGCGGACCCGCGCGTCTATAGCAAACAAGCCGGCGATTGCCGGCTTGTTTGCGCGCGCAGCCTGTTTGGGAGGATGGGCGGCGACTCAGCGCGAATCGGCACTGCTGTTCGCATTGCTGGCTGCCTTGCGCCGGGCCAGGTTGCGGCTTACTGATACTTCTTCATGATGGCCTCGTAGCGGCCGTCACTGCGCATTTTCTTCAATGCGGTATTGAATGCATCTCGCAGTGCCGCATCGCGGAAGGCGACCCGGTAGGCCGTCGGCGGGAAGATCTCGGCATAAGTCACAGGTTGGCTGGTGTCGACGCCGGATTGTTTCGCCTCCCCATTGAAATACTTGAAGATATTGCGATCCCCCACCACCACATCGACCCGACCGCTATAGAGCAGCATATTCTGCTTCACTTGCTGCGCATATTCGCTATAGGCCTTGTTGGCGGTGGCCATGGCTGCAAAGCGGTCGCCCAGATAGAGCTTCGCGTTCTGGAATGCGGCGACCGAATGCTTACCCAGGTCGTCGACACTGCCGATCTTGAAATTGTTCTTGGCGAGGCTGATTGCGAAATTCTGATAGACGATATGGCTGTCGGAATACGCTGCCTTGATGCCGGATGACTCGGTGATGGTGATGGCGGCATCCGCTTCGCCGTCCTGCATGGCAACCGGCACGCGGGCAAAGGGAAAATACAGCGGCTTGATGGTATGTCCGCTCTCTGCGAGTGCCTGGGCCACGATGTCGAGCTCGATGCCGCTGTTACTGGCCTGGATCACATAAGGCGGCAAGGAGAGACCGACCGCAATCTTGATTTCGCGCGCCGCTGCGGTAGTCAGAAGGAGCAGCACGAGGATGATTCGGCAGCAGGTCGACATGAGGGGCTCCTGGGCGGGGCTGAGTTACGTGGGCGGTCGTCCAGAATATAGAATTTTATGGGCGTATTTTCCAAGGACGGCGTGGCGACTCCACCCCGTCGCCGCCCTGGACGGTCAATCGATACACGGCCAATCGATACATTTACACCTGCAGCGTATCGATTCCGCAAACTTTGTATCTTTGTATGGTGCACCGTCAGCGTGCGTACGTCTTCTGGCGTTATGGCTGTCATAACCCGCAGCAACAGGCTGTGGGGATCATGAACCTTGTCGGAGGAAAAACGCATGCTGAAACGAACTACGCTTTCCATGGTCGCCATGATCGCGCTGGCATCGACACTGGCCTCGGCCAATAGCGCGCAAAACGTCGCACGTGATCAACAAGCCGAACATCACGACCGCTCGGACATTCGGCGCGACCGCAACGATGTCACCCATGACCGGCATGATGTAAGCCGCGACAAGGCAGACCTGCAGGCGGCAGAAGCCAACGGGAACACGGCCGCCATCCAGCGCGACCAATCGGCACTGAAGTGGGATAGCCGAGCGCTCGCCAACGAAAAACACCACCTAGGTGCCGATAAGCACAATCTGGCACAGGATAAACGGGACGCGGCCAACGGCATCTACAACGGCAACCGGCAGGCCCTGCATGCCGAGCGTGACCTCGCACGTGACCAAGGCAATGTGGTGCACGACCGACACGATCTATCGCGCGACCGGCGTGATCTCGCCGCCGATACGGCCGCGGGCAATGCTGCCGGTGTGGCGCGTGACGATGCAGCCCTAAAGTATGACGGGCATGCACTGGGCCGCGATAAGAAAAGTCGGGCGGCGGATGCGAGCGAGCTGAATCGCAACTAAGCTGGGTCATAGACCCGACGGGGCGGGGCCAGTTCGGCCCCCGACCCCGCATATCGCCGTTTCCCCATCTACCGATACGATACCTATGCGCTCCAGCAACCCTGCTTCCCTGGCGGCTTGGCTCGCCATTGCAATCCTCCCCGCCTGCGCGATGGCGCAAACCGGCGCAGCTTGTGCACCGCTGCCTGCGACCAAGATCGCGCAATTGCGCCGTGCGGTAGAGAAGAACCTGACGGCGGCATCACGCGCGATCGACCGCGTCCATACTGAGGGCACCTTGCCGCACCAAGGCATTTGGGATCAGAGCATCGAAGCCGAGAAAGATTGGCCGCTGATGCGCCAATTGGCCCAATTGTGGCAGGCCGAACACCGCCCCGAAGATGCCGCAGCACTTTCGCGGCTGCTGTCGGACTGGGCTCGGACCTATCATCCGAGCTTCAACCCAATCGACGAGACCAACCTCGATGCCTATATCGATGCCTACGCCATCGCACGTGAGGGTCTGTACCCCGATGCGCAGGCCTTGGCGCGGCAGTTTATCCAGCAATTGGGCGAAGGCTATCTGCAGCAGATGGAGCGCGGGTTCAAACCGGGCGATGGGCGCTGGGTGAACAACTGGAACGCGCATCGCGTCAAGCTCGCGACCTTAGCCGCCGCTGTGCTGGATGACCCGGGACTATGGAACCGCGCGCATCAAGCATTCGTGGCCCATCTTGGGCGCAATATCCGCGCCGATGGCAGCACGTTGGATTTCGAAGAGCGTGACGCATTGCATTACGTGGTGTACGACCTGGAGCCCTTGGTCCGCGCCGCCCAGGTAGCGCAGGCGCGTGGCGAAAACTGGCTGACAGTGCCGGGGCAGAGCGGCAGCAGCCTTGCCGCAGCACTTGACTGGCTGGCACCCTATGCCCGTGGCGACCAGACGCATCAGGAATTCGTCCATTCGCACGTGAAATTCGATGCACAGCGCGATGCGGCGGGCGTACCGGGGTATTCCGGACAATGGAACCCGGCTTCGTCGGCGCAGCTGTTCGCCATGGCCGGCAGCCTGGATAGCCGCTATGCCGCACTGGCGCAGCAGCTGAAGCCGGGCAGTGACGTGGCACCGGTATGTTGGCCGCGTTGAGATATCGCGCCTGACAGCACAGGCACTCAAGAAAAGCCCGGTCTTGCGATCGGGCTTTCTCTTTGGGGTCGCCCTTTTGCCTCAATTGCCCCTAGCCGGAGAGCGGCCGTACCCTGTTAACTATAGGGTATGCATGCTGCCTATCCGCGGCAACGGGTGATGCCACGGGGAGATGTTTGGAATTCGAACACCTCCCAATGCATCATGGCGATATCCAGTTGCTGGGCCCGTTTAATAATTGATCGCCAAATTCAACTCGTGATTGCCTTGGTATGCGTGCCGCCCTACCGGCTATTGCCTCAATCTCTCACGTGGTAGAGGTAGCCAGATTGATTACCCCTTGCACGACGGCCAATCATGATCAGCGCACCAGACGCCATCTTGTTACATGTACGATCCCTTCCCGAAGGAAGTATGGTTTCGCCCAATGAACTCGTGCATCTTGGCAGCAATGCTTCAATACGTCAGGCTCTGTGCCAACTATCTAAAGAAGGTAAGCTGTTGCGCGTAGCTCCTGGCACTTATGTTGCACCTGTGACTGGTCGGTTTGGTGTGCGAGCGCCAGCATCTACGAAGGTAGTGCAGGCATGGGTTGTGCGGACGGGTGAGATCATAGTACCCCACGGCGCCAGCGCTGCGAACGCCCTGGGCTTGACGTTGCAGGTGCCAATTCGGGAAATCTATTTGACCTCAGGACGCACCAGGACACTGAAGCTCGGAAAGTCTGAAGTTGCCTTCAAACATGCGCCACCGTGGATGCTTGTTCTCGGAACTAGGCCGGCCGGCGCTGCTGTGTGCGCGCTGGCTTGGATGGGGCCGGCTCACGTACATGAGTCATTAGCTACGCTGCACCACGTACTATCTCCAGATGAATGGAAATTGCTGACAAGCGTGAGGAACACGTTGCCAAGTTGGATGGCCAAAGCCATTGAGAAAGAAGCGTCGAGCTTCTAGGTCCGTAAAACTGGTGTGTGAACCCGTTCACCAGATGTGCGAACTGAAGAGTAGTGGCACGTGTTTGAAACTGGCTCGTTCAGCATTCCGTCGCGGTCGGCCCACGGCTCCCGCAATCGCAGTTATTTGCGCTACCGTCCCAAACTCAACTTGCCGCACCGCACGCATTCATATGTATGGTCACCAGAATCCTTCAGCACATAATGGTGCGGGGCGTGCGTCTGCCATTGATGGCATCCAAACAGGCACGCAATTCTGCCAATCAGCGTGCGCATCGGCGCATTTTCGTTCTTCTGACCAACAACCTGTTCTTGCTCGTCGCTAGCCCGGGCGGGGGTGCTAGGCTCCTCTGCATCGTACACAATCGACAACCACTCGACGCTGGTATAGCGAACGAAGCCATCGGCGATGTCGCTCAAGCTAATCTGCGACATAGGTACCGCGAGCAGCTGCCAGGTCAGTCCATTGAAGAGCGCCGTTTTCGCCATAGCCTCAGTGAGTGCTGTTTGTATCGTAGGAATCTTCCTCAATGCTTCGGCTTTTACGGCAAAGCGTATCTCAGCGTGATACCCGCAGGTCGGCTCGTTGTCGGCGCAATGCTGCTCAAGCGGAATATCGTCAACCTGCACACGCAGCCAGATCGAATTGATGTCGTCATTTAGCGACAAGGCTAGTGTATCGAGCACTTTGCCGAATCCGCTGGTGCGCATGCGGCCGTTGAACGCGTCCTGCAGAGCGGGCCGGTCGTAGGTAGTTTTCAGCAGATGAATAACCTGCTCCAGCCATTTGGCATCCAGATGCGGATGCTCGGCACGAATATTCAGCAGCGTCGGTAAATCACATCGCGCGCTGATCGCCTTCGACTCAATTTTGGTGGCGTAGAAGGTGCCGTCAGGACCAGGGTAATGCAGATCACGTGGATTTCGCCCATCCAACATCTTGTTATCTGGTTTCCCATTTTTCTTCCAGATGGGGAGCCACTCAAGGGTGGTCACCTTGGTGGCACTCGGATTAACAATCGTGCATGTCTGAGTCACCAACACCCATAGGTCGGGCGGATATCCATGGCCGACAACGTGAAGCAGCAAAGCGTTACCAGCGACTATGGCGCCTTGCTCCCACCCCTGCTGTTCGATCTGCTTAACCCACTCCGCCATATCCACCTTTGCTTGCAACCACATCGAAGCCCAGTTACTTCGTACCGCAATCACAGCGTCTTTTAGGCGTAAACGTTCTCTTTACGTCTTGTAAACAATGTTTGATTCGATCCGCTGTGCCAACTGCTCCCCTTCAATTCTCGCGCCGTTTCTGCGCTCCTCTCTCGCAGCCAGCCGCCCAATAACCTCCAAGATAGTAGAACCGACGCGGCCTAGGCGTTCTGGCCCCGAATCAGCCCAGCCGCCGGCAGACAGCACATCTTCCAATAGAAGACCATCTTGAGTGGGAATGTCCATTGCAGTTTTGAGATACCAGCGGCGGTCGTCCGGGATCTGCGCCAGCAAGGTATCAAACGCACGCAGGCGATCAACCGTCTGTGCGTCAGGTGATACGGCACCGTTGCGCCAGTTATAGGCCGTCTGGCGCGTTACGCCGAACAGTCGGCCGATTTGCGCATCGGCAAGCCCTGCTTGAGCCGCCCAGTTTGAAATAGCTGTCGGAGGAGAAAATGGCGTGGCAGCGAGTCGCTCTTCAGCCGCATGCGCAATCCCTGCCACTTGTGCGATCGGCACCACGCTGGTCGTGGTAAATGCCAAGCTCACGCTGGCACTGATTTGCCTGGACATATCCTGAGGCGTGGTGCGATACATCGAGTCATAGGAAGCGCGCCCGCCCATCACACTCTGGATGGCGCTATCAGCCTGCGCCTGAGTTGGCGCAGACCACATGGTTGCAAGCATCGCCAAACCTAATAGAGGCGTAGACAGCGGTGATGTCGCGCGCGCTTCGGGTGAGCCGTTCAGATTCTGGTTCATTTCCATTGCTCCCATGCTGCCGGTAATGGAACCGCCCCGAATGCATGGTCAGTGAGGCCATGCAGATGCTGCAGGCGCTCTGTTACTGCCTTGGTATCACGAGCATTCAGTGGGCTCAGGAAGGAATATACTGCGTCGAAATCCAACAACGCGCCGTTGTCCGCCGTTATCTTCGGGGATTGCCACAGGACTTGGCCCGGTTGTGCGCCGGCGTTCATCACAGACAGCACGTTCGGTAGTCCATACGTTGAAAATAGCTCGGACAGATCAGGTGGCACCGCCTGATTCGGCTCCACAATGCACCGAACTGACACTGCTTCCACCCCATGTTCAGTATGTGCAACGCTTTGCGAGGTGGATATACCTGTGATTTGGCGGGCGGTGGCGCCAGGATGGTCGAATTCTTTTGGCAGCATGTCAGATGGAAGTAGATCAGCCAAACTTGTGCCGGAGGTCGGGTTAATCACATCGATGTAGCGCAGCCCTAGTGCCGAGACATCAATCCCCCCCCGAATATCGATGAGCGCTTGGGTAACCGTTCTGATCACTTCCAGGAACGGTGTGAAAGTAGTGTAGGCGATCGTATGCACGATCAGATAATCAGGGCGGAACGAGACCACCGTATCCTTGGTGGCGTTCATAAGGTTTCGCGGTTGCAGCCCGAAGGGCTGCCCTAACATTTGACCAGGCATCGCCCCCGCCAGCTGCGGAAGTGTTGGCAGCTCAACCGGAAAACTGCCGCTCAACGCTTGCACCAATTGCTGCCCCGCCGCAATAGCAACTTCGGGTGCCAGCGGTGCAAGTCGCACCATGGCAAGGGTCAACAGCAGCGGTGCATTCTTGAGTTGGCCTTGTGGGATGGTCACTTTCATTCCTCGGGATATGTCGCTACGGGTTGTATTGAAGCTTAGCATAAGCCAAGTGCGTCAATTTGACATATTGTGTCAAATGCCTTGCCGGACAAGTGGCCTGGTATTTACGCGACGTGCGACATGGTCGCGAGTGTACTTGGCCTTCTGGTTGGCGATTCGAATCTGGTCAGCGCGATGTTTCGTCGCTATGCTTGACCACCAAAAAACTGACAATACCGAAACGGGGAGGAAAAATGATAAAGCACCTGCTGCCAGGGCTCGTCGCCGCTGGATGCATAGCTGGTACGCCGGTTTTGGCCGACGACAGCCAAGCGCACAAGGCGTCCGCGGCCGTCGATGAAAACAAGCTCAAGGAGCATGGCTCGTATGTGAACAAGAAGGGAGAAGATGTCCATTCTCCTGCCCATACCAAGGATGGAAGCCGCCCGTCCGGCGCAACAGCCAAATGCGGAGACGGTACCTATAGCTTCAGCAAGTCTCACCGCAGTGCCTGCTCTCGCCACAACGGCGTAGCTATCTGGTTGTGATGCGGACCACATCATTGATATGGCACGCAAACATACAAATACCTTCGAAGATTTGATTGCTGTTGCAGCACTGCTGCCCTGGTGGGCGGGCATTCTGGGGGCGGCGGTCAGCTATGCAATCCTGCACCATTTCGCAATTCCTACTCCAAAGCCTCCCGCGCAGACTCTCAATGATTTGTCTGCAAGCATCGCCCCCATGCTGGTGGCTACCATCTGCCAGTTCCTGCAATACCTCGTCCCCCTGGCATGCCTGATTGGCGCCGGGATCTCTGCCTGGCAGGCTGTCCGCGCCCGGTCTCTGCTGGCTGCCGCCCAGACATCTCCCGAGGATGAGCGCCTGGCCTCTTTTTCATGGCGCGAGTTCGAGACCCTGGTCGCGCAGGCATTCCGTGAGCGCGGTTATACGGTGCGGGAGCGAGGTGGCAACGGGCCAGATGGCGGCGTCGACATCGAGCTACGCATGGGCGCAGACAAGTACCTGGTGCAATGCAAGCACTGGAAGGCCCAATCTGTGGGTGTCGTTGTCGTGCGCGAGTTGTTTGGCGTGATGACGGCAGAACGTGCGGTGGGCGGGTTCGTCGTGGCATCTGGCGGCTTCACGAAGGAAGCCACCCAGTTCGCGGATGGTCGTTCGATCGAGCTGGTCGACGCGAATCGCCTGATCGCTGGCGTCAATATGACGTCAAATGAGATCGAGGTGGCGGCACCAACCTGTCCACGTTGTGGCACGACCATGGTGCTACGCACGGCACGCCAAGGCGCAAACGCTAGATCTGCCTTCTGGGGTTGCACTGGCTATCCGCGCTGTCGGGGAACGCGCCCTGCTACCGGCAGGGCGTGAGGACGATGAGGACGCAGCTGTGCCAACGCCGGCATTCAGAAACCGGGTGACGGACGATGCCAACGATCACGGAAGAGCTATTGGCCTCAGGCGCCAGTGAGCGGGGTGGATTCTCGCGTGAACAATTGGAATTGTTGGGAATCGCGTGGCCACTACAGGCTGGCTGGAAGCGCGCCGCTATCGGCACGGAGGTCTCTGATGCCGCGGCGACCGCTTTCGTCGAGCTGGCAGGTCAGCATATTCAAGCCGAGAAGGCACGAAAGGCTGTACCAGTTAACTGGGCCGGCAAAACTGACGCAGTCGACATCTACTTGTATGTCCTGGAACTGGAAGGTGGCGCTTACTATGTCGGTCTTACCGACAACGTCGATCGCAGGTTTCGGCAGCATGCGAACGGCAAAGGTGCCGAGTGGACGAAGGTTCACAAGCCCGTTCGGCTCAAGTTCAGCATCCGCACGGGCATGCGTGATGCGCGGCAAGCGGAAGCGCTCGAGGATGAAGCCACCGTCATCCTGATGATGGAGCATGGCGTCGAGCGTGTTCGTGGTGGCCACTTTTCGAATGTCGACCTGCCGGCTGCTGAGTACGCGCTCCGCACGCTCGGCCATTGGGAGCGGGTCAAGAAAGCCGCACTCGATCACACCGCCGTTTCCATCGAAGCAAGCTGGGCCGATGCACTGGATGGTTTCTTGGAGACAGCTCTACACCATTATGACAACGAGAACTCGCGTAGCGACGAGGCGATTTTCGCCGCCTGCTACGGCCTCACGAGGCACAGGTATTGGCACGAGGATTTTGCGCCAGCATTGAACCGTGATTTTTGGGGAGCCAAAGGCGTGCTTCCAGTGCTGCTCACTTTCAAACTCGGCAGACCCGTCGCTTCGGGCCTACGTACACCCTGTGACGTGTTGGCCGCGGCGTTGACGCGTGGCCGAGGTGGTCATCATCCGATGCGGCGGCTCTTCTTGCTGGCGTGGCAAGCGTTCCAGCCCCCAGCGGGTACCGCACAAGAAAGGACAATCGAGCGGTTCATGACTTACCTGTCGGACGAATCAGAAGCGGTGCGAGACTACGATGCTTTCGTGTCCGTCCTGTTCCCAATTACGCGGCATTTGCTGCGTTGTCGGTAGCGACATTTTACGATCAACTGAAATTGCCTTGGACACAACATGCTGGATTGGCTAACTCGACTTATTGATGAACCTCCATTACTTACTCGCGCTCGTCATGATGAGATCGTGGCGGCGCTGAAGAAACACTATGACAAGGAGATGCAGAAGGTCGCACTGCAGCACGACGAGATCCAGGCAAAGACGAAGAAAGATCACGCCGCCGCGCTAGTCACCCGCCATGCGCAAGCACACGCGGAAGGTCTTGAGCAGGGTATCGAACGGGGTATCGAGCAGGGCAAAAAGACGCTGGTGATTCGCCAAGTGAAAACGCCACCGCCAAAACCAGCCTCCAAATGGCTGGTGCGCGAGAAGCCTTGGAGTATCGATGCCAATCGAGAAGCCCAAATTCGTGCCGATATTGAGCGCCTCGCGCCCGACGTAAAGCTCACACCAGCGCAATGGGACATGGTCTTATGTCGAACACCCGCCTGCTACGTCATCGCAGGGGCTGGATCGGGCAAGTCAACCACGTTGGTGATGCGCGTCGTCGTCCTGCATTTCTATTTGGGCGTTTCTTTGAATGAGCTGTCCGTGTTTACGTTTACGCGCAACAGTCGGCACGACTTCATCTGTAAGCTCATTGCGCGATTTCAAGCCTGGGGCAGGAAGGTCACCTACAAGGATGCCAAGAGTGTGGTTCGCACTTTCCACTCCATGATCCTGAAGATGTATATGCAGGTGTCCGTATCGTCGCCAGCCATTCTCGAGCTGCTCAACAAGAAGAAGGAAGTTGTGATTCAGGAAGAGGATGTCGACGCGGTAGAGAACATGGTCGCCGAGGAGGCATCGGAAGACCTGCGCGGCAGACTCAAGCTCGCCTATGAGAACGTCTATCGGGAAGACGACAAGTTTCGTGCCGCTATCGCCGAGCTGTATCGCGTCAGCTTGCTGCAGCAGCGGCGGAACTCGGAGGATGGGCTGGCCAAGACGGCGAAGTGGGTTTCGGACCTGGATCAACAATTGTCTGAATACGCGGCAGCTGAGTGGCGAACGAGGATCGCGCCGGATTCCTGGCCAGACCTCGTGCGCTACGTGGACCTCACACCCCGTGAACTACGGTTATCGCCAACCCTGCCGTGTCGATTTACCGCAAATGGCTACATCAAAGACCTCGACACCTACGTCGTGCTTGGCGGTGCCACATTTTTCAAGGATGCGTTGATTCCCGGCACAAAGGAAAAAGTCGCCCTTCTGATCAACTCGAAGCGTAAAGTATTCATGGCTCGCAGCGAACAGCGCGTGATCTGGATCGACCAACCCAAGACGCTGCTCGAGCTGCTTGGATTCTTGAAATGGAATCGGGATAAGGGCTCGCAAGCCTCGGTTCCGCCAGCTTTCTCCTATACGCCGTCGGGTGAAATTCAGTCTGCAGAAGCTGTTCACATCACGGATACGATGTTCGCGTTTGCCCAGTTCATCGAGAATGTTGGCATTGATGTCTCGACGGCGTTGGAGCGCCTGGACGGGGAAGACCTGCCGCCGGCGGATCGCCAATTCGCAATCGTCACACGGGCGTTCTGGCGATATTTCGAGAAGGCTCTCGAACATGACCAGGTCAGCGCATTCAATCAGCTCTTCGCGATGTTTTCGGAGCGCAACTTTGAAAACCTGAAGTACGTACCGAATGACACGCTTCGCGCCATGAAGCATCTCATGATCGACGAATTTCAGGACATCTCGCCGCAGATCGTACACTGGGTAAGGGCATGTCAGCGTGAGCTGGTCTCACGCAGCGACGCCGGGACGTTCATGTGCGTGGGTGATGACTGGCAGTCGATATACGGGTGGAGGGGCAGCACGCCGGATTATTTCCTGCGATTCACGCACCATTTCCCGGCCAAAGATCACCAGGAAATCAAGATGGAGGAAAATTTCCGGAGCAGCCAATATGTCATCGAATGCGCGGAGACCCTGGTCGCTCCTGTGAAGAATCGCTCGAAGAAACGCGGCGTTGCTAAGGGCGAATTGGCGAAAGCAAATTGGCCGGTCAGGGTTCAGTACGCCAATGGCGAGGACCTGCCATTTGACGAAATCATCGAAACGATCGATGCCGAGGTTGCACGCACGCAGCCGACCGAAGAGCACCCGTTACTGGTGTTGTCCCGCGCTCGAAAGCTTCTGGACAAGATTCCGAAGCGCTGGGGAAAGACCGTTGCCTGCATGACTTTCCATGCCAGCAAGGGTCTGGAGTCAACGACCGTGGTTCTACTCGGCGATTGCCGACTGCCAGATGCAAACCCGCTGAAGCGCTTAGTCTATGAGCGTGCCGGCCTCGGCGACTATGACGAAGCGCAGCGTGAGGAAGCCCTACGACTCGCGTATGTGGCGGTGACGCGTGCCAAGGAACGGTGCTACTGGTACCTTAAGAAGGGCCAAAATAGCGCGTCGGCGCACTTGCCAGACAAACAACCATTTGTCGAAACATTCATTGCACAGTGACGGCGCACGAGCAACTGAGCGAGAACCGGCGTTGTAACGTTGCGCTGGTTCTCGCCAGGTCCCCCATGGCGTTGGCTTAAGACTCTGTGAACGCAGCCAATGAGACATTGGAGTTGCTGCAGCTTTCTGACTGTATTTTTTGCAAATACTCAAGTGAATGATAAATAATACGCAAAAAATGTAGTCGTATCGCCATGGCAAGCTTGACCCAACATCTGATGAAGAGTGCGCCACGTGGCCGACCCCTGACGTCTGCCGTGCTGCACACGTAGGCGCTAGCAAGAACTGGTCGCGCCGCACGCGCGACGGTGAATGGCTCAATCTAAGGCCAAAGTAGCGCCCAGCAGGGTCGCCCAGAACAACGCCAGCATGCTCGCGATTAAACAAGATCCATTGCGTTGTGTATTATTCATTTTCTAATAAAAAATCCCATAAGACTCGTCCACCACGATTTCCCGTTAGAGGCAGGCAGCCGAGTGCGCTCTGGCTCGACCCCTGTGGTTTGTTCATCCAGTACAGTTGTGTTGGAATTATTGCTTTGCTGCAACCTATAGCCCGACAGAAAAGTAGACATTGGCACCCAGGTTCCGTTTGCATTCAAGACTTGCAATGTGGATAATAATATTGAATGATCATGGCTATATATCTCACCGACCTTTTCTGATTCAATCACGTACCCTAGAAGAGCCTGTCCAGGCAGCCAGTCATCCTCAATCCAAGTCACATGCTGAATTTCGTCGGAATTCCGATTTAAGCGAGAAATTAAGGCAGGTCGGCCCCTTGCGGTCCAATATGCATAATCACTATTATGGGATGCTTGTGCTAGAGTCAAGTTTCGCCAAAATGAGATCGAATAAATTGAATTTCCCGCCGACAAGGATTTGTGGATTGATCTATAAGGAGCATGTGGATGCCCATGACTTGGCTTCCATAGTTTCAATCGGAATTCATCAGTAATGGATACTAATCGATCAATGAGATCTACCCTGTATACATAGTCTTGATCGTCGATATTGGAATCAATATGGTGTATCATTACTTTCCCTCATTTCCTTCATCAATATGTAGTGCGTAGAACAGAACCCAGATGCTCCATGGTTCTTGTATATTCAAATGTGAGCGCAGTAAATTGCTCCGTTGCGTCGGTATACGATTTTGCTGATGTGATACAACCAGCCTTCGCACGCACTTCTTGTATTTTCTCGCGCAACGAATCATCCGCAATACGCACAGCCAGAGCATGTGCCCTCTGGGACAGAATACGGTAGTTCTCTGCCAGGTCATCAGGGAGCTGGTTTACGCCCCATTGTTTCGTCTCTCGAAATGCAGCCTCATCTGCTAAGTGTACCTTTGCCACCGAACGCATGAGGTCTTGTACAGCTTCCTGTACTGACAAAAGAGTTTCACGCTGAAAGGCTCTAGCTAGCTCGGCACGCTCATACTCCTTAGTGCTTTGTTGGAGCCTGAATGCATTTCGTGAGCTAATGGCCGTAGCGGCGATGCTGGAAGTGGCGCCCACGAAGGCGCCGAGAAGTGTCCCAACAAATCCCCAAGAAGCTGCGTCCACGATTTCCGCTTTCTATTGATTCGGTTGTACTTCAATTTGATCGACGGCAAGCCGCAGTCACGGCAGCCTACCGCCTTCTCGCTATAACTATCAAGCGGGCTGCGCCAGTACCGTCGCTTGATACGTCCCGTCGGGCTGCTTCTTCAAGGAGAAATGCCAGCCTTCGAACAACAAGTCATTGATGGCGTTCTTGTCGAATTTCCTTGCCACAGTTCGTACGAGCCCTTTTGCGTTGAAGATGTTCAAGGTCAACTTGATCAATGCAGCGCCTTCCTCGTCGAGCGTCACCGACACCGCGTTTGAGTACTGGCTATCAACCTCTTCTCGGTACTGGAGCTGGCCATCCGCTGGTGTGCCGACATATTTGCCCGCAACAATTGTCTTGATATTGAAGCCGGTCAGGGCAATTGACGCTACCCGCTCGCACAGCGCCCCCTCTTGATCGACGTAGAGCAGGTTGGCCGCACTACTACCTTGCATGCGAATGGCGCGCAACGGCACTGTCTTGTCTGCGCCTTCCTCGGCCCAGTACTTTTGCCCCGCGCTCAGTCGGAATGTTGTCGACAGGAGCCAATCGGGCTTGTAAGTGATGTCGGCTGTCGGGACGAAGTAGAAATTCTTGCGACCAATCTTGCGATAGATCAGCTGTTCCCCAGGTTTGACGGTATATGGCGCTGATATCTCGTAGTTCTTGCTGACGTCGAAATAGACAGGCCTATAGGCGAAGTCGTATTTCTGTGCATCGTTCAATGCCGAGATATTGCAATCGGCCGCGTGAGCCGCCAGAGCAACGCTGGCGACAAATATGCCGTACAAGATTTTTGATATTTGATTGGCGATCAGCACTTCCTCGACTCCTGTAGTTGGGTGAACAGGCCGGCCTGTAGTGTGACAACTCAGCAGGCCCGTGGCCGGCAGCTGGCGTTCCATACAGGTTCCTTACTGCCAGTACGGAATAGCCTTCATGTTATGTGCAATTGCATACTACTGTATGCGGACTTGGCACGTCCACGGCACGTAACGTCTCCCCTAGACAGGGAGGCGGCGTTTGTTGGAAGTCGAGAAGGTTTTTGGATCGGAGTTGCGCAAAATGCGCAAGGAACGCGGCTTGACGCAGGAAGAGCTGGCTGCGCGCGCCGACATTGAACGCACTTTTGTTAGCTTCCTGGAGCGCGGGCTTCGGCAGCCCACGCTGACCTCTATCCTCAAGATCGCTGGCGGACTAGGTGTTTCAGCCGCCTCGATAGTCGATGCCGTCGAGGTAGCCATAAACCAAAAGCGTAGGTAAACCAGATAGGGTGCTTACTACTTGCGCTGGCCGGCGAATCAGTTACGCCCGCATAACATTGTCGACAGTCGGCCAAATTTACTTTTGGGACGATCTACCAAACGCCATTGATCGATGGCGCTCGTAATGTCAGTACTTTTGTTGGCCCATGGCTGTCCGCCATTGATATCCCCGCCAGCGGCCGCGGTGGCCTACGATACCAAGTCAGACAGATGTTCAATAGATCTTTAAACTGAATGGACTGCGCATCGATTACCGACTCGGCGATTGAAGATTCATGACTGATAAAGAACTCGCCGACACGCTGAATCTCTCCCAGCCTAGCTTTTCCATTTTCTAGGCGCTTCTGCAGCATTCGGCTAGGGACGTGGAAATCATAGCCGTCCTCGCGAGTAGCGATGCCCATAATCGGAGCCATGAAGTCGATCAGCCAGCCGTTACATTCTACCCATGCATGAAATGCCTGGCTGTCGTTCACGAAAGCCCCATCTTCTTCGCGACCGTATACCACGACGTTTGCCGATTTCTCGTCGACCATGAGTGCCATACATCCGGCGCTTATCGTTGCAGGGAGATCATAGTATTTTCTAAGAATCAACGTACCCGCTACGGCAAAGAAAATACAGGAGCGATGCGTAGCAGCGATCCCGGAAGCATTGAGGACGGTATAAATGACCTGAAAGATGCGCTGATAATCGGGCAAAGGCAGCAAAGGACGGTGAGTCATAATCTATCGCGACAGCGTCTGCAGAAGAATTATCGACCGTTTGGGCCGACCGATGCGTGTGTCACTTTTATGGTGACTACGGACCAGCCTCGATTCTTCAACTGCTCTTGGATCACAGGCTCCTCAACTTCGAATATGGTGCCTTTGGGGCTTATACGTCGAAACGTGTCCCGCCAATCATCAGGCAAGCAGGCTACGTCATCCGGTTTAACCAAGAAAACAACATCGCGCGGAAATGTATATTTCCAAACTTTCATGAAGGCCTTCCTAGTCTAAGTGTCAAAAAAGAGGGGCGCACAAGTCTATCAGGGGTGGGCTAAAAGCATATCACTCAAT
>Ga0213872_10000383_pt1 | contig 37014 bp, 40 predicted proteins | sample VelepicomBERX_R2_FD_160071 | JGI IMG/M metagenome (GOLD analysis project Ga0213872, IMG submission 160071) | Rhizosphere microbial communities from Vellozia epidendroides in rupestrian grasslands, the National Park of Serra do Cipo, Brazil - RX_R2 | ecosystem: Host-associated > Plants > Roots >... | reverse complement strand
GATGGCCTGTCGAAGAAGGAAATCCACCGCTGCCTCAAACGCTATATCGTTCGCGAGCTGTACCCGCTGATCCTCGCCGATTTGGCCGATTCAGCTCGGCCAGCTTGACATAGGAGCGTCAACGGGGTGGACGCGTCCCGGGACAGGCTCGATGTGCTGGTGTTCATGCCAATACAGATGGAAAGCTTGTACGACCAAGTGTATTGGTCCTGTATTGGTTTGTGGAAGTAGACTGACCGCAAGGCCCCCGGCTTGGGCTTGCTCGCGGTGGCGGTTATCGGCGTCGCATGGATCGGAAAGCACTGGCCGGAACTCGAATAGGACAATCCGCGCCAAGACTTCAAGTAGGAGACAGGCATGACCCCCCCCATCTGGCACCAGGCGCGCCGCGCCGCGCGCATGAACCCCTCGATCATTCGCGAGATCCTCAAGGTCACCGAGAAGCCCGGCATCCTGTCCATGGCCGGCGGCCTGCCCAGTGCCGACACCTTCCCGGTCGAAGCGATCAAGGCCGCCTGCGACACGGTGCTGACGCACGCCCCGCGTGAGGCGCTGCAATACGCCGCGAGCGAAGGCTTCGGCCCGCTGCGCGAATGGGTGGCCGAGCGCGTCAAGGGCCTGGGCCTGAACGCCAAGCCCGAGCAGGTGCTGATCACCAGCGGCTCGCAGCAGGGCCTGGACCTCATCGGCAAGATCCTGTGCGACAGCGGCGCGCCCGTGGCCGTGGAGACGCCGACCTACCTTGGCGCCCTGCAGGCCTTCACACCCTACGAGCCGATCTTCGCGAGCCTCGCCAGTGATGAAGGCGGCGTGCGTGCGGAGGCCATAGCGGCGCTGCCGCACGATGCGCCGGGCACGCGCTTTGCCTACTTGCTGCCGAACTTCCAGAACCCGAGCGGCCGCATAATGGACATGAAGCGTCGCGAGCAGGTGATGGCGGCCGCGCAGGCCGCGCGCGTGCCCGTCGTGGAAGACAACCCCTACGGGGATCTGTGGTTCGACGCCCCGCCGCCGCCCTCGCTCAGCTCGCTGTGGCCCGAGGGCAGCGTTTACCTGGGCTCCTTCTCCAAGGTGCTAACGCCGGGCTTTCGCCTGGGCTATATCGTGGCGCCGACAGAGCTCTACCCCAAGCTGCTGCAGGCCAAGCAGGCGGCCGATCTGCACACGCCGGGCTTCAACCAGCGCGTGGTGCATGAGGTCATCAAGAACGGATTCCTGGACCAGCATGTGCCCACGATTCGCGCCCGCTACAAGGCCAACCGCGATGCCATGGCCGAGGCGCTGAAGAAGCACCTCCCGGCTGGCTGTGAGTGGCAGATGCCCGTGGGCGGCATGTTCTTCTGGATCCGCCTGCCCGAGGGTTTCGATGCGATGGCGCTGCTGCCCAAGGCGGTGGATGCCGGTATCGCCTTCGTGCCCGGCGCGGCCTTCTTCGCGCAGAACCCCGACCCGCGCTGCCTGCGCCTGTCCTTCGTGACGCTCACGCCGGAGCTCATCCGCGAGGGTGTGGCGGTGCTGGGCCGCGTGCTGCACGAGCAGCTCGAAAACGTCGCCGAGCCCACCCCGTGACGCCGCAACTCGACGCGCAGTGGAGCGAAGTCGACCTGGATCTGATCCACGGCTTCATCAGCGCGTCCTACTGGGCGCAAGGCATCTCGCGTGCGCTGATGCGCAGGGCCATGGAGGGCTCGCTAAACTATGTGCTGCGTGACGAGAAGGGCGCCCTGATCGGTTATGCCCGCGTGATCACGGATCGCGCCACCTTCGCGTATCTATGCGACGTGTTCGTGCTTGAAGCCTGGCGTGGCCGGGGCCTCGGCGACCACCTGATCGGCCAGGTTATGGCCCGACCCGAGCTGCAAGGACTGCGCCGCTTTACGCTGTTCACGCGCGACGCGCACACGCTCTATGCACGCCACGGCTTCAAGCCCCTGGCCACGCCGGACCGGGGCATGGAGGTGGTGAGGCCGGATGTGTATCTGCAAACTTCCGAAACATCGACATGAGTGAATTGCGCCGCTTCGTCCAGGTGGACGTCTTCACCGCCCAGCCCTTGCGCGGCAACGCTCTGGCCGTCGTGATCGACGGCGCGGGCCTGTCGGATGCTGAGATGGCCGACTTCGCGCGCTGGACGAATCTGTCGGAGACGACCTTTTTGCTACCGCCGACGCACGAGGCGGCCGACTACCGCGTGCGCATCTTCACGCCCGGCGGCGAGCTGCCCTTCGCCGGCCATCCCACGCTGGGCTCGGCCCATGCCTTTCTGGCCTCGGGCGGTGACGTCAAGAAGCCGGGCACCGTCGTCCAGCAATGCGCGATCGGCCTGGTGCGCATCAAGCGTGAAGGCGCGCGGCTGGCTTTTGCCGCGCCGCCGCTTCAGCGCAGCGGTCCGGCCGACGCGGCCACGCGCGAGCAGGTGCTGCGTTCGCTGCGCATCGCGGCAGATGAACTGCTCGATCTCGAATGGGTGGACAACGGTCCGCAGTGGCTGGCCGCACGCTTGAAGAGCGCCGAGGCCGTCATGGCCCTGAAGCCCGACTTCATCGCGATGAAGGGGCTCAAGCTTGGCGTGGTGGGGGCGTATCCCGCGGGCGGCGAATGCGACTTCGAGGTGCGCGCCTTCGTGCCCGACCTCGGCATTCCCGAGGACCCGGTGACGGGCAGCCTCAATGCAGGTCTGGCACTGTGGCTGCAAAGCGCGGGCTTGGCGGGCGACGGGTACGTCGCCTCGCAAGGCACGATGCTGGGCCGCGCGGGCCGCGTGCATGTGAAGCGCGAGGACGGTGAGACCTGGATCGGCGGAGATGTGACGCCGCTGATTCACGGACAGGTCAGGCTCTAAGCGGGCCGAGCGCGTGCCCGCGGGACCCGGGACTTTTATTTCTCTTTGAACTTGTCGTGGCAGGCCTTGCAGCTTTGAAACGTCTGGCCGACGGCTGCTTTGAGCTGCGCCAGGTCACCCGTCTTGGCAGCGACCTGCAGCTTGGCGACCTCACCCTGCAGTTTCTCAGCAGCAGCCTTGAACGCGGGCATCTCCTTCCAGACCTCGGGCTTGGCTTCGGAGTTGGCCACAGTGGCCGTCTCTTCTCCGAAGGTGCTGTAGGGCAGCTTGACCACGACGGCGAGCACGTCGGCGTTCTCGGCAGCCAGCTTGGCGTCGAAGGGCACCTTGCCCTGGGCCATCGCGGCCAGGCGGCCGAAGTGCGAGCCCATGAGCGTGAACGCCGACTTGCGGTACTTGACCGCGTCTTCGGGCGACTTGAACTGGGCTTGCGCGGGCAGGGCGATGGCCAGGGCGGCGAGCGGAACCAGCAGGAATTTCATTCAGCGACCTCCAAAGTGCGGGCGAGTTTAGCGTTGGCATCACGTCCTTGCGCGGCAGGGCGCCCGGGCAGAGGCGCCGAAGCACTTTAGGATGAGGTCATGAACGTTGCACGATTGAATCGCGTCCGCATCTGGGACTTGCCGACACGTTTGTTCCACTGGGTGCTCGCGGTCCTCGTGACCGGTGCCCTGCTGACGGCCGAGTTCGGCGCTATGGCGTGGCACATGCGGCTGGGGCAGGCAACTCTGGTGCTGCTGGCTTTCAGGCTCCTGTGGGGCTTTGTCGGTGGGCGCTGGTCGCGCTTTGCTGGCTTCTTCCGGGAACCCGGGCACGACTGGAAGGGCTCAGCGTCGGTGCTGGTCATGCTGGCCTGGCTGATCGCCCAGGTCTTGAGCGGTATGGTGGCGGACGACGAAATCATGACGGCCGGGCCGCTGCGACCCAGGGTGAGCGATGGCCTGAGCGAGCTGGGCACGCACTGGCACGTGGCCTGGGGCCAGTGGGGCGTCTACGCTCTTGTGGTGCTGCATCTGGTGGCCGTCGCCTGGCAGGTGTTGCGCGGCAGGTCGCTCGTGATGCCCATGGTGACGGGCGACAAGGAGTTGACGGAGGCGGCCCCGGCCTCGCGCGATGACCTGCGCAGCCGCCTGCTGGCCCTGGGCCTGATCGTGGTGATTACGTGGGGTTACGTCGTTAGCATCGCCGCATGAACATCAATGCCGCCCACCCCATCCCGGCCGAGCTCGGCGAATCGCCGCTGTGGTCCGTGGCGGAACAATGCCTGTACTACGTGGACATCCCGGGCCGCGAGCTTCGGCGTTTCGATCCTGCCAGTGGCGAGCTCAAGCGCTGGCCGACCGAGAGCGAACCTGGCTCCATCGCGTTGCTGGAAGGCGGCGGCCTGCTGCTGGCCCAGCGTGCGGGCCTGTACAAGGTCGACACCGCCACGGGCGCCCAGACCCGCATCGCCGAGCCGCCATACGATCCGGCCAAGCAGCGTTTCAACGACGGCAAGCCTGACGCAGCCGGCCGCTTCTGGGTCGGCACCATCGACGACGCCCGCACCCCGTCCGCCCATCTATACCGTTACGCCGTCGACAAGTTCGAAACCATGGCCGGCGGCATCACGACCTCCAACGGACTGGCCTGGAGCCCCGACGGTCGCACCCAGTACTGGACGGATACCAAGGCGCACGAGATTTATCGCTTCGACTTCGACATCACCACGGGCACGCTGGGCGAGCGCAAGCTCTTCGCCCGTTTCAAGCCGCGGGCCGCTGGGGAAAGCCTCGAGAGTTACGGCGGCCGTCCCGATGGCGCCGCCGTGGACGTGGAGGGCTGTTACTGGGTGGCACTGTTCGAGGGGCAACGCGTCTTGCGCCTGGCACCTGGCGGCGAGATCGTGCAGGAGCTGCGCTTGCCGGTGCGCTGCGCCACCATGGTCGCCTTCGGCGGGCCGGACCTGCGCACGCTCTACATCACCACGGCGCGAGAGAAGCGCCCGGCCGAGGAACTCGCCGCTCAGCCCTTGGCGGGTCAACTCCTGCAACTGCGTGTGGAGGTGGCAGGCCTGCCGCCGAACATTGCCCGCCTGTAAAGGGCGAGTCCCGGGCGCGTTCAGCCCCGCCTCATCGACCTGATACAGGGGGTGGCGGGAGCGTCCGCAATTCCACCTATAATCTTCGGGATTTGCTGACCGTCGCTCAAGTTTTTGCCGTGAATTCCAAACCCCAGCCGCCGTCCCGCCCCGAGTGGGCCGACTGGAACGAGGAAAGCAGCGGAGAAGCTGAATCTGGCGGCCATCCGGAGAAGTTCAAGGCCCTGACGCGAGAACAAGCCCAGGCCCTGCGCAAGACGCTCCCCACCCTCTCGCCTTGGCGAGTGGTGGCCGCTCAGGCGGTCGCGGGTCTCGTCTGCGTCTTGATCGGGTGGCTGTTCTCGGCGGGCGGTGCCCTGGCCTGGTCCGCGCTGTATGGCGCGGCCGCGGTGGTGGTGCCCAACGCCTTGCTGGCGCGCGGTATGACCAAGCAAGGTGGCAACGCCGTCGCTGCAGCCGCCGGTTTCCTGGTCTGGGAGATGTTGAAGATTGCCGCCGCGATCGGGTTTTTGCTGATCGCGGCCAAGGTGGTGCCCCACCTGAGCTGGCCAGCCCTGCTGGCCGCCATGGTGGTGTGCATGAAGGTGAGCTGGTTTGCGCTTTTGTGGCGCGGCCGAACGAGAAATTGACGAAGAGGCTTGTAGAACATGGCAGCTGAAGGCCACGACGCCCCGACCGCAGGTGAGTACATCGTCCACCACCTGCACCATCTGCAGAACGGTCACCAGACCGGCGTGGTGGATTTCTCCGTCCTCAACATGGACTCGCTGTTCTTCACGGGGCTTATCGGCTTTCTCGGCTGCTTTGTGCTGTGGCTGGCTGCGCGCAAGGCCACTTCGGGCGTCCCCGGCCGCTTCCAGGCAGCCGTCGAGATCCTGATCGAGATGGTCGACTCGCAGGCCAAGGGCATCGTGCACAACGCCAACAGCCGCAAGCTCGTGGCCCCGCTGGCGCTGGTGGTGTTCGTCTGGATCTTCCTGCTCAATGCCATGGACCTGCTGCCAGTGGACCTGCTGCCCTGGCTGTGGCAGAGCGCCCTGGGCGACCACGAGGCCAAGCTGCGCGTCGTCCCGACCGCCGACCTCTCCATCACGATGGGCCTGTCGCTGGGCGTGCTGATCACGTGCCTGGTCTACAACGTCAAGATGAAGGGCGTGGGAGGCTGGGCGCATGAACTCGTGACGGCGCCGTTCGGCACCAGCAAGAACCCCGTGCTGGCTGCGTTGCTGGGCTTGATCAACTTCTTGATGCAGATGATCGAGTTCACCGCCAAGACCGTGTCGCACGGCATGCGTCTGTTCGGCAATATGTATGCCGGCGAGCTGATCTTCCTGCTGATCGCCCTGATGGGTGGCGCCTTCGTGGCCACCGGCCCGATCACCGGCTCGCTGCTCTTCGTGGGCCATCTGATCGCCGGCTTCGTCTGGGCCGCCTTCCACCTGATCATCATCACCTTGCAGGCCTTCGTCTTCATGATGCTGACGCTGGTCTACATCGGTCAGGCGCACGACGCCCACTGATCGCCGTTGTTTGTTTTACCCCTGCTGTTTTTCTTTCCTTACTTTTTCTCTGCTAGGAGTCATCATGGAAGTCATTAGCTTTGTCGCTCTCGCCGCCGGCCTGATCATCGGTCTGGGTGCCATCGGTGCCTGTATCGGTATCGGCATCATGGGCAGCAAGTACCTCGAAGCCGCTGCCCGTCAGCCCGAGCTGATGAACGAACTGCAGACCAAGATGTTCCTGCTGGCCGGCCTGATCGACGCCGCCTTCATTATCGGTACCGGTATCGCCCTGTGGTTCGCCACTGCCAACCCCTTCCTGGGCCAGATCGCCCAGATCGCTGGCAAGTAATTCCCGCGCGACTCCACGCCTGAAGGCGGTGCCCTGCAAGGGGTGCCGCCTTTGCTACCGATCCATTAGTTTGTGAGGCACCAACGTGAGCATTAACGCTACGCTGATTGCACAAATGATCGTGTTCCTGATCCTGGTCTGGTTCACGATGAAGTTTGTGTGGCCGCCCATCGCCAAGGCGCTCGACGAACGTGCGCTGAAGATCCGTGACGGCCTGGCCGCCGCCGATCAGGCCAAGGCCGAGCTGGCCACGGCCAATAAGAAGGTTGATGAGCAACTGGCCAAGACCCGTGACGAGTCCGGCAAGCTGCTGGCCGACGCTGAAAAGCGTGCCGCCGCCATCGTCGAAGACGCGAAGAAGCGTGCCGAGGAAGTCGGAGCGAAAATCGTCGCCGACGCCAAGGCCGAGGCCGACCAGCAGACCGTGCGCGCACGTGAGCAGCTGCGCGAGCAGGTTGCCGTTCTGGCCGTCAAGGGCGCTGAACAGATCCTGCATCGCGAGGTCAACGCCGGCGTCCACGCCGAGTTGCTGGGCCGTCTGAAGACGGAGCTCTGATCATGGCCGAGCTCGCAACCATCGCACGCCCCTACGCCGAGGCGCTGTTCCAGACCGCCGGCTCCGAGGCCAAGGCCTGGGTGCCCGCGCTCGACGCGCTGGCCCTGGTGGCGGCGGATGACCAAGCGCGTGCCCTGGCCGACAACCCCAAGTTCACGGCCGAGCAGGTGTACTCGGTGATCAGCTCGGCTGCGAAGGCCGAACTGCCGCCCAAGCTCGCGAACTTCCTGCGCACCGTGATCGAGAACGGCCGCCTGGCCGCGCTGCCGGTTATGGCCTCGCAGTTCCACGCCCTGGCCAACGCCAGCTCCGGCGTGGCAGAGGCCCAGATCTACAGCGCCTACCCTATCGACGCAGCCCAGCTGCCCGAAGTGGTGGCCTCGCTCGAGAAACGCTTCGGCCGCAAGCTCGAGGCACATGTGCAGATCGAACCCGGCCTGATCGGCGGCATCCGCGTGGTGGTGGGCGATGAAGTGCTCGACACCTCGGTCCGCGCCCGACTGGAACGCATGAAGGTGGCGCTGACGGCCTGACGGTCATTCGCGCACACCGAACCAATGACCCCTCGACGGGAGCAAGCAATGCAACTGAATCCTGCTGAAATTTCCGAACTGATCAAGAGCCGTATCGAGGGTCTTGGTAGCTCGACCGACGTCCGCAACCAGGGCACCGTGGTGTCCGTGTCGGACGGTATCGTGCGCATCTACGGCCTGTCGGACGTGATGCAAGGCGAAATGCTGGAGTTCCCGGCCGACGCCTCTGGCAAGCCGACCTACGGCCTGGCCCTGAACCTTGAGCGCGACTCCGTCGGCTCGGTGATTCTGGGTTCCTACGAGCACATCTCCGAAGGCGACACCGTCAAGTGTACGGGCCGCATCCTGGAAGTGCCGGTCGGCCCCGAGCTGATTGGCCGCGTGGTCAATGCCCTGGGCGAGCCCATCGACGGCAAGGGCCCGATCAACGCCAAGATGACGGACGTGATCGAGAAGGTCGCCCCGGGCGTGATCGCACGCAAGTCGGTCGACCAGCCGGTGCAAACCGGCCTGAAGTGCATCGACTCGATGGTGCCCGTCGGCCGTGGCCAGCGCGAGCTGATCATCGGCGACCGCCAGACCGGCAAGACCGCCGTGGCCATCGACGCGATCATCAACCAGAAGGGTCAGAACATGACCTGCGTCTACGTCGCGATCGGCCAGAAGGCTTCGTCGATCAAGAACGTGGTGCGCTCGCTCGAAGCCGCCGGCGCGATGGCCTACACGATCGTCGTGGCAGCCTCCTCGTCCGAATCGGCTGCTATGCAGTACGTCTCGGCCTATTCGGGCTGCACGATGGGTGAGTACTTCCGCGACCGCGGCCAAGACGCCCTGATCATCTATGACGACCTGTCTAAGCAGGCCGTGGCCTACCGCCAGGTCTCGCTGCTGCTGCGCCGCCCGCCCGGCCGCGAAGCCTTCCCCGGCGACGTGTTCTATCTCCACAGCCGTCTGCTCGAGCGTGCCGCGCGCGTGAACGCCGACTACGTGGAAGCCTTCACCAAGGGTGAGGTCAAGGGCAAGACCGGCTCGCTGACGGCTCTGCCAATCATCGAGACGCAGGCCGGCGACGTGTCCGCCTTCGTGCCGACCAACGTGATCTCGATCACCGACGGCCAGATCTTCCTGGAAACCAACCTGTTCAACGCCGGCATCCGCCCCGCCATCAACGCCGGTATCTCGGTGTCGCGCGTCGGTGGTGCTGCTCAGACCAAGCTGGTGAAGTCGCTGTCCGGCGGCATCCGTACCGACCTGGCCCAGTACCGTGAGCTGGCTGCCTTCGCGCAGTTCGCCTCCGACCTGGACGAGTCGACCCGCAAGCAGCTGGACCGCGGCGCCCGCGTGACGGAACTGCTCAAGCAGAACCAGTACCAGCCGCTGCCCATCAGCCTGATGGCCGCTTCGTTGTATGCCGTGAACAAGGGCTACATGGACGATGTGGACGTGAAGAAGGTCCTGTCCTTCGAGCACGGCCTGCATCAGTTCCTGAAGACCAGCCACGCCGCCCTGCTGGCCAAGCTGGAAGCCGACAAGGCGATGGACAAGGACGCTGAAGCCGAGCTGAACACCGCGATCGCTTCGTTCAAGAAGTCCTTCGCCTAATGACCATGACCGGGCCGACTGAAGCCATTCAATCGGTCCGGACCTAAACAGGAGAAATCATGGCATCCAGCAAGGAAATCCGCGGCAAGATCAAGTCGGTGGAGAACACCAAGAAGATCACCAAGGCCATGGAAATGGTCGCGGCCTCCAAGATGCGCAAGGCGCAGGAGCGCATGCGCCATGCCCGGCCCTACGCCGACAAGATCGCCCACATTGCGGGCAATCTGGCCAAGGCCAATCCCGAGTACAAGCATCCCTTCATGACGAAGAACGCCGACGCCAAGGCGGCCGGTTTCGTCGTCGTGACGACCGACAAGGGCCTGTGCGGGGGGCTGAACACCAATCTGCTGCGCGCGACGACTGCCAAGCTCAAAGAGCTCGAAGCCGCCGGCCAGAAGGCTGAAGTGGTGGCCATCGGCAACAAGGGCTTGGGCTTCATGAACCGCATCGGCGCCAAGGTCGTGGCTCAGGCCACGCAACTGGGCGACCAGCCGCATATCGAGAAGCTGATCGGCCCCGTCAAGGTGCTGCTCGACGCCTATGCCGAAGGCAAGCTCTCGGCCGTCTACCTCTGCTACACCCGCTTCATCAACACGATGAAGCAGGAGCCGGTCGTCAAGCAGCTCTTGCCGCTGGACGCGAACGGCCTGAAGAGGGAAGCCGACGCCCACGCGTGGGACTACCTCTACGAGCCCGACGCCGCCACCGTCATCGACGAACTGCTGCTGCGCTACACCGAAGCCCTGGTCTACCAGGCCGTGGCCGAGAACATGGCGTCCGAGCAGAGCGCGCGCATGGTGGCCATGAAGGCCGCCACGGACAACGCCGGTACGCTGATCGGCGAGCTCAAGCTGGTCTACAACAAGACCCGCCAGGCCGCGATCACCAAGGAACTGTCCGAAATCGTCAGCGGCGCCGCCGCCATCAGCAGCTGATACGGCTGCACCAAGAATTGGAATTGAAGGAACGAAGAAATGGCTAACACGCAAAACGCAGTGGGCAAGATCGTTCAGTGCATCGGCGCCGTGGTTGACGTGGAATTCCCGCGCGACCGCATGCCTAAGGTGTACGACGCCCTGAAGATGGAGGGCGCCGCCCTGACCCTCGAAGTCCAGCAGCAGCTGGGCGACGGCGTCGTGCGCACGATTGCCCTCGGCTCGTCCGACGGCCTGCGCCGCGGCACCGAGGTCTACAACACCGGCGACACCATCAAGGTGCCGGTCGGCAAGGCCACCCTGGGCCGCATCATGGACGTGCTGGGCAACCCGATCGACGAGCGCGGCCCGGTTTCGGCCGAGCTGAGTTCGTCCATCCACCGCGCCGCTCCGGCCTACGACGAGCTGAGCCCCTCGCAGGACCTGCTCGAAACCGGTATTAAGGTGATCGACCTGATCTGCCCGTTCGCCAAGGGCGGCAAGGTGGGCCTGTTCGGTGGTGCCGGCGTCGGCAAGACCGTGAACATGATGGAGCTCATCAACAACATCGCCAAGGCCCACTCGGGTCTGTCGGTGTTCGCCGGCGTGGGCGAGCGTACCCGTGAGGGCAACGACTTCTATCACGAGATGTCGGACTCCGGCGTTGTGGTCCAGGACAAGCTGGAAGACTCCAAGGTCGCGATGGTCTACGGCCAGATGAACGAGCCGCCGGGCAACCGTCTGCGCGTGGCCCTGACCGGCCTGACCATCGCCGAGTCCTTCCGTGACGAAGGCCGTGACGTGCTGTTCTTCGTGGACAACATCTACCGCTACACCCTGGCCGGCACCGAAGTGTCCGCGCTGCTGGGCCGCATGCCTTCCGCCGTGGGCTACCAGCCGACGCTGGCCGAGGAAATGGGCCGCCTGCAGGAGCGCATCACGTCGACCAAGGTCGGCTCGATCACCTCGATCCAGGCCGTCTACGTCCCCGCGGACGACCTGACCGACCCGAGCCCGGCGACGACCTTCGCCCACCTGGACGCCACCGTCGTGCTGTCGCGCGACATCGCCGCGCTGGGCATCTACCCGGCCGTCGACCCGCTCGACTCGACCTCGCGCCAGGTCGACCCGCATGTCGTCGGCGACGAGCATTACGCGACGACGCGTTCGGTCCAGGCTGTGCTGCAGCGCTACAAGGAACTGCGCGACATCATCGCGATTCTCGGCATGGACGAGCTCTCGCCCGAGGACAAGCTGGCCGTGGCCCGCGCGCGCAAGATCCAGCGTTTCCTGTCGCAGCCCTTCCACGTCGCCGAAGTCTTCACGGGCGCGCCCGGCAAGTACGTGCCGCTGAAGGAAACCATCCGCGGCTTCAAGATGATCGTCGCCGGCGAGTGCGATCACCTGCCCGAGCAGGCGTTCTACATGGTCGGCACCATCGACGAGGCCTTCGAGAAGGCCAAGAAGCTGGCCGCCTGAGAAAGGCCTTCGACATGGCAACCATCCAAGTCGACGTGGTCTCGGCCGAGGAGCAGATCTTCTCGGGCCAGGCCAAGTTCGTCGCGCTGCCCGGTGAAGGCGGCGAGCTGGGCATCCTGCCCAAGCACACGCCGCTGATCACGCGCATCAAGCCCGGCGCCGTGCGCATCGAGACGGCCGACGGTGGCGAAGAGTTCATCTTCGTCGCCGGCGGCATCCTCGAGGTGCAGCCGGACTCGGTCACGGTCCTCGCCGACACCGCGGTGCGCGGCCGCGACCTCGACGAGGCCAAGGCCCAGGCCGCGAAGCAGGCCGCCGAGGAAGCGCTGAAGAACGCCAAGAGCGAGCTCGACATCGCGAAGATCCAGAGCGAACTCGCGGTCGCCGCGGCCCAGCTCGCGGCGCTGCGCCGCCTGATCAAGAAGTAATCGCGCCTTTCAGCGCATTGCCGCGCCGGGCCCGTTCGCGCAAGCGACGGGCCCGGTGTCTTTTGGGCGCGACGGCGTGAATATGCACCTGCACGGGTGACCGCGAATGTGTGGCGTCGTGCGCGCCGCGGAGCAAGCAGCGCCCCTACACTGCGGCCAGCCTCGAGGCCCCGCGCCAGACAAGCCCATCAAGGACCGATATGAAACCTCAATTCCTCCTCGCCACCTCGCTGTCGGCGCTCGCCCTGCTGGGCCTCGGCGGCTGCGCGACCGAGCAGTCGCATAGCGTCGAGATCCAGAAGGTCGCCGCGGCGACCGCGCCGACGCCCTACCAGGGACCGCGCTCGCTGGTCACGGTCGGCAAGTTCGACAACCGCTCGGACTACATGCGCGGCATGTTCAGCGACGGCGTCGACCGCCTCGGCCCGCAGACCAAGACCATCCTGATCGCGCACCTGCAGCAGACCAACCGCTTCAACGTGCTCGACCGCGACAACCTCGGCGAAGCGCGCCAGGAAGCGCAGTACAAGGGCCAGAGCCAGAACATCAAGGGCGCCGACTTCCTCGTCACCGGCGCCGTGACGGAGTTCGGCCGCAAGGAGGTCGGCGACCAGCAGCTGTTCGGCCTGCTCGGCCGCGGCAAGCAGCAGATCGCCTACGCGAAGGTCACGCTCAACGTCGTCGACAGCCTGACCTCCGAGGTCGTCTACTCGGTCCAGGGCGCGGGCGAGTACAGCCTGTCGAACCGCGAGGTGATCGGCTTCGGCGGCACCGCGGGCTACGACGCGACGCTGACCGGCAAGGTGCTCGACCTGGCCGTGCGCGAAGCCGTCAACAACCTCGTGACCGGCATCGACGCCGGCGCGCTGCGCAACACCGCGTCGCACTGACGGAGGCGCCCCGATGCGCATTGCTCTTCAATCGCCGCTGCGGCTCGCCGCGCCGCTGACGCTCGCGCTGGCCCTGGCCGCCTGCGCCGCGCCGCACCCGCCCGCGCCGCTGTACGCCTGGGGCGAGTACCAGGCGCAGATGCTCAAGTACTACAAGAACGACGGCGACCTCGCCACGCAGGCGCAGGTGCTCGAGCTGCAGCTGCAGAAGAACGCCGACGCGCACCTCGCCTGCCCGCCGGGCCTGCACGGCCACCTCGCGCTGCTGTACGCGAAGCTCGGCAACGACGACGCGTCGCGCGCCCACCTCGAGGCCGAGCGCCGGCTGTTCCCCGAGTCGGCGGCCTACGTCGACTTCCTGCTCAAGAAGCCCGCGGCGGCCGGCGCGGCCGCCCCCGCGGCGTCCGCCGCCGCGAGCGCGGCCGCCTGATCCAGGAGCTCCCCGAGATGATCCGCATTCCCTTTGCGCGCCTGGTCGCGCGCGTGCTCCTGGCCGCCCCGGTACTCCTGCTCGGCGCCTGCGCGACCCAGGTCAAGCCCTACGACTACACGGCTTACAAGCAGGCGAAGCCCGCGTCGCTCCTCGTGCTGCCGCCCGTCAACGAGTCGCCCGACGTGAGCGCGACGGGCAGCGTGCTCGCGCAGACCACGCTGCCGCTGGCCGAGGCCGGCTACTACGTGCTGCCGGTGACCCTCGTCGACGAGACGCTGCACCAGAACGGCGTGAACAGCCCCGAGGACGCGCAGTCGCTCGCGCCGGCCAAGCTGCGCGAGGTCTTCGGCGCCGACGCCGTGCTTTACATGAAGGTCAAGGCCTACGGCAGCAGCTACAAGGTCGTCGCGTCGGAAACCGCCGTCGCGCTCGAGGCCCGGCTCGTCGACCTGCGCAGCGGTCAGCTGCTGTGGCAGGGCGTCGCGCGCGCGTCGAGCGCCGAGAACAACGGCAGCAACCAGGGCGGCCTCGTCGGCATGCTCGTCAAGGCGGTCGTCGAGCAGATCGTCAACCACTCGACCGACGCGAGCGTGCGCTACGCCGGCATCGCCGACCAGCGCCTGCTGTCGGCGGGCCATGTGAACGGCCTGCTCTACGGCCCGCGCTCGCCGAGCTACGGCAAGGACCCGGTCGCGCCGCAGTAAGGCGGCCCGGGCGGCGCGGGACGGCTCGCTAAAATCGCGGCCCGTCCCGCAGCAAGCCATCATGTCCAGCCCATCCGTCCCGGCCGCGGCCTCCGAGCCCGGCGTCGTCGAACTCCGCGCGCCCGACGGCGCGCGAGCGCGCATCGCGCTGCACGGCGCCCACCTGCTGTCCTGGGCGCCGGCGGGCGCCGGCGAGCAGCTCTACCTGTCGCCGCGCAGCGAATCCGGCCCGGGCCAGGCGATCCGCGGCGGCGTGCCGGTGATCTTTCCGCAGTTCGCCGCGCGCGGACCGCTGCCGCGCCACGGCTTCGCGCGCACGCGCGCCTGGCAGCTCGTCGCCCAGGAGCAGGGCCGCGACGACGCGCTCGCCGTGCTGCGCCTCGTCGACGATGCGGCGACGCGCGCGGTCTGGCCGCAGGCCTTCGAGCTCGAGCTCAGCGTGCGCGTGAGCGGCGCGACGCTCGAGATCGAGCTCGCCTGCGAGAACCGCGGCGACGCGGCGTTCGCGTTTACCGCCGCACTGCACAGTTATTTCAGCGTCAGCGAGCTCGGCAACTGCACGGTCGAAGGGCTCGAGGGCCTCGAGTACGAGGATTCGGCCGCCGGCGGCGCCGTGCAGCGCCAGCGCGAGATGCTGCTGCTGCCGGGCGCGGCCGGGCTCGACCGCATCTACCGCGGCGTCGGCGCGCGCGCGATCGTGCTCGGCGACGACCTGCGCCGGCTCGCGATCGCCCAGCAGGGCTTCGACGACGCGGTCGTCTGGAACCCCGGCGAGGCCGGCGGCGCAAAGATTGCCGACATGCCGGCCGAGGACTGGCGGCGCATGCTCTGCGTCGAGGCGGCGACGGTCGCGCGGCCGGTCACGCTCGCGCCCGGCGAGAGCTGGGCCGGGCTGCAGTCGATCACGCACCAGCCCTGAGAAGGGCTGCGCCGCGCGCCGCTCAGATCACGAGCGGCGCGTCGGGGAGCTCGTTGTCGCGCGGCGTGCCCGGCGCGCGCGGGAAATACTCGAACAGCAGCGCGTCGACGCCGGCCACGGCCTCGAGCAGGCCCTCTTCGAAGCGGCCCGTGCGAAACGCCTCGGCCATCGCGTCGGCGAGGCGCTGCCATTCGGCCGGCGTCACAAGGCGCGCGAGCGCGCGATCCGCGACGATTTCGACATGCCGCTCGGCGAGCAGCAGGTAGATCAGCACGCCGTTGTCGTGCTCGGTGTCCCAGACGCGCAGCTTGCCGAACAGCGCGAGCGCGCGCTCGCGCGGCGTCGCGCGGTGCCATAGATAGCCCAGCGGCAGGCCGGCCTCGATGCAGACGCGGATCTCGCCGGTATGGCGCGCCTCGCTGCGCGCGACGCGCTCGCGCAGGCGCTCGAGCGCGTCGGCCGGCAGCGCGCGGTGCGCGTCGGCTTCGTCCCAAAGGCGATGGGCCAGCAGGCGCGCAAGACGGCTCGCCATCACCATTTCCCCGAGGCGCCGCCGCCGCCGAAGTCGCCGCCGCCGCCCGAGCCGAAGCCGCCACCACCACCACCGAACCCGCCCCCGCCCCCGCCCCCGCCGAAGCCGCCGCCGCCCCAGACGATCGGCAGCCCGCCGCGCCGCGCCGAGCCGACGCCGAGCACGCCGACGAGCACGAGCGCGGCGAGGCCGGCGCCGACGCCGGCGAGCACGCTCGCGCTGACGAGCCAGGCCAGCGCGCCGACACCGCCGGCCGTGACGACGCTGCCGAGCTTGCGCCCGAACACGGCCGTGAGCAGCGCGCCGAGCACCGGCACGCCGACGAAGAACAGCGTCGCGATGCCCTGCCAGCCGCCGTCGTCGGACGCGCCGACGCGATGGGTCTGCCGCACCGGCGGCGGCAGCGGCTCGCCGCGCAGGCGCGCCTCGACCGCGTCGATCGCCCGGTTGAAGCCGCCCGCGTAGTCGTCCTGGCGGAACGCCGGCGCCATGTCCTCGTCGATGATGCGGCGCGCGATCAGGTCGGGGATCGCGCCCTCGAGCGCCTTGGCCGGCGCGATGCGGATGTCGTGGGTGTTCTTGGCGACGACGATCAGCAGGCCGTCGCCGACATCGCGGCGGCCGATCTTCCAGGCGTCGCCGAGGCGCTGGGTGAAGTCGACGAGGTCCTCGGGCGCCGTGTCGGCGACCATCACGACGACGATCTGCGGCCCGGACTGGGCCTCGAACGCGGCGAGCTTGGCGTCGAGCGCGGCGCGCTGCGCGTCGCTGAGCGTGGCGGTCTGGTCGATCACGCGGCCGCTCAGGGCCGGCACCGCCTGGAGCGCGGCGTCGGCCGCGCGCGCCGCCGGCGCGCCGGCGAGCAGGCCGAACGACGCCACGACGAGCAGCGTGCGCCAGAGGCCGAGCAACTGGCGCATTATTTGGACGCCGCCGCGTCGAAGCTCACGACCGGCGGCGCCTTGATCGCGTCTTCGTTGGAGACCTCGAAGTTCGGCTTCGGGTGGTAGCCGAACACCATCGCGGTCAGGTTGCTCGGGAAGCTGCGCGCGAGCACGTTGTAGTCCTGCACCGTCTTGATATAGCGGTTGCGCGCGACGGCGATGCGGTTCTCGGTGCCCTCGAGCTCGACGCGCAGGTCCTGGAAGCCGCGGTTCGCCTTGAGGTCCGGGTAGCTCTCGCTGACGGCCATCAGGCGCGACAGCGCGCCGCCGAGCTCGCCCTGGGTGGCCTGGAACTTCTTCATCGCCTCGGGGTCGTTGACCATCTCGGGGGTGAGCTGGATCGACGTCGCCTTCGCGCGCGCCTCGACGACCTTGGTCAGCGTGCCCTGCTCGAAGTTGGCCTCGCCCTTGACGGTGTTGACGATATTGGGAATCAGGTCGGCGCGGCGCTGGTACTGGTTGAGGACCTCGCTCCAGGCCGACTTGCTCTGCTCGTCGAGCGACTGGAACTGGTTGTAGCCGCAGCCCGACAGGCTCAGGCCGGCGGCGAGCGCGAGGCCCGCGAGCGCGGCGCGGCGCGAAAGTTTGCTCATGGAATCCGTCCTTCTTGGCATATGACGCCGCCGTCGCGGGCGGCGTATCGTGGCCGGTTGGCCCCAGGCCGAGATGATGCCTTGCCCGCGGGCTTTCAAGAGCGGTTTGGCGAGCGCCGTCCCACGATAATCCGCCGATGCCCGCCCCACTGATCAACGACAGCTTCCTGCGCGCCTGCCTGCGCGAGCCGACCGAGCACACCCCGATCTGGCTGATGCGCCAGGCCGGCCGCTACCTGCCAGAGTACCGCGCGACGCGCGAGCGCGCCGGCAGCTTCATGGGGCTGGCCACCAGCCCCGACCACGCGACCGAGGTCACGCTGCAGCCGCTCGAGCGCTACCCGCTCGACGCGGCAATCCTGTTCAGCGACATCCTGACCGTGCCCGACGCGATGGGCCTGGGCCTGAGCTTCGCGGCCGGCGAGGGCCCGAAGTTCGCGGAGGTCGTGCGCGACGAGGCCGCCGTCGCGCGCCTCGCCGTGCCCGACATGGCGCGCCTGCGCTACGTGTTCGACGCGGTCGCCTCGATCCGCCGCGCCTTGAACGGCCGCGTCCCGCTGATCGGCTTCGCCGGCAGCCCGTGGACGCTCGCCTGCTACATGGTCGAAGGCGGCGGCTCGGACGACTACCGCCACGTCAAGACGCTGATGTACGCGCGTCCCGACCTGATGCACCGCATCCTCGAGGTCAACGCCGACGCCGTCGCCGCCTACCTCAACTGCCAGATCGACGCGGGCGCGCAGGCCGTGATGCTGTTCGACTCCTGGGGCGGCGTGCTCGCCGACGGCATGTTCCAGCGCTTCAGCCTCGCCTACTCGCGCCGCGTGCTCGCCCAGCTCAAGACCACGGCCGAGGGCCGCCGCGTGCCGCGCCTGCTGTTCACCAAGGGCGGCGGCCTGTGGCTCGACGAGATCGCCGCGAGCGGCGCCGACGTGGTGGGCCTGGACTGGACCGTCGACCTCGGCGCTGCGCGCGCGCGCGTCGGCGAGCGCGTCGCGCTGCAGGGCAACCTCGACCCGAACGTGCTGTTCGCGCCCGAGGCCGCGGTGCGCGAGCAGGCGCGCGCCGTGCTCGACGCGTTCGGGCCGCACCCGGGCCATGTGTTCAACCTCGGCCACGGCATCAGCCAGCACACGCCGCCCGAGGCGGTAGCGGCGCTCGTCGCCGAAGTCCATGAACATTCGCGGCGCCTGCGCGCGGGCGGATAACCCTGACTTATCCCCAAAAATCCCGAAGCGAAACGCCCCCTGCGCGCATGTTGCATTGCAGCTCCGTGTTTTCCCGATTGCGGGCTAAGTCCTTGATTCATGGTTCGCTGCGCGCGGGCGGCGGGGCTGGCCAGGGGACGGTCCGGGCGTGCGCGGGGCGCGCAAGGACGGCGCTGCGCCCATCTTTCCCACAAAGTTATCCACATGCGCGGGGCCCGCGCCGCCACGGGGTTGGCAAGTGAGCGACGGCCCACTTCCCGACTCCGGCGCGGCCGCGCAGGCGCCTGGACCGGTGCTCGTGCGCGTCGCCGTCGACACGCCGCAGCACAGCGGCCTGGCGGCGCCGCTCGACTACCTCGCCCCGGCCGCGCTCGCGCCGGGCAGCCTCGTGCGCGTGCCGCTGGGGCGACGCGAGCTGCTCGGCATCGTCTGGCACGGCGAGGCCGACCCCGACACGCCGCCCAACGCGCTGCGGCCCATCCTCGGCGCGCTCGACGGCGTCGCGCCGCTGGGCCCGGCGTGGATGGCGCTCGTCGAGTTCGCGGCCGGCTACTACCAGCGCTCGATCGGCGAGCTCGCGCTCGCGGTGCTGCCGCCGCAGCTGCGCGAACTCGACGCGACCCAGCTCGCGCGCCGCCTCAAGCGCCGGCGCGCGGCGGCCGACGCGCCGAGCCCGGCGCCCCGCCCCGAGCTCAGCGCACCGCAGGCGGCCGTGCTCGCCGCGCTCGCGGTCGAGAGCGCGCTGGCGCAGCCGCGGCCGGTGCTGCTGCACGGCGTGACCGGCAGCGGCAAGACCGAGATCTACCTGCGCCTGGCCGAGGACGCGCTCGCGCGCGGCCGCCAGGTGCTCGTGCTCGTGCCCGAGATCAACCTGACGCCGCAGCTCGAGGCGCGCTTCGCCGAGCGCTTCGCCGACGTGACGATCGCCTCGCTGCACAGCGGCCTCACGCCGGCGCAGCGCCTGCGCCACTGGCTCGCCGCGCACAGCGGCCAGGCGCGGCTCGTGCTGGGCACGCGGCTCGCGGTGTTCGCGTCGCTGCCCGAGCTCGGCCTGATCGTCGTCGACGAGGAGCACGACCCCTCCTACAAGAGCCAGGACGGCGCGCGCTACTCGGCGCGCGACCTCGCGGTCTACCGCGGCCACCTCGAGCGCCTGCCGGTCGTGCTCGGCTCCGCGACGCCGTCGCTCGAGACCTGGCAGCACGCGCAAGCCGTTCGCCCCCCGTCTGCGCAAATGCCGCAGCCGGCCCCCCAAGGGGGCCAAGGCCTTCCTGGGGGCGGCCCGGCGAAGGCCTTGACCAGCCGCTACCGCCTGCTCGAGCTGCCCGCGCGCATCGGCGGCGGCGCGATGCCGCGCGTCGAGGTCTTCGACATGAAGCGGCTCGCGCGCGCGTCGACGACGGCGCTTTGCGCGCCGCTCGTCGAGGCGATCAAGGCGCGCATCGCGCGCGGCGAGCAGAGCCTGCTGTTCCTGAACCGGCGCGGCTACGCGCCGGTCCTGCACTGCGCCGAATGCCAGTGGAAAAGCGACTGCCCGCATTGCAGCGCGTGGCGCGTGTTCCACAAGCGCGACCGCAGCCTGCGCTGCCACCACTGCGGCTTCGCCGAACCCGTGCCCGCGCATTGCCCGAACTGCGGCAACGCCGACATCGCGCCGCTGGGCCGCGGCACCGAGCGGCTCGAGGAGCAGATCGCGACGGCGCTGCCGGGCGCACGCGTCGCGCGCATCGACGCCGACTCGACCCGCCTCAAGGGCTCGCTCGAGGCCCAGCTCGCCGCGGTCCATGCGGGCGAGGTCGACGTGCTCGTCGGCACGCAGATGATCACCAAGGGCCACGACTTCCGCCGCATCACCCTGGTCGCCGCGGTCAACCCCGACACGGCCCTGTTCAGCAGCGACTTCCGCGCGCCCGAGCGGCTGTTCTCGCTGCTGATGCAGGCCGCGGGCCGCGCGGGCCGCGACGCCGAGCACGCGGCGCGCAGCCAGATGTGGCTGCAGACCTGGCACCCCGAGCACCCGCTGTACCAGGCGCTCGCGCGCCACGACTACGCGGCGTTCGCGCAGAGCCAGCTCGACGAGCGCCTGAGCGCCGGGCTGCCGCCGTTCGCGTTTCTCGCGCTGCTGCGCGCCGAGGCGCGCGACGCGGCCGCGGCCCAGGCCTTTCTCGACGCGGCGGCCGCGGCCGCGCACGAGCTGCCGCAGGCCGAAAACGTGATCGTCTACCCGCCGGTGCCGATGACGGTCGCGCGCGTCGCCGACGTCGAGCGCGTGCAGATGCTCGTCGAAGCGAGCGCGCGCGCGCCGCTGCAGCGCCTGCTCGCCGACTGGCTGCCCCGGCTGCACGCCTTGAAGCGCGCGCACAAGGGCGTGATCCGCTGGGCCGTCGACGTCGACCCGCTCGCCATCTGAACCCCCACCCGAGACCGCGTCACCATGAAGCTGCTCCGCCTGCTGTTCGCCATCGCCTGCCTGAACGCCGCCCCGGCGTTCGCGCAAAGCTGCGCGGACCCGGGGCCGGTCTCCAACCGCGCCGAGAAGCTCGTCGCGATCGCGACCGGCGAGTACCAGCAGTTCGTCGGCCACCGCATCGACGCGCAGGGGCGGATCTGGAAGTTCGGCAACGACGAGGTCGAGACCGAGCGCCTGAGCGAGCCGAGCCCCGACGACCGCTACGCGTGGCGCCGCGTCTGGCGCTACTGGCAGACGCTCGACCGGCACCAGCCGGGCACGCTCGAGATGCGTCGCATCACCTGGGCGCAGGGCCTGGTCGACGACCCGGCTCAGGCCGAGCGCAGCCGCATGACGACGCTGCGCGAGGCCTTCGCGAAGCTGCCCAAGCCCGGCGAGCCCGGCTATGACGCCGCCGCCGACGAGATCTTCCGCGAGGCCGTGATCCGCGCGACGATCTCCGACACCCCGTGGTCGGCCGCGTTCATCTCCTACCTGATGGACCAGGCCGGCCTGAGCGAGCAGGAGTTCCACTATGCGTCGGCCCACGCGGTCTACATCAAGCCCGCGCTCGAGCAGCAGCCCGGCTACGCCTACCGCGCCTGCGACGTGCGCCATACCGTGCCGCGCGTCGGCGACCTGATCTGCTACGGCCGCGCGGCCGAGCCGCTGCGCTCCTACGCCGACTGGATGGCGCACAGGGACGAGCTCGACGGCCACGTGAAGTCGCACTGCGACCTGATCGTCAAGGTCGACCGCGCGGCGAGCAAGCTCGAGAGCATCGGCGGCAACGTCGAGCAGTCGGTGACGTGGCGCCGCCTGATGCTCGACGCCGACGGCCATCTCTCGACGCGCCACCTGGTCGGCGCGAACGCGCGCAGCCTCGGCCCGAACGGCCCGGTCTGCAGCGCCGACCCGGGCTGCCGGAAGTCCGACCTCAACCAGCAGTACTGGGGCCTGCTGCTGCAGCTGCGCTGAACGGCGCGGGGCGTGAACTGATGCACTCGGTTTCATCTGTCTTTGCGGCGGCGACACACAGCTGAAGCCCGCGCCGGTGCACGATGCTGACCGGAGGATGACCCGATGATGACGCGCCGACAAGGCCTCGCGGCCGCACTGCTAACGCCCTGGATGCGCGGGGTCTGGGCCGCCGACGCGGCCGCCCCGCTCGGCGACCAGGAGCGCGCGCTGCACGCGCTCGAGCGCCTCGGCTTCGGCCCGCGCCCGGCCGACAGCGAGACCATCCTCGCGCAGGGCCCGGGGGCCTGGCTCAAGGGCTTTCTCGGCGCGCAGCTGCAGGGCGCGCGCATCGACCTGCCGGACGCGCTCGACCAGCGCCTCGCGGCCGAGGACACGGCCAGGCTCGACCAGGGCGAACTCTACGAGCGCTTCCGCCGCGCCCAGCAGCTCGAGCGCGAGCTCAAGAAGGCGCAGACGGACGGCGACAAGGCCGACGACAAGGACGACAAAGCGGCCCCAAACCCGCGCCGCGAGCTCGTGCGCCCGGTCGTGATCCAGGCGAGCGAGCAGCGCCTGCTGCGCGCGCTCGCGAGCCCGGCCCAGCTCGAGGAAGTGCTCGTCGACTTCTGGTTCAACCACTTCAACGTCTACGCGGGCAAGGGGCCGGTGTCGGTGTGGGTCGGCAGCTACGAGCGCGAGGCGATCCGCCCGAACGTGTTCGGCAGCTTCCGCGCCATGCTCGGCGCGACGGCCAAGCACCCGGCGATGCTGTTCTACCTCGACAACGCGCAGAGCGTCGCGGCCAACTTCCACCCGCGCGGCCGCTTCGGCGCCTCCAGGCCGGCCAACCCCAAGCAGGCGAACGGCCTCAACGAGAACTACGCGCGCGAGCTGATGGAGCTGCACACGCTCGGCGTCGACGGCGGCTACACCCAGCGCGACGTGACCGAGCTCGCGCGCATGCTCACGGGCTGGACCTTCGACCCCAAGCCTAGCTGGGGCGACGGCGCGTCGCTGTTCCGCTTCGTCGACCAGCGCCACGACCAGGGCCGCAAGCACTGGCTCGGCCGCACGGTCGAGCCGAACGGCCAGGGCGAGGGCGAGATGGCGCTCGACGTGCTCGCCGCGCACCCGAGCACCGCGCGCCATATCGGCTTCCAGCTCGCCCAGGCCTTCGTCGCCGACGAGCCGCCGCCCGCGCTCGTGCAGCGCCTCGCCGACCGCTTCATCGCGGCGAAGGACTCGCGCACCCAGCTGCGCGACGTGATGCAGGAGCTCGTGCAGTCCGACGAGTTCTGGTCGCGCGAGGCCTTCCGCGCGAAGTTCAAGTCGCCGTACCGCTATGTGCTGTCGAGCCTGCGCGTGCTCGCGCCGGCCGACATGGCGCTCGCCGACACGCTGCCGCGCGAGGTCCAGCCGCTGCTCGGCGCGCTGAACCAGGCCGGCATGCCGCTGTACGGCTCGGTCACGCCCGACGGCTACAAGAACACGGCCGCGGCCTGGCAGAACCCCGAGGCGCTGACCCAGCGCGTGCAGCTCGCGCAGACGCTCAACAAGCGCTTCGACAAGCGCCCGGCGCTCGCGACGCGCGAGTCCGACATGGTGCTCGCGACGCTGGGCCCGCTGCTCAGCGCGTCGACGATCGCGAGCGTGCGCGGCGCGACGCCGGACCTGCGCACGCCCTTGCTGCTCGGCAGTCCTGACTTCATGAGGTTTTGATATGCAGCGACGCCACTTGCTCCAACTCGCCGGCTGGACCTGGCTGTCCGGCGCCACCGCCGTCGCGCGCGCAGCCGCGCCGACGCAAAACAAGCTCGTCGTCGTGATGCTGCGCGGCGCCGTCGACGGCCTGAGCATCGTCGCGCCCTACGGCGACCCGCATTACGCGCAGTCGCGCGACACGATCCGCCTCGCCGCGCCGGGCGGCGGCGACGCGAGTCTGCTGCAGCTCGACGGCCTGTTCGGCCTGAACCCGGCGCTGAGCCCCTTGCTGCCTTATTGGCAGCGCGGCCAGCTCGGCTTCGTCCACGCGAGCGGCTCGCCCGACCCGACGCGCTCGCATTTCGACGCGCAAGACTATATGGAATCGGGCACGCCGGGCCTCAAGAGCACCGGCGACGGCTGGCTCAACCGCCTGCTCCAGGCGCTGCCGGGCCCGGCCGCGCCGACGCGCGCCGTGAACATGGGCGCGACGCTGCCGCGCATCTTCAGCGGCACGGCCGAGGTCGCGAGCCTCGGCCTCGGACCCAAGGCCTTCGCGCACGAGGCGATCGACGACCCGCGCATGCAGGCCGCGCTCGCAAGCATGTACGCGAAGGATTCGCAGCTCGGCCATACCTTCGACGCGGCGACCGAGGGCCGCGGCGAGATGCAGCGCAGCATGGCAGCGGACGCGGCGACCGGCGGCGACGACAAGACGGGCATGGACCCGCGCATCGACCGCGGCGCGCCGTCGGCGAGCGGCTTCGCGGCCGACGCGCAGCGCCTCGGCCGGCTGATCCAGCGCGACCCGCACACGCAGCTCGCGTTCACCTCGGTCGGCGGCTGGGACACCCATATCAACCAGGGCGGCGCGAAGGGCCAGCTCGCGGGCAAGCTCGCGGCGCTCGGCCGCGGCCTCGACGCGCTCGCCCAGGGCCTCGGCCCGGCGCTCGACAACACCGTCGTCGTCGTCATGAGCGAGTTCGGCCGCACCGTGCGCGAGAACGGCACGCATGGCACCGACCACGGCCGCGGCAACGTGATGTGGCTGCTCGGCGGCCCCGTCAACGGCGGCCATGTGCACGGCGAATGGCCGGGCCTGGATACGGCCGCGCTCGCCGACGGTCGCGACCTCGCTGTCGTCAGCGACTTCCGCTCGGTGCTCGCGAACATCGCGCAGCGCCACCTCGGCCTCGGCGACGCGCAGCTCGCGCAGGTCTTCCCGGCCGAGCACGAGCGCTGGAGCGCGTGGCGCGGCGCGGCGCTGCTGCGCACGGCCTGAGCGACGGCGCCGACGCGGCGAGCCTGCTCGGCCGCATGAGCATCGACAAGCAGATCGACGGCGAGCTCAAGGCCGTCACGCTGGGCCAGATGCGCACGGCCGGTGCGGCCAGCATTGCTACGAGTTCAGCGACACGCTGCCGGGCGCCTGATCGCGCGCGAGGCCTGCTTGGCCGGATGGATCTGCGCCTCGAAGCGGTGCAGCGCGAGCGTCGCGAAGCTCCAGTCGAACAGCGCCGTGAGCGCCCCGCGCATCAGGCCCGCTGCGCGGCGCGGCCGCGTCGGTTACATCCATGCCGCGATGATCCGCGCCGCGCGTCGGCGCCTCATGGCTGCGAGGTCGAGAACCTGTGGGCTTCGCGTAGGTTGGCGCCGGGGCCCGGGCGAGCCGACTATTGCAGGAGCGCCAAAAGCGTTTTGAAGCCCGCCCTGTTTTTCCGCGGAGGGCCGATGTCTACAGTCGCGCCATGCGTTTCAGAGGGCCCTGCCCAAGGAGCTTCGCGATGAATCCGCCCAGCCAACGGCTCGCCGACCCGCTCGACGAGGAAGACGCCGTCAACGCCGACCTGAGCCTGCTGACCCGCATGGCCGCGCTCGTGACCGGCATGCCCAAGGCCTTCGTCACGCTCGCCGAGACCGCGCACGCGCGCGGCAAGGAGGAGTCGTTCTGCGCGCGCGCACTCGAGGAGGAGGAGATGCTCGTCGCCGAGGACGTCTACGCCGACCCGCGCACGCGCGCGATCGCGCTGCGGCGCCGCGACGCGACGATCGTGACCTACGCGGGCGCGCTGATCAAGACCGACGACGGCCGCAAGCTCGGCACGCTGTGCATCACCGACGCGGTCAAGCGCCCGCTCAGCGAAACCCAGCTGCAGCTGCTGCGCGGCCTCGCGCGGCAGGCGATGAACCTGCTCTCGCTGCGCCAGGCCAAGCTCGACCTCAGCGCGGCGCTCGCGCAGATGACGCGGCTCGCGACGCTCGACGACCTGAGCGGCCTGCTGAACCGCCGTGCGTTCCTGCAGGAGGCCGAGCGGATCAGGCGCCTCGTCGCGCGCCAGCAGGGCGGGCTGTGCGTCGCGATCGTCGACATCGACCATTTCAAGCGCGTCAACGACCGGCATGGCCACGCGGCCGGCGACGCGGTGATCAAGGCCGTCGCGCACGCGCTGCGCCGCGGCCTGCGCGACAGCGACGTCGTCGGCCGCATCGGCGGCGAGGAGTTCGCGATCGTGCTGCCGTTCACGCGCGCCGCCGACGCGTTGCGGCGCCTGCAGCAGCTGCGCGTCGACGTCGCCGCGCTCGACGTCGACGGCGTGCGCGTGACGCTCAGCGGCGGGCTGACCGAACTCGTCGGCGCGCGCGGCGCGATCGACGCCGCGCTCAAGCACGCCGATACGGCGCTGTACCGCGCGAAGGCGAGCGGGCGCGACCGCATCGAGCTCGCCGCCTGCGCCGAGCCGCTGGCCGCCTGACCCCCGCCCACCGACGCCGAGCTCGACGACACGCTCGCGCAGGTGCTCGCCATGCACGACGCGGCCGAGGATTTATATGTGTTCGGCTACGGCTCGCTGCTGTGGAACCCGGCCCTCGACGCGCTCGGCAGCGAGCTCGTCGGCGTGCACGGCTGGCACCGGCGCTTCTGCTTGCGCCTCGTGATCGGCCGCGGCACGCCCGAGGCGCCCGGCGCGATGCTCGCGCTCGACCGCGGCGGCGCGTGCCGCGGCCTCGTCTACCGGATCGCGGCGGCGAAGGTGCCGCACGAGCTGCGCCTGCTGTGGCAGCGCGAGATGGGCTCGCGCTCGTACGACTGGCGCTGGGTCGACGCGCGCGCCGACGCGGCCTAGCTGCGGCGCAGGGTTTCGTCGCGTTCGAACAGCGCGACGACCCAGTCGATGAACACGCGCACCTTCGCGCTCAGGTAGCGGTTCGGCGCGTAGATCACGTGGACCGGCGTGACGCCGGCGCCCCAGCGCTCGAGCAGCGGCACGAGCCGGCCGGCCTTGATGGCCGCGTCGACCGCGTAGGTCGGCGCCTGGATCGCGCCGAGGCCCGCGAGGCCGGCGGCGAGGTAGGAATTGGTGTCGTTGACGACGAGGCGGTGGGCGAGCGCGGGTTCGCTCCCGCCCGTGCCGGCGTCGAAGCGGAACGGCAGCAGGCGGCCGCCCGCGCGCGCGGCGGTCATGCCGACCGTCGGCCAGCGCGCGAGGTCCTCGGGCGTCTCGGGCGTGCCGTGGCGCGCGACCAGCGCGGGCGTCGCGCAGGTCCGGAAGCCGAAGCCGCCGATGCGCCGCGCGACCATCAGCTGCTCGTTGACGGCGCCCGCGCGGATCACGCAGTCGATGCCTTCGCTGACAAGGTCGGCGTGCCGGTTGTTCGCGCCGAGCTCGACCTCGACGTCCGGGTATTCGGCGTAGAACTCGTGCAGCGCCGGGATCAGGACCTGCGTCGCGATCGCCGTCGCCGCGTCGACGCGCACCTTGCCCGAGGGCTTGGCGAGCGACTGGCGCGCGGACGACTCGATGTCGGCGAGCTCGGCGAGCAGGCGCACGACGCGCTCGTAATAGCTCGCGCCCTCGGGCGTCACGGTGACCGAGCGCGTGGTCCGGTGCAGCAGCCGGACCTTGAGCTCCTGCTCGAGGCTCTGGATCAGCCGCGTGACCGTGGCGTTGGGCATGTCCAGCGTGTCGGCGGCCTTGGTGAAGGTGCCGGCCTCGACGACGCGGACAAAGGTCTTCATCGCGGTGATCCGATCCATCGTGCGAACGCTCCCCCGGCGCCAGGCCTCAAGCGGGCAGAGGGCATGCCCGCGAGGGATTATGAGCCGGCACTCGATCCTTCCATTTCGGCCAACAGCGCTTTGACGCGGATGCGGTTTTTCTTCGCGGCCCGCGCCCCTAGATTTGCTCCATCGGCGCCGCGGCACACCCGCCAAGCCGCCACCGATGGCTCACCAATCCATGTTTCGAATCGAAAGGTCAACACCATGAAGCTGCATACCCTCCTCCTTGCCTCCGCCCTTGGCCTCGTTGCCGGCAGCGCGATGGCGCAGGCGATGGACGATCCTCAACAGGCGCAATTCGGTCCCAAGCTCACGCGCGCCGAGGTCCAGGCCGACCTCGAGATCTACCGCGAATCGGGTCTGCTCGACCTCGACCGCGGCGAGAGCGTCGACACCGAAAGCCCGCGCTACCAGGCCGCGCTCAAGCGCTACAACGAGCGGCGCGCGTCGACTCAGTACGTCGCGCTGCTGCATTCGTTCGAAGCCAAGAACGGCGAGAAGGTCGCCGCAGCCAAGCAGCCCGACGCGGCGACGACGTCGAACCAGTGAGCGAGGACGCGGCGACGATCGCGTGCGCTGCCTCGCGAAAATCGCCGCCCAGGCTTGGCGCTACGATTGCCGCGCAGCGCCGGCGCTCAGGCCCCGCCGGGCAGCGGCGCGGCCACGCCGACGAGGCTGGCCGCGCGCAGCTCGCGCCAGAAGTCCTTGGGCACGGCCGCGTCGAGCGCCGCGCGGTCCTCGGCGATGCGGCTCGGCTGGCTCGCGCCCGGGATCACGGCCGCGACGGCCGGATGCGCGAGCGCGAACTGCAGGCCCGCGGATTTCATGCTCACGCCGTGGCGGTCGGCGATCGCCTTGATGCGCGCGACCTTCGCGAGGATTTCGGGCTTGGCCGGTGCGTACTCGAAGTTCGGCCCGCCGACCAGCGCGCCCGAGCTGTACGGGCCGCCGACGACGATGCCGAGGCCGCGCTCGGCGACCTTGGGCATCACGCGCTGCAGCGCGCGCTCGTGGTCTAGCAGCGCGTAGCGGCCCGCGAGCAGGAAGCCGTCGGGGCGCGGGCCCTGCAGGTCGAGCAGCAGCTCGATCGGCTCGACGCGGTTCACGCCGAGGCCCCAGGCCTTGATCACGCCCTCGTCGCGCAGGCGGTCGAGCGCCTTGAACGCGCCCTTGCGCGCGGTCTCGAACACGCCGAGCCAGTCGTCGCCGTAGAAATCCTGGGCCACGTCGTGGACCCAGACGATCTCGACGCGGTCGGTCTTCAGGCGCTTGAGGCTGTCCTCGATCGAGCGCAGCGTCGCGTCTTCCGAGTAGTCGTTGACGATCTTGTTCGGACGGCCGTGCTGGAACACGCCGCCTTTCTCGCCCTGGTCGCGCGCGCTCACGTCCTCGACCTCGTCGAGGATCAGGCGGCCGACCTTGGTGCTGATCACGTAGTCGTCGCGGCGCCGGCCGGCGAGCGCCTCGCCCTGGCGGATCTCGGCGAGGCCGGCGCCGTAGAACGGCGCGTTGTCGAAGTAGCGGATGCCGTCGTTCCACGCGGCGTCGACGGTCGCGCGCGCCTCGGCCTCGGGGATGTCGCGGAACATATTGCCGAGCGGCGCCGTGCCGAAGCCGAGCTTGCCGGGAAGCAGGTCTTTGAGTGCCATGGTGGGTCCTTGCTGAAGAAGTGGGGGGGCGAAGCGCGCCAAGCGCGTTGTCCAGATATGGGAGCCCGGATTAAATTCACGAAATTTATTTATTGAATTTCAGATATCAACCAAGCAATATGACTGGATGCGCCCCGACCTGAACCTGCTGCCGATCTTCCTGGTCCTGATGGAAGAGCGCAACGTGACCCGTGCGGCGGCAAGGCTGGGCATCACGCAGCCGGCGCTGTCGAACGCGCTGACGCGGCTGCGCGAGATGCTCAAGGACCCGCTGTTCGTGCGCGAGCGCTATGGCGTCCAGCCGACGCCCAAGGCCGAGGAGCTCGCGCCGGTCGTCGCGGCGGCGCTCGGCAGCCTCGACGCGCTGATCCTCGGCCAGCAGGCCTTCGACCCGGCCCGGGCGACGCAGCGCTTCACGATCGCGCCGAACAGCTACGCCGAGTACATGCTGATGCCGCCGCTCGTCGCGCGGCTGCGCGAGCGCGCGCCCGGGGTCGGCCTGCGCTTCGTGCCCTACGGCGCGGACCTCGCGGAGACGGGGCTGAGCTCGGCCACCGCGGCGCTCGCGATCGGCCGCATGGTCGAGCCGCCGGACAGCCTGATCGTCCAGCACCTGATGGACGAGCGCCACGCGTGCATCGTGCGCGCCGACCACCCGCTCGTCGACGGCGACCGCATCACGCGCAAGCAGTACGAGCGGCTCAAGCACGTGAACATGCTGCCGCCCGGGCGCCTGCGCGTCGGGCTGTTCACGGCGCTCGAGCGCCAGGGGCTCAAGCGCGAGGTCGCGGTCTCGGTCACGCATTTCATGGCGATCCCGGAGATCGTCGCCGTGACCGACTACTGCGCGACGCTGCCGAGCCTGATCTGCCGCCGTCTCGCGAGCGACCCGCGCCTCAAGGTCCTGCCCACGCCGGTCGACCTCGGCACCTTCCCGGTCGACATGGCCTGGCATGTCCGCTACCGCAGCGACCCGGCGCACGGCTGGCTGCGCGCGCAGGTCGCGGAGGTCGCGCAGGCGCTGGCCGGTCCCTAGGACGCGCGCAGCGGCACGAGCTGCAGCGCGACCCGCGCGGCCGCGTCGAGCGTGCGACGGACCTGCGAGGCCAGGTGCGGCACGGCTTCGAGCGCGCGCTCGGATTCGGGTGCCAGGGCCGGCGCGCCGGCACCGAGCAGGCCGTCGAGCGTGCGCGCGACCGCGGCGAGCGCCGCGGCGAGCTCGGCGGACTCGCAGTCGCGCGCGTGCAGGGTCAGCGTGAGGCGCAGGTTCGACAGGTGCGACATCAGGCCGTAGGCCGAGGTCAGCCACGCCGTCAGCGCCGCGACCGGCACGCGCACCCGCTCGGGCTCGGCGAGGCTGCGCGCGCGGATCGCGCCGAGCGCACGCAGCGCGTCGTAGGCGCGCTGGCGCGCGAAACGCGGCGCGCCGGCGTTGCTGTCGCGCAGGCTCGCGGCCTCGGCCGCGTAGGCGCGCAGCGCCGCGACGTTCTGCTGCAGCACGGCGGGCAGGGTGTTGCGCTCCCAGGTCGGCAGCACATAGGTCGCGGCCCAGCCGAGCAGCGCGCCGGCGACCGTGTCGGCAAAACGCTCGAGCGCGCTGAAGCCGCCGTCGGGCACGGCCAGGTGGGCCTGCAGCACGGCCATGACGGCGGCCGCGCCGGCCGTCACCGCGTAGCGGATCGGGAAGAACGCGTGGGCGACGCCCGACGCGACGAGAAAGCAGACCGCGAGAAAGGCCGGCGCCGGGTAGAGCGCGAGCAGCGCGACGACGCCGCAGCCCGCGAGCGTGCCCAGCACGCGCGCGTTGCGGCGCAGCAGCGTCTGCGCGAGGCTGCCCTGCATGACCGCGGTGATCGTCAGGATGATCCATTGCGGGTGAGGCGTCCACGGCGACAGGCGCGACAGCGTGTACGCGAAGCCCGCCGTCACGCAGGCGCGCAGCGCGTGGCGGAACACCGGCGTGCCTGGGCGCAGGTTGGCGGCGACGGACGCGAACCGCCATTCGTCGGGCGAGATGAAGCGGCGCAGGTCGGCGCGCTGGCAGCTCAAACGGACCTCGGCGCCGGGCGCGAGCAGGGACTCGATCGCGGCGAGCAGCGCGAGCTGGCTGCGCAGCAGGCTCGCGACCTCGAGCACGGCCGCGCAGCGCTCGGCGGCGGTGCTGCGGTCGAGCTCGTCGAGCAGCGCGCGGATCGACGCCTGGGCCGCCGCGGTGGCGTCGGCGCGGGGCGCGCTCGCCGCGCGCAGCGGCACGGCGGCCGCGCCCAGCGCGTCGGCGATGTCCTGCATCGCGCGGGCGCAGAGCTCGGCCTGCTGCGGCGAGACGGGCTGGCTCGTGAACTGGCTCGACTCGAGGTTGACGGCCATCGCGAGGTCGCGCAGGTCGATCAGGTGCAGCAGCAGCGCGGTCTCGCGGCGCGCGTCGGGGCCGCGGTCGTTCGCGAACACGAGGTCGCGCGCGGTCTGCAGCCGGTCGGCGAGCGCGGCCTCCTCGTCGAGCACGCCCGACTGCCACAGCGGCTCCTGCGACTGGCGGACCTGCCGCGCGATCGCCGCGAGCAGCCGCGCCGTGCCCGCGGCGGTCTGCGCGAGCGCGAAGCGGCGCCAGGTCGGCTGCAGCAGCCGGGCCGTGACGACCGCCCAGATCCAGTAGCCGACCGTGCCGACGAGGCCCCAGCCGAAGCGCGCCCAGCTCAGGCCCTGCGACGCCGGCAGCGACATCGCGAACACGAGCGCGAGCGAGGCGGCGAAGGACACGGACCCGGCCTTGGGGCCCCAGGACAGCAGCAGCATCGCGGCGAACACGAGCAGCGCGACGACCGGAATCAGCAGGCCCGGCCAGGGCCGCGCGGCGAGGAACAGCGCGCCCCACAGCGTGCTCGCGACGCCGGCGACGAGCACGCGGCGGGCGACGCGGCCGGTCGTCGTGACGACGTCGGCGAGGCTCGTGCACACGGCCGTCGCGATCGCCGTCTGCGCGGCCTGCGCGCCCGCGACGAGGCCGATCGAGACCTGCACGAGCGCGAGCCCGAGCGTCACGGTGATGCCGTTGACGACCCAGGCGGGCAGGCGCTGGAGCACGATGGGCGGGCTCGGGCTCGGCCCCGGCTCAGTCGAGCAGGGCGGTCAGGCGCCCGAGGGCGTCCTCGATGACCGCTTGCGGTACGCGCTCGACCTTGCCCCCGGCGAGATCCAGCATGCGGATCTTGTTGACGAAGGCCACGCCCTGAGCCTTGCAAGCCGAGCCGGTCAGCGTGACGGCGAAGCCGGCGTAGCGGGCGAAGTCGCCGCCTTGCGCGATCGGGGCCACGAGCACGTCGCCGAGCTTGTTGAATTCTTTGGTCGTCAGTACAAGCGCGGGCCGGGTGCCGCGCTGCTCATGGCCCATGGCCGGATCGAGCGGGACGCCGACGACATCGCCGCGATCGAAAACCGGCATCACAGCACCTCTTGACCCATGCGGCGCGGGGCGTCCCACAGCGCGAGGTCCGCGGGCGGCGGCGCCTTGGGGTCGCATTGCGCGATCAGGTCGGCCAGCACGTATTTGCGCTTGGGCGTCAGCACGATCCTGCCGTCCGGCGTCGTGCTCAAGGTCAGATGCTGGCCGACGCCGATGCCAAGATCCTTCAGGACCGACGGCGGCATCACCAGCGCGGTGCTGTTGCCCATCTTCTTCAGCACCACTTCCATTGAAACAATTCCGTAAAACATCGTTGTACGAATTGTGCGCGCCCGCGTTGCCGACGGCAAACAATGCTTTGCGACGCGTTCGCAGGCCGAGGCATTCGCTTCGACCGCGCCGCGTCGAGCGCCGCCGCCGCATGCAGGGGGGCGTATCGAACAGCGGCAGCGGCGCGCCTTCGGCGTCGACCAGCTGGCCGATAGTTTTTTTTGCCCTTGCTCCCCCGGACGGATCGGGCCTGCAGCACGCCGGGAAGTGCGCCCATTGAGGGCTTCAGGCGTTCAGCGGCGGCGCGGCAGGAAAGTCGACTGGAATCTGCGTCGCGCCGTGCAGGAAGTTGCTGACCATCTTGTCGCCGACGACCACAAGGGCGTCGACCAGATTGCCTTGCGTCCATCCGGCGGCGAAGAAAGCCTGCGTCAGCGCCGGATCGGGATGCCCGCGTTCGAGCGTGATGTTGCGGACCAGCTTGGCCATGGCATCCAGGCGCGCGTCAAACGATGCGCCGCCGCGGCGAATCTCGAGAATTTGCTCCGGTGTGAAGCCCACCATCTTGCCGAGCGCGGTGTGCGCGGCCAGGCAATAGGCACAGTCGTTGACCTGGCTGACGACGAGATTGATGACTTCGCGCGCCTTCGGGCTCAACGAGCTCTTGGCGTTCTGCAGGGCCAGGTAGGTCGGCAGCGCCGTCTCCGAATGTGCGAAGGTGGCGTACAGGTTCGGGACGAAGCCGAGCGCCTTCTTCAGTTGGTCGAAGATGGCCTGGTTGGCCGGCGAGACTTGTTCGTAGGCAGGGACGGTCACGGTTGTCATGGTGGTGCTCCAGGGGGTTGTGGGTTGCAGGGCCTTATTGCGCGGTGTAGCCGCCGTCGACGGCGATGCTCTGGCCGGTCAGGAAGCGCGCCTTGTCGGAAGCGAGGAAGACGATGGTCTGAGCGATCTCGTCCGGCGCCGCACCGCGCTTGGCGGGCATCATGGCCAGCAGGCCCGCCTTCGCGTCGTCGCTGCCGCCGGTAAAGCGGGTCAGCATGGCGGTCTCCACCGGGCCCGGCGCCACGGCGTTGATCCGCACGCCCCGGGCTGCCACTTCCAGGGCCGCCGACTTGGTCAGCCCCTCGACTGCATGCTTGCTGGCGACGTATACCGACGCGCCGGCCATGCCGACCTGTCCGGCGATCGACGACAGGTTGATGATGGAACCGCTGCCTTGCCCCAGCATCACGGGGATTTCGTGCTTCAGGCTCAGCAAGGTGCCCAGCACGTTGGTATCGAACGTGCTGCGGTAGTTCGCCGCGGTCTGCCCGGACACAGGGGCCAGCTCGCCTTCGACCCCGGCATTGTTGACCGCGACGTCCAGACGCCCGAAGCGCTCGACGGTCTGGCGCACCAGCGACACCACCTGGGCTTCGTCCGTGACGTCGGCGAGCAGGAACTCGGCCTGGGCGCCCAGGGCCCGAAGTTCGCTTGCCAGTCGCCGGCCCGATTCCTCGCGACGTCCCGAGACGACGACGTTGGCGCCTTCGCGAGCAAAGGCCAGGGCGGTCGCGCGACCGATGCCGGTCAGCGCGCCTGTGATCAGGACGGTCGGGGTGGTCATGAAGGTCTCCAGAAGCCGTGGTGAATCGGTGGAGTGAACTGTGATTGCGGAACGAATTTGGTGGTAGATAGGCAATTGGCCTATCATCAATTCCAATCTGGAATCAATAGAGCGACTCATGGATCGGGTGTTGGCGATGCACACCTTCGTACGCGTTGTGGAGACGGGCAGCTTCTCGGCCGTCGCGCGCGAGCAGTCAACGTCCCAGAGCGCCGTCAGCAAGCAGGTGGCGGCCCTCGAACGGCACCTGGGCGCCAAGCTGCTGACGCGCACGACGCGCACGCTGTCGCTCACCGAGGACGGCGAGCGCTATTTCGAGAATGCGCGGCGACTCGTGGCCGAGGTGGCGGAAGCCGAAGGACAACTGCGACGGGGTGAGCAGCAGTTGACCGGCTGGCTGCGGCTCGCCGCTTCGGTCGGATTCGGGTTGCGCGTGCTGCGACCGCACGTGCACTCGTTTCTCGCCGCCAATCCGGGCGTCCGGATCGATCTCCAACTCAACGACGGCTTCATCGACCTGATCGAGCACGGCATCGACGTGGCCGTACGCATCGGCAATCTGGCCGACAGCACGCTGGTCGCGCGACGCATCGGCAGCATCCGGCGTGCCGTGGTGGCCAGTCGGGCCTATGCGGACGCCGCGACGGCGCAGCGGCCGATGCCGAAGATCCCGGAAGACCTGAAGGACCACCCGTGCATCGTCTACACGGAACTGCGCAGCCGCAATCTGTGGGACTTCAGCACGTCCGATGGGTCCAAGGTCTCGGTGCGCGTCGCAGGCCCGCTCCAGACAAACTCGTCGGAGATCCTGCGTGCGGCCGTCGTCGATCGGGTCGGCATCGCCTACGCGCCCACCTGGTTGTTTCAAGATCTGATCGCCAGCGGCGACGTCCAGGTGTTGATGCCAGGCTGGGAGCCCAGCCCATTGCCGCTGCACCTGGTGAGTCCGCCAGAACGGCGTCATTCGGCCAAGGTGCGGGCGTTTTCCGAGCACCTGTCGGCGGCGCTTGAGGGCCTCCCAACGTGTTGCTGATCGCGATCGACACTTCTGGTGCGACAACCACCGACCAGTGGCTGCTGCCGCCCATGGCGCTGCCCGGCGAGTTCCAGCCCAGGAGGAGCGAGTTCGGTCGCCGGCCGTCATCGGCAGCAGTCGCTGCGCGGCTGCAGCAGGAAAGCGATGGCGGCTTCAGGCTGAGACTGTGTGAAAACCCTCCTGTGATTTCCAGGATCGCTAGCCAGATCAAAAGCGGTCGTTCATGGGGCCGGCGCCGGGCGACCGCTTCGGCGGTGACATCGGCTGCTCGTGATCGGGAGGCTGGTTTGCGGCAGTGAACGGCTGCTCCCGACCGGGCCGACCGGCTCAGTTCGACCCTGAGCGGTCCTACGTTATGGCGATCTCGGCGCCAAGATGCGGTCGCTCAAAGTTCGCGCTCAGCCGCCCGAGCCAGCGAAGCCGGCGAGTACAGCAAAAGGTCCAGCATCATGCGGATTTCTGCGGCACCAACTTCACCTGAAGCTCGCAGCCAACAGCCGCCGCGTATTTCTTCAGCGTCGCCAGCGACGGCGCATGGCGCCCGGCAGCTTCCAGCCTCGAAATTGCACTCTTGGTTGTGCCCATACGCTCCGCAACCGCGTCCTGAGTCAGCCCCGCCTTGGCCCGAGCCTTGAGCATCTGGCCGGCGAGCGCGTACTCGAGCTCAAGAGACTCATAGGCTTCGGCAAAGCCGGCTCGTTCCTTGGCTTTTGCCAAGAATTTGGAGTGATCGTGTCGAATGGGTGCGTATTTCAGGTCAGCCATGCTGCACCTCCTTGAGGCGCTTGCGCGCAAGTTTCAGTTCTGTATCTGGCGTCTGTTGAGACTTCTTGATGAACGCGTGGAGTACCACAACTCGCTTTCCCATGAGAAAGCAGTAGAACGCACGGCCAATGCCAGAGCGACCGCGCGGCCGTAGTTCAAAGAGCCCATCTCCGAAGGCGCGGGAATGCGGAAGGCGAAGACTGGGGCCATGGTCAGCGAGGAGCTCAACCAAGCGCGCGTAGTCGGCAAGGACATCCACTGGCCACGATTCAATCTCCGCGAGGACACGATCATGGAAGTAGCTGATTTCAAATGCCATGCGAGATGTTAGCAAATTCGCTAACATCTCGCAAGCGAGGCTTCATGGGCCATCGTCCAACTCGGCGGAGTCTTCGCAGATGAACTCCGTCTGCGGGCTATCACCTCAGACGCTTAGCGGCCACAGCCAGTCGGTCGCAACTGACGGCTATCAGGCGGACCTGCGGGCGCTGAACTCACGCTGGAAACGCCTTCGCCGTTGAATTTGTCCCTCACCGCCGGCGATGCCGCGACGCTCTATGGCGTCATCAACGATCCCGATCAACCCATCAGCCGGATCTATGCCCGC
>Ga0213872_10000382_pt1 | contig 37031 bp, 32 predicted proteins | sample VelepicomBERX_R2_FD_160071 | JGI IMG/M metagenome (GOLD analysis project Ga0213872, IMG submission 160071) | Rhizosphere microbial communities from Vellozia epidendroides in rupestrian grasslands, the National Park of Serra do Cipo, Brazil - RX_R2 | ecosystem: Host-associated > Plants > Roots >... | reverse complement strand
GCCTGTTAGGCAATTAAATCAAAGGTTTAGACATATAATTACATCCTTACGGCTTAGCAAAGCGCCCACCTAAGTGGGCGCTTCAGCAAGGTGCAAATGGGGCAAAATGGCGCATTTCCGGAGCTTTTTATTTCCGTTATCGGAGCCGGATCACGGGCAGCGTCACAACCGGAATGCGCTTACCTTCGTCACCAGTGCCTGCGATTGGTCCTGCATGCTTTGCGCGGCGGCGGCCGATTGCTCGACCAGCGCGGCATTCTGTTGCGTCACTTCTTCCATTTCCACGATTGCCGCATTGACCTGCTCGATGCCTTGCGACTGTTCGCGCGAGGCGTCGGCGATCTCGGTCATGATGTCGGTGACGCGCCGCACGCTTTCGACGATTTCGCTCATGGTCTTGCCGGCATCGTCGACCAGGGTCGCGCCCGACTGCACCTTGTCCACTGAATCCTGGATCAACTGCTTGATCTCCTTGGCGGCCGCTGCGGAGCGCTGGGCCAGGTTGCGCACTTCGGCCGCCACCACCGCGAAGCCGCGCCCTTGCTCACCCGCGCGCGCCGCTTCCACCGCCGCATTGAGCGCCAGGATATTGGTTTGAAAGGCGATGCCGTCGATTACGCCGATAATGTCGACCACCTTGGTCGAACTCTGCTTGATCGATTCCATGGTGCTGACCACGTCGCTGACCACAGTGCCGCCATGCCTGGCGATATCGGAAGCACTGTTGGCCAGCGTGCTGGCCTGATGGGCGCTTTCCGAATTCTGCTTGACCGTGGCGGTCAACTCCTCCATCGACGATGCCGTCGCCTCCAGGTTCGCCGATTGATTCTCGGTACGGCGCGACAGGTCCATATTGCCCTGTGCAATCTCCCCGGCAGCCGTATCGATCGAGTGTGAGGAGTCGCGCACTTGCGATATCAGTTGGCGTAATTGGTCGATCATGGCCTGTATGTGTGCCAGCAGGCTGTCGCGATCGTTTGCATCGAGTTCGACGCGCGTGCTCAGATCGCCACTCGACACCTGATGCACGACATCGACTGCATACGCAGGTTCGCCGCCCAATTGCTGCAAGATGCCGCGGCTGATCAGCATGGCCATGCCGCCGACGCCGCACAGCAATAGCACGCAGATCGCGATGCCGGTACGCGCCACAGCCCAAAATTCCTGATCGACGTCATCGATGTAGACGCCGGTTCCGAGCACCCAATTCCAGTCCGGGACCAGTCTGACAAATCCGAGTTTCGGATAGGATTCGGTTCCACCCGGACGCGGAAACCAATAGGAGATGAAGCCGCTCTCCTTGTTGACCACGATGTCGATCATTTGCTGCACCAGCGGATTGCCTTTTGCGTCCTTCAAATCCTTGAAGGGCTTGCCCTCGCTTTCAGGCGCCGGCGGCAGCAGGACGCGCATGCCGTCGGTGTCGTAAATGAAAATGTAGTTGGACTTTTCGTAGCGCACGCTGCGTATCACGTCCTTGGCCTGCTGTTGCGCCTCCTCGCGGCCGAGCTTGCCGTCCGTCTGCAACTGGTGGATGCGGCCGATGATGGTCGCGGCGCTGTCGACGATGCCGACCACCTTGGCGCGTCTTTCGTCCATCATGGACTTGCGCAGATTGACCAGCGACACCGCGGTAATGGCGACGATCCCGACGAATGCCAGAACTATCAGCAACAGCAAACGCGTCCGGACGCGCAACCTCCCGAGCAAGCCGATCATGGCAGTCTCCAAAATATTTATTTTCGGACAATGTATATCAGGTATGGGGTATTTGCCTAGCCATGTATGCGAGCTGTACTGGTCCAAACCGCATGTTGCCGGTCTTGCACTAAATTATCGATCCCATTAGACTAGCTGCTTCGAGTTGCAGCGCGCTTGGCGGTGTTTTCGCCAAACGGGACTGGCCAGCGCAAGAAGTTCGCGCCCCATCCTCAAACCAGGCGATGCGATGCCATGCGGTTTCCTTTCCGGAAATTGCGATCCAGACGTCTTTTCCTATGCCTATTTCTTCGCGGTGACCTTGTGGATGCCGTTCCCTTATGGGTGCAGATTCTTGCGCTGCCCGTACTGATTCTTCTTTCCGCTTTTTTTTCGATGGCAGAGACGGCCATGATGGCCGCCAACCGCCATCGCCTGCGCCATCTGGCCAAGCGCGGCAACAAGAGCGCCGCCACGGCGCTGTGGCTGCTCGATCGCACCGACAAGCTGCTGTCGCTGATCCTGATCGCGAACACGCTGATCAATGCCTTGGCCACTGCACTGGTAACGGCACTGGCGATTTGGACCTTCGGCAATAACGAACGCATCATCACCATGGCGACCGCCGCGGTGGCGTTTGCTCTGATCGTATTTGCCGAGATCGGCCCGAAAATCATCGGAGCCACGTATCCGGAGCGCATTGCGCTGCCGACCAGCCTGGTCTTGAAGCCTTTGCTGGCAATCGGCAAGCCGGTGGTCTGGTGCGTCAACCTGCTGGTGTCGGCCCTGCTGCGCATCTTGCGCATCAAGACCGGCGACTCCGCGCGCGATCACCGCCTGTCGCCGGAAGAACTGCGTTCCATGGTGCTGGAGGGTGGAAACTTCATCCCCAAGAAGCACCAGAGCATCTTGCTGAACTTGTTCGACCTGGAAAAAATTTCGGTCGAGGACGTCATGACGCCGCGTGCGCAAATTGAGGCGCTGAACCTGTCGGTTCCGGTCGAGGAAATCAAGCATCAGCTCACCACCTGCTACCACAACAAGTTGCCGGTGTACGAAGGCGAGATCAACCAGGTCGTCGGCATTTTGCATGTGCGCAAGGCTATGGCCCTGCTGAACGAAGAGGAAGATTTGACGGTCGAACATTTCCGCGACCTGTTGATTCCCCCGTATTTCGTCCCGGAAGACACCGACGTGTTTACGCAACTGCAAAATTTCCAGGAAAACCACGAGCGGCTCGGCATCATCGTCGACGAGTATGGCGAAGTACAAGGACTGGTCACCTTGGACGACATCATCGAAGAAATGATAGGCGAATTCACGACCTCGATGCCCGGTTCGGCGCATGCCGACAGCTTCAGTTGGGATGAAAACGGCGAATGCCTGCTGGAAGGAACAGCCACGCTGCGCGACATCAACAAGCGCTTGGGTCTGAATTTCCCGTTGGATGGGCCCAAGACCCTGAACGGCTTGTTGTTGGAAATGCTGCAAGATATCCCCGATGCCAGCGTCAGCCTCAAAATCGGCAATTGCATCGTCGAAATCGTTCAAGTGCAGAATCAGGCCATCAAAGTCATCAAGCTGATTTACCCTAAAGCTGGCGACGCTTGAGGCGGCAGCCACAATTCGACACAGGTCGTGCAGGTATTCGGCGTATAAGCCACAATATCTTTACAAAACAGTTGTCTAAGAGCATTATCTAGAGCCTGTTGTGAACTGTACGGGGCACGCCCGGCTCGCCCACGGCCGGCTGGGAATGGCTCTGTTGTGTTGTTTGCAAAGGCTCCTATTATTTAGATGCATTCAGGACGTTTTTCGCCCACACTTTGATTATGGCAGCTGTCCTCCCCACCCCAGCCTCCAGTCCCGCTCTTTCGGGGCTGGCGCGCGCATTGCTGCAAGCCGGACGGCTGACGCAGCAGCAGGTGGAGACGCTCAGCAAAAAAGCCGGCACGGAAAAGACGCCTTTCATCGACGTGCTGCTGCAAAGCGGAAGCATGGACGGGCGCTCGCTGGCGACCTTCTGCTCGGAAACCTTCGGTTATCCGATGCTGGATTTTTCATCGTTCAATTTCAGCTTCGCTCCCGAAAAGATCATCGATCCGAAGCTGATGCAGAGCCAGCATGTCATGGCGCTGGCCAAACGCGGCAACAAGGTATCGGTCGCCATTTCCGACCCGACCAATACGCAAGCGCTCGATCAGATCAAGTTCCAGACCGAACTCACCGTGGAGCCGGTGATCGTCGAACATGCCGCCTTGCTGCAGTTGATCGAAAAGTTGGGACAGTCGGCCGAGCAAAATCTCAACGAGTTGATCGGCGATGACCTCGACGTCGACTTCTCCGATACCGAAATGGCGGCCGGTGCCGCAGCGGAAACAGCTGCGCCCGACATCGACGACGCACCGGTAGTCAAATTCCTGCAGAAAATTCTGACCGATGCCATCAACGCCGGCGCTTCGGACCTGCACTTCGAGCCCTTCGAGAAGTATTACCGCATCCGCTTCCGCGTGGACGGCGTCTTGCGCGAAGTGGCGCAACCGCCGCTGGCAATCAAGGAAAAGCTGGCCTCGCGCATCAAGGTGATTTCCAAGCTCGACATTTCCGAGAAGCGCGTACCGCAAGACGGCCGCATGAAACTGGTGATGTCGAAAACCAAGTCGATCGACTTCCGCGTCAGTACGCTGCCCACGCTGTTCGGCGAGAAGATCGTGATGCGTATTCTCGACGCGACGCAAGCCACGCTCGGCATCGACGCGCTCGGCTACGACCCCGACCAGAAGGAATTGCTGCTCAACGCGATCGAGCGACCGTATGGCATGGTGCTGGTGACCGGTCCCACCGGTTCGGGCAAGACGGTGTCGCTGTACACCTGCCTGAACATCCTGAACAAGCCCGGCATCAATATCTCGACCGCGGAAGACCCGGCTGAAATCAACCTGCCCGGCGTCAACCAGGTCAACGTCAACGACCGCGCCGGCCTGACCTTCCCGATCGCGCTCAAAGCCTTCCTGCGGCAAGACCCGGACATCATCATGGTGGGTGAAATCCGCGACCTGGAAACCGCCGACATCGCGATCAAGGCAGCGCAGACCGGCCACATGGTGTTCTCGACGCTGCACACCAACGACGCGCCGGCCACACTGACACGTCTGATGAACATGGGCGTGCAGCCGTTCAACATCGCTTCCGCCGTGATCCTGATCACCGCGCAGCGTCTGGCGCGCCGCCTGTGTACCTGCAAGCAGACCACCGTAATCCCGGACGAGACGCTGATCGAAGCCGGCTTCAAGCAAGAGGAACTGGACGGCACCTGGCTGCCCTACCAGGCGGTCGGCTGCGAGCGCTGCAATGGCAGCGGCTACAAGGGGCGGGTCGGCATCTACCAGATCATGCCCATCACGGAAAACATCGAACGCATCATTCTGGCGCATGGTACGGCGCTCGAAATCGAGGCGCAGGCGCAAGCCGAAGGTGTGAAGACGCTGCGCCAATCGGGCCTGGTCAAGGTCAAGATGGGATTGACCAGTCTGGACGAAGTTCTCGGCTGCACCAACGAATAGCGAGGGACAGGAGTATGGCAACCGCTGCACGCAAGGCAACCGCAATCCAGACCAAGGAAGTCATCTATGCCTGGGAAGGCAAGGACAAGGCCGGCAAGACCATCAAAGGTGAAATGCGCGCCGGCGGCGAAGCCACGGTCAGCGCCACGTTGCGGCGGCAAGGCATCCTGGTCAACAAGATCAAGAAGAAGTCTTTTTCCAGCGGCCAAAAGATCACGGAAAAGGACATTACCCTGTTCACGCGCCAGTTGGCGACCATGATGAAGGCCGGCGTACCCTTGCTGCAATCCTTCGAAATCGTCGCCAAGGGCCATGCCAATCCCTCAGTGGCGAAACTGCTGAACGACCTGCGCGCCGACGTCGAAACCGGCACCAGCCTGAACCAGGCCTTCCGCAAGTTTCCGCTTTACTTCGACCCGCTGTTCTGCAACCTGGTCGGCGCCGGCGAACAAGCCGGTATCCTGGAAGACCTGTTGACACGTCTGGCGATCTACAAGGAAAAGACGCTGGCCATCAAGGGCAAGATCAAGTCGGCGCTGTTCTACCCGATCTCCATCCTGGTGGTTGCCTTCGTCGTCACCTCGGTCATCATGATCTGGGTGGTGCCGGCCTTCAAGAGCGTATTCACCAGCTTTGGCGCCGACCTGCCGGCGCCGACCGTGATGGTGATGAATTTGTCCGATTTCTTCGTCAAATGGTGGTGGGTGATCTTCCCCAGCATTTTCGGCGCAATCTATTTCTTTTTCCAGGCTTGGCGGCGTTCCGAAAAGATCCAGCGCACCATGGACAGGCTGCTGCTGAAGGCTCCGGTATTTGGCGACGTCATCATGAAGGCGACAGTAGCGCGCTGGACGCGCACGCTGGCGACCATGTTCGCAGCCGGCGTGCCGCTGGTGGAATCACTCGATTCCGTGGGCGGGGCTGCGGGCAATTTCGTCTACGTGGACGCCACCAAAAAGATTCAGACCGAGGTCGCCACCGGCACCAGCCTGACGGCAGCCATGCAGAACGCCGAGGTCTTTCCCAGCATGGTCACGCAAATGGTCGCCATTGGCGAGGAGTCCGGCGCGCTCGACAATATGCTGGGCAAGGTGGCCGACTTCTACGAAGAGGAAGTCGACGAGGCGGTAGAGTCCTTGTCGAGCTTGATGGAACCGATGATCATGGTGATCCTGGGCGTATTGATCGGCGGCCTGGTGGTTGCCATGTATCTGCCCATCTTCAAATTGGGGTCTGTGGTTTGATGCTCGACAGCTTGTTATTTGCCGCGCCCGGTACTTTTTTTCCGGCTGCGGCGGCCGGACTGTACGGCCTGCTATTCGGCAGTTTCCTCAACGTCGTCATCCATCGCCTGCCGCGCATGATGCAGCGCGAAGCCGACGATTACCTGGCCGCGGAAAGCGAAAGCCGCGAAGAAGCCGCGAAGCTGGGCTCCGTCATCACGTCACTCTCCTATCAGAGCAGCGTCCCGCTGCCGCGCACGGACCGCTACGACCTGGTGCTGCCGCGCTCGGCCTGTCCGGCGTGCGGACACAAGATCACGGCCATGGAAAACATCCCCGTGTTCAGCTACCTGTTCTTGCGCGGCAAATGCAGCGGCTGCGGTGTGCCGATTTCCATGCGCTACCCCTTGATCGAATTGCTGACCGGCCTGCTGTCGGCCTATATGGTGTGGCATTTCGGCAGCGGTATCCTGGGTTTGGCCGCCCTGGCGTTCACCTACCTGCTGATCGCGATGACTTTCATCGACGCCGATACGCAGTTCCTGCCCGACAGCCTGACCTATCCGCTCTTGTGGGGCGGCCTGCTGGTCAACCTGCAGGGTTTGATCGTGCCCCTGCACGAAGCTGTGATCGGCGCGGTCGCCGGTTATCTGTCGCTCTGGCTGGTCAACCAGGCTTTCAGGCTGGTTCGGAAAATGGATGGCATGGGCAACGGCGACTTCAAGCTGCTGGCGGCACTGGGCGCCTGGATGGGCTGGAAAATGCTGCCGATGATCATCCTGTTTTCGGCTCTGGTCGGCTCGGTGGTCGGCATTGCCATGATTGCCCTGTCCAGGCATGGGCGCGGCAAGCCCATGCCCTTCGGCCCCTACCTGGCCGGCGCCGGCATGATTGCGCTGTTGTTCGGCAACGCGATCCTGCAGGCATACCTGGGTAGCGTCTAATGCGCTTCTCCGTCGGCCTCACCGGCGGCATCGGTTCCGGCAAGAGTACTGTCGCCGATTTGTTTGCCGCACGCGGCGCCGCCATCATCGATACCGACCTGATCGCCCATCAATTGACGGCGCCAGGCGGTGCGGCCATGACGGCCATTCGTGCGCAATTCGGCGCGGATTTCGTGCAACCCAACGGCGCCATGGATCGCGCCCGCATGCGTGAACTGGTGTTTGCGGACCCGGCCGCAAAAGGCAGGCTGGAGGCTATACTGCACCCCTTGATTCGCAGCGAAACCGAGGCCGCTGCCCAAGCTGCCGGCGGCGCCTACTTGGTATTCGTGGTGCCCCTGCTGGTTGAATCAGGCAGCTGGAAGCAGCGCGTCAATCGAGTATTGGTCGTAGATTGCCCCGAGGAAACCCAAGTCCAGCGTGTCCGCCAACGCAATGCCCTGGCTGAAGACCAAGTGCGCGCGATCATGGCCAGCCAAGCCAGCCGTGCAAATCGTTTGGCCGCGGCTGACGATGTCGTTGTCAACGACAGTGACCTGTCGAATTTGGAAGCCCAAGTCGATCGCTTGCACGCGCTTTATGCATCTTTGGCACAAACCTCAGTGCCAAAAGCCTCCTAGCATTTGTATTTTCCGCCGCCTTCGGTCAAAATCACACAATTGTTGCTAGTCGAGAAATTAAGGAATTCATTTTGATCGTTTACGAATACCCTTTCAACGAGCGTATTCGCACCTTGCTGCGGCTGGAAGACCTATACGAGAAATTCGCGTTTTTCCTGCGCCATGACCATCCCCAGCAGCATCATGTCGCCTTGTCGACTATCTTTGAAATGCTGGAAGTGGCCGGCCGTGCCGACCTCAAGGCCGATTTGCTGCACGAACTCGAGCGGCAAAAGCAGACGCTGCTCGGCTTCAAATCCAACCCCAATGTCCAAGCCCAGATGCTGGACGATATCCTGGCCGAAATCGACCGCTCCAGCACCGCGCTGATTGCGGCACAAGGCAAGACCGGCCAGCACATTCGCGACAATGAATGGCTGATGAGCATACGCGGCCGCACCATCATCCCCGGCGGCGCCTGCGAATTCGATCTGCCTTCCTACTACGCCTGGCAGCAGCGCACGCCGGAGCAGCGCCAAAACGACATTGCCAACTGGTTTGCGCCGCTGGCGCCGCTGTTCGACGCCATCCACATCGTCTTGCGCCTGTTGCGCGAATCGGGGCGAGCCTCGACCATCATCGCGCCTTCAGGCAGCTATCAGCAGATGTTGCAGGGCAAGGTGTATCAGATGCTGCGTCTGGCGATCGACGAGTCTCTTGGCGCCATTCCCGAGATCTCGGCGAACAAATACATCCTGTGGGTGCGCTTCACTTCGCAAGACGGCGATATGAAGCCGAAATCCTACGAAAGCGACGTGCCGTTCGAGCTCACGCTGTGCAATTTCTGAACGTTTGAATTCTTATGGCTGTTGTTGATTGTCCCACCTGCGGTAAGAAGGTCGAATGGACGGAACAGAACAAGTTCCGTCCGTTTTGCAGCGAGCGCTGCAAGCAGATCGATCTCGGCGCCTGGGCCGAAGAGAAGTATGTGATTCCAGCCGCCAATCCTCAAGACGAAGGCGACGACGAGTCGGCGCCGAGGCACTGACTATCACCCCTCGCCCGCTTGCGGGAGAGGGGAGCGTTGATGATGGAGCGTCAGGCGTAACGCTCCATCGATAGGCCGTCCACGTCGATTTCGGGCTGTTTGCCCGAAATCACGTCAGCCAGCACCCGGCCGGAGCCGCACGCCATGGTCCAGCCCAGCGTGCCGTGGCCGGTATTGAGGAAGAGATTGTTGTAGCGGGTCTTGCCCAGCACTGGCGTACCGTCCGGCGTCATGGGACGCAGGCCGGCCCAGAATTCCGCCTGGCTGACGTCGCCGCCGCGCGGAAACAAATCAGTTACCGAATGCTCGAGCGTTTCACGGCGGCGCTGGTGCAGGCGCAAGTCGTAACCGGCGATTTCAGCCGTACCGCCGACGCGGATGCGGTCGCCCAGGCGCGTGATCGCCACCTTGTAGGTTTCGTCCATGATGGTCGATTCCGGCGCACCGGCTGCGTCGGTGATCGGCACCGTGATTGAATAGCCCTTGATCGGGTACACCGGAATGCGCAATGCCACTTCGCGCAGCAGGATGGGCGAATAACTGCCCAGGGCCAGCACGTAGGCATCGGCCTTGAAGTCGCCGACCGAGGTTTTGACGCCGTTGAGCTTGTCGGTGTCGGCCATCAGCTTGTCGATGGCGACGCCGTGGCGGAATTCGACACCGAGTTTCTTGGCCATCTCGGCCAGGCGCTGCGTGAACTTGAAACAATCGCCGGTTTCGTCGCCGGGCAGACGCAAGGCGCCGAGGAATTTCTGCTGCACGTGCGCCAGCGCCGGTTCGATTTTGATGCAGGCTGCCGGATCCAGCACCTCGTAGGGCACGCCGTAGCGTTCCAGTACCGCGATGTCGGCAGCGGAGGCGTCGACCTGCTTTTGCGTGCGGAACAGCTGCATGGTGCCCTGGGTACGCTCGTCGTAGGCGATGCCGGTGGCAGCGCGCAGTTCGATCAGGCAGTCGCGGCTGTATTCGGCCAGGCGCACCATGCGGCCCTTGTTGATTTCGTAGCGGCCGGCGGTACAGTTGCGCAGCATGCGCAGCACCCAGTTCCACATGTGCGGATCGAGGCTGGGGCGGATCGCCAACGGGCTATGGCGCATCAGCAGCCACTTGATGGCTTTGACCGGAATGCCGGGGCCGGCCCAGGGCGCCGCATAGCCGGGCGACACTTCGCCGGCATTGGCGTAGCTGGTTTCGAGGCCAGGCCCCGATTGACGGTCGATGACCGTGACTTGATGGCCGGCTTGCGCCAGATAATAAGCCGACGCCGTGCCGACTACCCCACTACCTAATACCAGAACCTTCATGCTTTCCTTTCCAACGAACCCGGTCGATCCATTCGATTAAAGGGATGGTCGCAGGCAGCAACGGGGTCACCGCAACGCTGCCTTGCCAAGCAAATGCCTGCCCTTCCAGACTCTGCGGCTCGCCTTCCCATTCGCCGCTGATGTAGAAGTGCAGGCGCACATGTGCGTGAGGATAAACGTGTTCCACTCCGCACCACGGGTCGGCGGACAGTATCCGCACACCCAATTCTTCCTCGAATTCGCGCTTGAGCGCGTCCAGTATCGACTCCCCCGGCTCCACCTTCCCGCCCGGGAATTCCCAGTAGCCGGCATAGGGTTTGCCGTCGGGGCGCTGGGCCAGCAGCACGTCGCCGTTCGGTTTCATCAGGATGCCGACGGCAACATCGATCGGCGCAGACTGCTGTTGAGCACTCATCCTGTGTTCACATCCGGCCGGCCTGGTCTTGCGCGAACTGGCGCGCCACGCGGCCCGAGCGTGAACCGCGTTGCAGGGCCCAGCGCAGTGCTTCGCCTTGCGCCTGCTCGATGCGCGCTTCGTCGCAACCGAAATGACGCATCCAGTGGGCGACGATTTCCAGGTAGTCGTCCTGCTTGAACGGGTAGAACGACACCCACAGGCCGAAACGCTCGGACAGGGAGATTTTCTCCTCAACCGTTTCACCGGGATGCAGGTCGCCGTCGTCGGTGTGGGTATAGCCGGCATTGTCGGACATATGTTCCGGCAGCAGGTGACGGCGGTTCGAGGTCGCATACACCAGCAGATTGCCGGCCTGGCTGGAGATGCTGCCATCGAGCGCCACCTTCAAGGCCTTGTAGCCGCTCTCGCCTTCGCCGAAAGACAAATCGTCGCAAAACACGATAAAGCGTTCGGGCCGGCCATAGACCAAGTCGACGATGTCGGCCAAGTCGGAAAGGTCGTCCTTGTCCACTTCGATCAAGCGCAAGCCCTGCGACGCGTATTGGTGCAGGCAGGCCTTGATCAGCGAAGACTTGCCGGTGCCGCGCGCGCCGGTCAACAGCACGTTGTTGGCTGGAAGACCGGCGACGAATTGGCGTGTATTCTGGTCGATCAAGGCCTTTTGCGCATCGATGTTGCGCAAATCGGCAAAGGCGATGGTAGAGACGTGCGCCACCGGCTGCAGATGGCCGCGGCCATTGCGCCCGCCTTGCTTCCTCCAGCGAAAAGCGGTCGCGCTTTCCCAATCCGGTTGCGCGGCAACCGGTGGCACGATCGCTTCCAGGCGTTCCAACAGCGCTTCGGCGCGCTGTAAAAATTGGGCAAGATCACTCATGGCCGATACGTCGAATACAAATCAGGAACGGTAATCGGCGTTGATCGAGACATAGTCGTGCGACAAGTCGCAAGTCCAGATCGTGGCCTTGGCCATGCCGCGCGCCAGCTTCACGCGTATCGTGATTTCACTCTGCTTCATGACACGCTGGCCGTCTTCTTCGCGGTAGTCGGGATTGCGCCCGCCTTGCTTGGCGACCAGTACGTCGTCGAGATACAGATTCAGCTTGCTGACGTCGAGATCGTCGATGCCGGCATAGCCGACCGCCGCAAGGATGCGTCCCAGGTTAGGGTCGGAGGCAAAGAACGCTGTCTTGACCAGTGGAGAATGGCCGATCGAATAGGCGATCTTGCGGCACTCTTCCGAATTCTTGCCATCTTCCACCGTCACCGTGATGAACTTGGTCGCGCCTTCGCCGTCGCGCACGATCTTTTGCGCCAGCTCCTGCGAGAGATCGATCACGGCCGCGGCCAGTGCCGCATATTCGGGCGATTCGGTATCCGTGACTTCGAGCGCGGAGGCGCCGCTGGCGATCAGCATGAAGGAATCGTTGGTCGAGGTGTCGCCGTCGATGGTGATGCAGTTGAAGGAGCGATCGGCCGCTTGCTTGACCAGATGGTCGAGCACGCGCTGCGAGACCTTGGCATCCATGGCGAGGAAGCCGAGCATGGTGGCCATGTTCGGCTTGATCATGCCGGCGCCTTTGCTGATCCCGGTCAGGGTAATCGTATGGCCATTGATGACGACCGTGCGCGATGCCGCCTTGGGCTGGGTATCGGTAGTCATGATGGCTTCGGCCGCCTGGTACCAATTGTCGCCCTTGAGATTGGCAATCGCCTGCGGCATGCCGGCCTTGACGCGCTCGACCGGCAGCGGCTCGAGAATCACGCCGGTGGAAAACGGCAGAATTTGCGCCGCTTCGCATTGAAGCAGTTCGGCAAGCGCGTCGCAAGTCGCGTTGGCGTTCGCCAACCCGGTCTCGCCAGTGCCGGCATTGGCGTTGCCGGTATTGATCACCAACGCACGTATGGGTGAATTGGAAAGGCGCACGCCTTCCAGGTGGGCTTTGCAGACTTGCACCGGCGCGGCGCAAAAGCGATTGGTGGTAAACACGCCGGAAACCGTAGCCGTTTCCGCCAATTTGATCACCAGCAAATCTTTCCTATTGGGCTTGCGTATGCCGGCTTCGGCATAGCCGAGCTCGACCCCGGCGACGGGTTTCAAATCGGCGGCAACGGGAAGCGGGAGATTGACTGCCATGATGAGAGCCTCGTGTCTTTGATGGTGAATAAAGCGGTGCTGCGTTGACCGGTTCGCTATTGTAATCGCATAGTCTCACTACGCCATGCGCTTGAAAAAAAGGCGGCCGGGATGCCCCCGTCCGCCCAGACTTTCATTGCCAGTAGCGTCGCTTAAGCCAAACGGCCATGGCACTGCTTGAATTTTTTACCGCTGCCGCATGGGCAGGGGTCGTTGCGGCCGACCTTGTACATAAGGTTGACGTGCGGCTGCGGCTTCTGTTCGCCCACATTGCCGGTCTCGGGCGTCAGCAATTCTTCGGGCGCCTTGGCTGCGTCGAAATCGGCATGCTGGTAGTGCAGGTTTTCGACGTGCGACTGCGCCGATTGCGCCATCTGCTCTTCCGCCTCGGTGATTTCCTCGCGCGTCTGCACTTTCACGCTGACCACGATCTTGACCACTTCGTTCCTGATCAGGTCCAGCATCTGGCCGAACAGTTCGAAAGCCTCGCGCTTGTATTCCTGCTTCGGATTCTTTTGCGCATAGCCGCGCAGATGTATGCCCTGGCGCAAGTGGTCGAGTGCAGCCAGATGCTCGCGCCAATGCGAGTCCATGCTCTGCAGCATCACGCCACGCTCGAAGCCGGCGAACGAATCCTTGCCGACCAGCGCGACCTTGGCTTCGTAGCTGTCATCGACCGCCTTGAGCACGATCTGCAACAAGTCCTCGTCGGTCATGGTAGCCGCGGCTTCCAGTTTTTCCGTCAATGGCACCTGCAGCTGCCATTCGCTCAGCAACGCCGCTTCCAGCGATTTGACGTCCCACTGCTCTTCCAGCGACTCTTCCGGCACGTAAGTGCGGAACATGTCGATGAACACGCCGTGACGCAGCGAGGCGATCATTTCCGCCACTTCGCGCGCTTCCAGCAATTCGTTGCGCTGCTGGTAAATTACCTTGCGCTGATCGTTGGCGACGTCGTCGTATTCAAGCAATTGCTTGCGGATATCGAAGTTGCGCGCTTCGACCTTGCGTTGGGCCGATTCGATCGAACGCGACACGATGCCGGCCTCGATCGGTTCGCCTTCCGGCATCTTGAGACGGTCCATGATGGCGCGCACGCGGTCGCCGGCGAAGATGCGCAGGAGCGGGTCGTCGAGCGACAGATAGAAGCGCGAGGAGCCGGGATCGCCCTGGCGGCCCGAACGTCCGCGCAACTGGTTGTCGACGCGCCGCGATTCATGACGCTCGGTGCCGACGATGTGCAAGCCTCCCGCCGCCACCACTTGTTCGTGCAGCGATTGCCATTCGTCGCGCAGCTTTTGCGCCTTTTGCTGCTTTTCCGCGTCGCTCAAAGCGGCGTCGGCTTCGATAAACTGAATCTGCTTTTCGACGTTGCCGCCAAGGACGATGTCGGTGCCGCGGCCGGCCATATTGGTGGCGATGGTAATCATCTGCGGACGACCGGCCTGGGCGATGATTTCCGCTTCGCGCGCGTGCTGCTTGGCGTTGAGCACGTTATGCGCCAGCTTGGCCTTGGTCAGGATGCCCGACAGCAGTTCCGAATTTTCGATCGAGGTGGTGCCGACCAGCACCGGTTGCCCGCGCTCGTAGCAATCCTGGATGTCGATCAGCATCGCATTGTATTTTTCCTGTGCCGACTTGTAGACCTGATCGTGACGGTCCTTGCGCTGGCTGGGCCGGTTGGGCGGAACCACCACGGTTTCCAGGCCATAGATTTCCTGGAATTCGTAGGCTTCCGTATCGGCCGTACCGGTCATGCCGGCCAACTTGCCGTACATGCGGAAGTAGTTCTGGAAAGTGATCGAGGCCAGCGTCTGATTCTCGTTCTGGATCTTGACGCCTTCCTTTGCCTCGACCGCCTGGTGCAGGCCTTCCGACCAGCGTCGGCCCGTCATCAGGCGGCCGGTGAATTCGTCGACGATCACTACTTCGCCATTCTGCACCACGTACTGCTGATCGCGGTAGTACAGAGTATGTGCGCGCAGGGCGGCGTACAGGTGATGAATCAGCGTGATGTTGGCAGCGTCATACAGCGATGCGCCTTCGGGCAGCAAGCCCATGCGCGTCAGGATCTGCTCCGCCTTTTCGTGGCCGGCTTCGGTCAGCAGCACCTGGTGCGCTTTTTCGTCCTTGGTGTAGTCGCCCGGCACTTCGACCTTGCCCTTGCCGTCCGGCGTTTCCTCGCCGATCTGCAGGGTCAGCAGCGGCGGCACTTCGTTGAGCTTGTAATAGAGGTCGGTGTGATTTTCGGCCTGACCCGAAATGATCAACGGCGTGCGCGCTTCGTCGATCAGAATCGAGTCCACTTCGTCGACAATGCCGAAATGCAGCACGCGCTGCACGCGGTCGCCGACATCGTAGACCATGTTGTCGCGCAAATAGTCGAAACCGTATTCGTTATTGGTGCCGTAGGTGATGTCCGATGCATAGGCGGCGCGTTTGGCGGCCGGGTCCATTTGCGACAGGTTGATGCCGGTGCTCAGGCCCAGCCAGCCGTACAGCTTGCCCATCCATTCGGCGTCGCGCTGTGCCAGATAGTCGTTGACGGTCACCACGTGCACACCCTTGCCCGCCAGTGCATTCAGGTAGGCAGGCAAGGTCGCCATCAAGGTCTTGCCCTCACCGGTGCCCATTTCGGCGATCTTGCCATAGTGCAGCACCATGCCGCCGATCAGCTGGACGTCGAAATGACGCATCTTGAGCACGCGCTTGCCGGCCTCGCGGCAAACCGCAAATGCCTCCGGCAGCAAGTCGTCGACCTGGGCGCCGTCAGCCAGGCGCTGTTTGAATTCCGGTGTCTTGGCTTGCAGCTCAGCGTCGGTCAAACGCTCCATCGCCGGTTCAAGCGCATTGATTTCGCGGACAATTTTTTGATATTGCTTGAGCAGGCGCTGGTTGCGGCTGCCGAAAATCTTGGTCAGGAATGACATGCTTGATTTCTGAAAATGGAAACGACAAAGCCCCGGCCGGCACAACATTTACCGGCAGCTGGGCGCGTTTGACTAAAAAAGGGAGATTTTATCATGCGCACCCGGCTATTTTGGGGTGATCGGGCAGATTGCAAGGAGCGCCAAAGTCCGGGAGAAGAAACCCCGGCAAGACTCGGCTTATCGGACGGCAACAGTCGAGGGCGGGCCGATCTCGCCGGCCATCACACGAGCCTGCTCGGCTCCCGCTGACAGGAATTTATGGGGGTCTTGGGCCACGCCCTTGACCAGCACTTCGAAGTGCAAATGGGCACCGGTGGAACGTCCGGTGGATCCGATGTCGGCGACATGCTGACCGCGCCGGACGATATCACCCACCTTGACCAGGATCCGGGAAGTATGCGCATAGCGCGTGACGATATCGTTGCCGTGATCGATTTCGAGCACGTTGCCGTATTCATGGTGGTACTCCGCCGCCACCACCACGCCGCCGGCGGCAGCGACGATAGGTGTACCGACCGGCGAAGGAAAGTCGATGCCTTCATGGAAGGCATTGCGGCCGGTAAACGGATCAATGCGCCAGCCAAAGCCCGAAGCGTTATAGCCGACGTTGACCGGCTGCACAGTCGGCAACAACTTGGACTTGACCTTGTAGCTCATCAGCATGGTTTCGACCACATTCATGTAGTCGGAACGATGTTCGATATCGACGGCCAGCGTGTCGAGCCCGCTTTTCAGCTCTTCCATGCTCAGGTCATGCGGCGTCTTGTCGTCGGGGCGCGGCGGCGTCGGGCCTGCAGCGGGAGCTGCCGCCGGCGCCTCCGGTCCGCCGCGCGCGGGCGCGTCCTTGAAATTGAATTCTTCGGGCTTGACGCCGGCCAGCCCCTGCACACGCTCGCCGAGCGAGTCGAGCCGCATCAATTTCGCTTGCATCTCGCCGAGCTTGGTCGCCATGGCGGCCAGGTTTTCCTTGACGAATTTGTCTTTTTTGCCGGCATCGCCCTGCATGGCAGAGCTCAGCATATCGTGAACGACGGGAATTTTGATGTCGTCGGCGTGCTGGAAGGTGAAATAGCAAAGAGACAATGCACAGACGACAACTGCTGCAACGAACAACAGCAAGGCCAGCAACAGATGACCATTGTTCAAGGTCATCGATTTGGCCGAGGTCGTGCGCGAACGCAGCAGGATTATTTGCATGCAGGCCCCTCTAACCCCTCACATTGCAGTGGGTTGTGATAAGGTTTAACGACAATGCGTTCATCTTCCTTTACCCCTTATCAGCAAGGCAGCCGTCAGTCACCAGCACTGAAGGACGCCTCGGACTTCTTGCGCAAACATGACAAGCTGGCCGGGCTGCTACCCGCTGTAACGCGTTTAGCCGCATTGCAGGCAGACTGTGCAACGGCACTGCCCGCCATGTTCGGTCCGTGTGCCGTCTTGTCTTATGATTCCGAGCAGTTGGTACTCGCTATTCCCAACGCTGCCCTCGCCACCCGGCTAAAACAGCAGTTGCCTAAGTTGCAAGACAGTTTGCACAAACGGGGTTGGCAGGTTATCGCAATCCGTTTGAAAGTGCAAGTTATACCAAAAGTTACCGAAGAGAAACCGCCCAAGCAGTTACAACTGCCTTCACAGGCCCTGACGGCCCTGGCGAGTCTGCATCAAACACTGGAAGATACGCCGGCCAACCGCGATTTGAAGGCTGCGCTGGCCACTTTGGTGAAGCGGCACCGGCCTTGAAGTGGTGAGGTGGTGGATACGCGACGCGAATACCACTGAAAAGCTTTTCCGGGTGCGCTCAGTTTAGCGCCCACTCCTGGTTGGCCTGCCTGACATAACTGTCGGGTGCGGTTTCCAGGGTATCGAAGGTGGCGATCTCGTAGGAATCCGGTTGCTCGAGCAAGGCGCGCAGCAATAGATTATTGAGCGTATGCCCGGACTTATGTGCGGTATAGCCGGCCAGCAGCGGATGGCCGATCAGGTAGAGGTCGCCGATGGCGTCGAGTATCTTGTGACGCACGAACTCGTTCCCATAGCGCAGGCCATCCGGGTTCAGGATGCGGTACTCGTCCATCACGATGGCATTTTCCAGCGAACCACCACGCGCCAGGCCCATGCCGCGCAGGGTTTCCACATCTTGCATGAAACCGAAAGTGCGCGCACGCGACACTTCCTTCACATAAGATTCGAGCGCGAAATCGACTTCGGCCACCTGGCCGGTGCCGTCGACCGCCGGGTGGTTGAACTCGATGAAGAACTTCAGCTTGAAGCCATTGTAGGGTTCCAGCCGCGCCCATTTTTCATTGGCGCCTTTCCCTTCGCGTACTTCGACCGGCTTTTTGACGCGGATGAATTTCTTGGCGGCGTTCTGTTCGACCATGCCGGCTTGCTGCAACAGGAAGACGAAGGACGAGGCCGAGCCGTCCATGATGGGAATTTCTTCGGCGGTCACGTCGACATAGAGATTGTCGATGCCGAGACCGGCACATGCCGACATCAAGTGCTCGACGGTGGAAACCTTGGCGCCATCTTTTTCCAGCGTGGATGCCATACGCGTATCGCCGACGGCCAAGGCCGAGGCGGCAAAGTCGACGATGGGATTGAGATCGACGCGGCGGAAGACGATGCCGGTATCGGGCGCGGCAGGGCGCAAGGTCAGTTCGACCTTGGTGCCGGAATGCAGTCCGACGCCAACTGTATTGACCAGTTGCTTGAGTGTACGTTGCTTGAGCATAGCCAGATTATACCAACTAACCCGTGAGTCAGTAACTCAAATCCTAAGCTGGCCGGCGCCAAGCACCCGGCGGGGCGAACCGCCGGGTGTCGGTTGACATCAGCTCAATTGCTTGAGCAAGGTTTCCGCATTCGATACTTCGAACTTGCCCGGCGCTTCGATGTTCAATTGCTTGACGATGCCGTTGTCGACCAGCAGCGAGTAACGTTGCGAACGCACGCCCATGCCGAACTTGCTGAAGTCGGCGTCCAAGCCGAGCGCCTTGCTGAAGGTGGCATTGCCGTCGGCGAACATGCGCACGATGCCGGTGGCCTTTTGGTCGCGGCCCCAGGCGCCCATGACGAAAGCGTCGTTGACCGAGATGCACCAGATTTCATCGACGCCCTTGGCCTTCAGTTCAGCCGCATGCTTGACGTAACCCGGCACGTGCTGAGCCGAGCAGGTCGGCGTAAAGGCGCCGGGCAGGCCGAATACGGCAATTTTCTTGCCCTTGACCAGGTCGGCCACTTGAAAGGTATTCGGGCCGATGGCGCAAGCCTCGGTCGCCGTTTCGATGTATTCCGCCAATGCGCCTTCCGGCAGATGGTCGCCAATCTTGATGGTCATGTTTACTCCTGTTGGTTATTTGGGGCGATATAGCCGAATAAAAACGCCGCGCCCGCAGGCGCGGCGTGCAACCGCATTATCCGTCGTTCCGCTTTTTCTTGCAGAGTGACCAGGGCTTTGCGTCACCCTGTCGGTTTATCGCTCCCTCTCCCACAAGTGGGAGAGGGGATTTTTTAGTTATTTCAACGAAATGAGACGAATTACTTCCGCAAGCTAGCCAATCAGTCTGCCTGTTTACGTAAGAATGCCGGAATATCGTAGGTTTCCATGCCATTCTTCTCGAGCGCGCGCACGGTCTCCGATGCCGACTCGCGACGCCATACCGCCGGCGCCTTCAAACCGTCGAAAGCCGGGGTAGCGGCGCCTTGGGCCATGCCGGCGTTGGCATTGGCATTCGCGTTGGCGTTCGTGTGGAAAGGCTCGTTGTGGGTACCGGTACGCAGCACCGGGTTCGGCACCAGCTGTACATTCTTGCGGCCGCGGCCGAGGCCGGTTGCCACCACGGTGACGCGGATTTCGTCGCCCATATCTTCATCGTAGGCAATACCTTGCGCGATCGAGGCGTCGGCGGCGGCGAAGGCGCGCACTGTCGCCATCACTTCCTTGATTTCCTTACCCTTCAGGCTGCGGCTGCCGGTGACGTTAACCAGCACGCCGCGCGCGCCGGACAGGTCGACGCCGTCGAGCAGCGGCGAAGCGATTGCCTGCTCTGCCGCAATGCGCGCACGGTCGACACCGGATGCCGTTGCCGTACCCATCATAGCCTTGCCCTGCTCGCCCATGATGGTCTTGACGTCGTTGAAGTCGACGTTGATGTGGCCCGGCACGTTGATGATCTCGGCGATGCCGGCCACGGCGTTGTTGAGCACGTCGTCAGCATGTTGCAGCCATTCCAGCATGCTGTCGTCTTCGTAGATCTCTTCCAGCTTTTCGTTGAGGATGATGATCAGCGAATCGACGTGCTGGGACAGCGCCTCGATACCCTGGTCGGCGATATCCATGCACTTCTGGCCTTCATACGAAAACGGCTTGGAGACCACGGCAACCGTCAGCGCGCCCAGCTCTTTCGCGACTTGTGCCACGACCGGCGCCGCGCCGGTGCCGGTGCCGCCGCCCATGCCGGCTGCGATGAACACCATGTGCGCGCCGCGCAGCGAGTCTTCGATGCGTGCACGCGTTTCCTCCGCCAGCTGGCGGCCGACGTCAGGCTTCATGCCGGCGCCGAGACCGGTTTCGCCGATCTGGATGATGTTGTCCGCTTTCGACAGCTTGAGCGCCTGTGCATCCGTGTTGGCGGCGATGAACTCGACGCCGCTAACGCCCTTGTTGATCATGTGCTGCACCGCGTTGCCGCCCGCGCCACCGACGCCGACGACCTTGATCACGGTTCCCACCGCCGTGTTATCTAGCATATCGATTTCCATGAAGTCTCCTAAAAAGTGTGCAGTTCTCAGTCGGTAGTCATCACGCGCTGTGACGACTAGCGACTGCTAACTACGGGTTGATGCAAAAAGTTAAATCCAAATTTCCTGCCCTGACTAATTTCGTTCTAAAAATTACCCAAGAACCACTCCTTCATACGCTGCCAAATCGCCTTGACCGTTCCATCCTGGCGCGTGACGACATAGCCGCGCAAATACTGTTTTTTCGCTTCCAGCAACAGGCCGAGCACGGTCGCGTAGCGCGGGCTGCGCACCACGTCGGCCAACTGGCCGCTGTATTCCGGTGTGCCCAGGCGCGCCGGCTTGAGGAAAATGTCTTCGGCCAGTTCTGCCATGCCCGGCATCATGGCCGAACCGCCGGTCAGCACGATGCCAGAGGACAGCACTTCCTCGTACCCCGACTCGCGCACCACCTGGTGCACCAGGGCGAACAACTCCTCCACGCGCGGCTCGATCACGGCCGCGAGCGCCTGACGCGACAGCGAGCGCGGCGCGCGGTCGCCCAAGCCAGGCACTTCCAATGTTTCGGTCGGATCGGCCAGGGCCTGCTTGGCAACGCCGTAGCGCAGCTTGATTTCTTCGGCTTCCGTAGTCGGCGTGCGCAAGGCCATGGCGATGTCGTTGGTGATCTGGTCGCCGGCGATAGGGATCACGGCCGTATGGCGGATCGCCCCTTCGGTAAAGATCGCGACGTCGGTGGTGCCGCCGCCCATGTCGACCAGCACCACGCCCAGTTCCTTTTCATCGGAAGTCAGCACCGCATCGGCCGAAGCCATGGGCTGCAGGATCAGGTCGGATACCTCGAGGCCGCAGCGGCGCACGCACTTGACGATGTTCTGCACAGCAGATACAGCGCCGGTGACGATATGGACCTTCACCTCGAGGCGGATGCCGCTCATGCCGATCGGTTCGCGCACGTCTTCCTGGCTGTCGACGATAAATTCCTGCGGCACGGTGTGCAGCAATTGCTGATCGGTCGGGATGTTGACTGCCTTGGCGGTTTCGATCACGCGGCTGACGTCGGCCGCCGTCACTTCCTTGTCCTTGATCGCCACCATGCCGCTGGAATTGAAGCTGCGGATATGGCTGCCGGCGATGCCGGTGTAAACGTTCCGGATCTTGCAATCGGCCATCAATTCCGCTTCTTCGAGCGCGCATTGGATCGATTCTATGGTCGCTTCGATATTGACGACGACGCCTTTTTTCAGCCCCTTGGATTCGTGCTGCCCCAGGCCGATCACCTCATGCCGTCCGTTCGGCATCACCTCGGCTACCACCGCCACCACTTTCGAGGTGCCGATGTCGAGGCCGACGATTAAATTCTTCGCATCTTTTGTCATATCGATTCGCTTAAGTTCTACTTATGCTTCCCTACTACCTTCTCTATTGACGACTCGGCGGTAGTCCAGCCTTCTTTTTGCCGTCGTCCGCCAATGCCAACCCGTTGGCCTTCAGGGCCAAGCCATTCGGATAGCGCAGATCTATGCTTTCTATCCGGTTCTGCAACCGTTCGAGCAACTGCGGATAGGCCGCCACCAGGCGGTCCAAGCGCTCGCGCAACGTGCTGCTGCTTTGCTCACGCCCCAACTCGACGCTCACGCCATTGTCCAGTTTCACGCTCCAGGCGTAGCGGCCGGACAGTTGCAGCGAGGTCGGCCTGAGCTTGAGCGGCGCCAGCCAGGCGTTCAAGTCGCGGTAGCGCGTCATCACGTCTTTTTCGCTGCCATCCGGCCCGCCGAATTCGGGCAGCGGCCCATCCTCTTCGGCCTCGGCCATGTTGGCCGTAAATGCTTCACCCTTGACCGACAGCAGCCTGCCGTCGTCGGTCCAGGTGCCAAGCGGCACATGCTCTTCCACCGCCACCACCAGTTTGTTCGGCCATTCGCGGCGTACTGTGGCCCTCCTCACCCAGGGCACCGTCTCGAAGGCCTGCCGCACCGTATCGAGATTGGCGGTGAAGAAATTCCCGCGGATATGCGGCAAGGCCGACCCCCTGACGATAGCCGGATCCAGATGGCGCAATTGCGCTTGCGGTTGCCCTTGTACCTGCCCTTCACTCATGGCCTCGACCCGGATGGCGCGCAGCGTAAACATCGGCCGCTGCGCCAGCCACCACAGACCGGCGCCCAGCAAAGCCATAAGGCACAGGCCGAGCAGCATGCCGGTCAGTGCGTTCATGGTTTTGATGTCGTGCCACATATCGGTTTCTATTCCTTTCTGTCCCTAACTCTGCAAACCCGGCTTCCAGCTCTCCGAAGGTGTCAGATCGAGCCGCGCGGAGCGCAGAATCTCGACACACAAGTCTTCGTAATTCATGCCTGCTGCCTTGGCCGACATCGGCACCAGCGAATGGCCGGTCATGCCGGGAGAAGTATTGATCTCCAGCAGGAAAGGCTCATCGTCCGATGCGCGCAACATGAAATCGACGCGCGCCCAGCCGACGCAGCCAAGCGCATTGAAAGCCTTCACCGCGATATCCTGGATGCGGGCCGTCAATGCCGCGTCCAGCGGCGCCGGACACAGGTACTGCGTGTCGTCGCTGAAATACTTGTGTTCATAATCGTAGTTGCCTTGCGGCGCGCGGATTTCAACGATGGGCAGCGCGCGCGCAGCGCGCCCCGTACCCAGCACCGGCACCGTCAATTCGCGACCGCTAATGAATTCTTCCGCCAGGATTGCTTCGTCGTATCTGGCGCACAGCTCGAAGCCTTCCTGCATTTCCGAATGACCATTGACTTTGGCGATGCCGATGGTCGAGCCCTCGTGCGGCGCCTTCAGCATCAACGGCAAGCCGAGCTGATCGGGAATCGCACGCAGTTCTTCCGGCGATGCCGCCTTGGCATCGAGCACGACAAAGCGCGGCGTCGGCAAACCATGACTGAGCCAGACGCGTTTGCTCATCACCTTGTCCATGGCGATCGCCGAGGCCATCACGCCGGGACCGGTATAGGGAATCCCGAGCTGCTCAAGCGCACCCTGGATGCTGCCGTCTTCGCCGTAGCGGCCGTGCAGAGCGATAAATACACGATCGAATTTTTCCGCCGCCAGTTCCGCCAGGCTGCGCTGGCCCGGGTCGAAAGCATGGGCGTCGATGCCCTTGTCGCGCAGCGCTTTCAAGACGCCGGTACCCGACATCAGCGACACTTCGCGCTCGGCCGAACGGCCGCCGAACAACACGCCAACCTTGCCGAGATTCATGGCCGCGCTCATGCTGGCACCTGTGCGATCAGTTGCTGCAACTTGTGCGGTACGCCGCCCATGGAACCGGCGCCCATGGTGATCACCACGTCGCCGTCCCTGACCATGTCGACGATGGCTTGCGGCAGATCGGCCACTTCCTCGACGAAGCTCAGGTCGACCTTGCCGGTCACGCGCAGCGCATGCGCCAGTGCACGGCCGTCGGCGGCGACAATGGGCTGCTCGCCGGCGGCATACACTTCCGCCAGCACCAGCACGTCACAGCTGGACAGCACTTTCACGAAATCCTCGAACAGGTCGCGTGTACGCGTATAGCGATGCGGCTGGAAGGCCAGCACCAGCCGGCGTCCCGGATAGGCGCCACGCGCCGCAGCCAGCGTCGCGGCCGTTTCGGCCGGATGATGACCGTAGTCGTCGACCAGAGCGAACTTGCCCTTGGGCTTGCCGTCGCTTCCCGGAATATCGAGTTCGCCATAACGGGTAAAGCGCCGGCCGACGCCGTTGAATTCGGCCAAAGCCTTTTGCGTGGCGTTGTCGGGTACGCTTAGTTCACGTGCGATGGCAATCGCCGCGCAGGCGTTTTGCACGTTGTGCATGCCGGGCTGGTTGAGACGCACCGTCAGCGGCGGATAGTCGGCCTGCAACACGGTGAATTCCATGTGGCCGCCGACCGCCTTGGCATCGACTGCACGCACTTGCGCGTCTTCGTGGAAGCCGTAGGTCAGGATGGGCTTGGACACCGATGGCATGATTTCGCGCACGTTGGCGTCGTCCACGCACAGCACGGCGATGCCGTAGAACGGCAGGCGCTGGGTAAATTCAATGAATGCCTGCTTCAGCTTGACGAAGCTGTGGTCGTAGGTCTCCATGTGGTCGGCATCGATGTTGGTGATGACTTCGATCACCGGCGACAGATTCAGGAACGACGCATCCGACTCGTCGGCCTCGACCACGATGAAATCGCCGCTGCCGAGCTTGGCGTTGGCGCCGGCACTGGTCAGGCGGCCGCCGATGACGAAGGTGGGGTCAAGCCCGCCTTCGGCCAGCACGCTTGCCACCAGGCTGGTGGTCGTGGTCTTGCCGTGCGTACCGGCGATGGCAATGCCGCTCTTCAATCGCATCAATTCGGCCAGCATCATGGCGCGCGGCACAATGGGGATTTTCTTTTCGCGGCCAGCCAGCACTTCCGGATTGTCCTGCTTGACCGCGGTCGACACCACGATGGCGTCGGCGCCCGCAATGTTCTCGGCCACGTGGCCGATACTGACCTTGGCGCCCAGCGCCGCCAGGCGCTGAGTCGCCGCATTGCTTCCCAGGTCGGACCCCGACACCGTGTAGCCGAGATTGACCATGACTTCGGCGATACCGCTCATGCCCGAGCCGCCTATGCCGACGAAGTGTATGTGTCTGACTTTATGTTTCATGCTGCACCTGCCAATCTTTCCAGTACCTGCGCGATCGCCTGGTTGGCGTCGCGGCGGCCTATGCGGTAGGCCGCTTCGGCCATGTTCCTGCACGTCTCGCGCGAGGTCGTCGTCAACAGCGACGCCAGGCGCTCGACATTCAATTCGCTCTGCGGCAAGTGAATCGCCGCTTGTTGCTGCTCCATCCATTGCGCATTGCCGCGCTGATGCGAGGTGGTCGACGCGATAAACGGCACCAGAACGCTGGCAACGCCCGCTGCCGTCAATTCCGATACCGTGATCGCGCCGGCACGGCAGATCACGAGATCGGCCTCCGCGTAGCGGCGCGCCATGTCGTCGATGAAATCCACCACTTCAGCATCCACCTGCGCCTGAGCGTACGCCTTGCGCAGCGCCTCGATATGCTGCTTGCCCGACTGATGCGTGACGATCGGGCGCGCTTCGCGCGGCAGCGCCGCCAGCGCTTGCGGCAGGCAATCGTTCAAGGCTTTCGCACCGAGACTGCCGCCCACCACAAGGATGCGCAATGGGCCGCTGCGCTCGGCAAAGCGCACGGTCGGATCCGCCAACGCCAGAATTTCGTCGCGCACCGGGTTGCCGGTGACATCGGCCTTGCCGGATTTACCGTCTTGCGCCGGAAAGCCGAACAGCACCTTGCGCGCAAACGGCGCCAGCGTCTTGTTCGACAGCAGCAAGCCGGCGTCCGCATTGACGAGGGCCAGCGGCACGCGCCGCAAGACCGCCATCAGGCCGCCCGGCACCGTCACGTAGCCGCCCATGCCAAGCACCACGTCCGGCTTGCGCCGCCCGAGGATGCGGAAGCAGCGGCCGAAGCCGAGCAGCAGGCGCCAGGCGCCGCGCACGCTATGTGCCAAGCCCTTGCCGCGCAACCCGGAAAATTCGATGGTGTCCATTTCGACGCCATGGCGCAGCACCAGGTCGCGCTCCATGCCATGCGCCGTGCCGAGCCATGACACCTGCCAGCCGCGCGCCCTCATGGTGTCGGCAATCGCCAAACCGGGGAAGATGTGGCCGCCGGTGCCGGCCGCCATGATCAGCAGGCGCTTGTTCTTCATGGAGGTCATCGCCATCACACACGCCCCCCGCGCATGCGCACACGATTTTCATAATCGATGCGCAGCAAGATCGCCAAACCAACGCAATTGATCAGCACGCCCGAACCGCCATAGCTCATCAGCGGCAAGGTCAACCCCTTGGTCGGCAGCAAGCCGAGGTTGACGCCCATATTGATGAAAGCCTGCACGCCGATCCAGATGCCGATGCCCTTGGCTGCCAGACCGGCAAAGGTCTGGTCCATGGCGATCGCCTGGCGGCCGATGTCGAAGGAGCGCTTGACGATCCAGTAGAACAGCAGCACCACGGCCAAAACACCGACAAACCCAAGCTCTTCGCCGATCACGGCCAACAGGAAGTCGGTGTGCGCCTCCGGCAGATAATTGAGCTTCTCCACACTGCCGCCCAGGCCGACGCCGAACAGCTCGCCACGCCCAAAGGCGATCAGCGAGTGCGACAATTGATATGCCTTGCCGAGCGCGTTTTCCTCTACCCAGGGATTCATGTAGGCGAAAATCCGCTCGCGCCGCCACGGCGACAAGATAATCACCAGGCTGAAGATGCCGACCAGGGTCGCGCCTATGCCGCCGAACCAGATGCCGTTGATGCCGCCCAGGAACAGGATGCCCATGGCGATGCAGACAATGACGCCGAAAGCGCCAAGGTCCGGTTCGAGCAGCAGCAACAGGCCGACGCAGCCGACCGCCGCAGCCATGGGCAGAAATCCCTTGGTCAGCTGGTGCATGAATTGCTGCTTGCGCACCGTGTAGTCGGCAGCGTACAGCACCACGAACAGTTTCATCAGTTCCGACGGCTGCAGGTTGAACACGCGGAACGACAGCCACCGCTTGGCGCCGTTGACGCCTTTGCCTATGCCGGGGATCAGTACCAACGCCAGCAAAATCAGGGTGCCGGCAAACAGATAGGGCGCGATGCGTTGCCAGGTCTCGATGCGCACGCGGAAGGCGAACAGACCGGCCATGATGGAGACGACAATGAAGATGGCCTGGCGCTGCAGGAAATAGGTATTGGTGTAGTTGGCGAACTTGGGCGAATCGGGCAGCGAAATCGAGGCCGAATACACCATCACCATGCCGAACAGCATGAGCAACAGGATCACCCACACCAAGGGCTGGTCGTAATCCATCACGTTGGTGCGCGTGCCTGCGGCGCCGGCAGCAAAAACTGGTGTCGCGGTCATGCGACCTCCCCGTGCGCCAGCGCCTGTTCGCGCACCGCATCGATAAAAACCCGGGCGCGGTGCGCATAGTTGTCGAACATGTCGAAACTGGCGCAAGCGGGAGACAGCAGCACCTGATCGCCGCTATGTGCCATGCCGGCTGCCCGCTCGACCGCCTGTTCCAGACTGGAGCAATCGATCAGCTCGACGCCGCCCGCACCATTCTCACTCAGAACTGCACGTATGGCCGGTCCGTCGGCGCCGATCAGCATAACGGCGCGCACGTACTTGGCGACCGGTTCGGCCAGCGGCGAAAAATCCTGGCCCTTGCCGACGCCGCCGGCAATCAGCAGCAAGCGCTTGTGTGTGCTGTCGTTGGCAGCGCCAAGCCCGTTCAGCGCGGCGGCGGTGGCGCCGACGTTGGTGCCCTTGCTGTCGTCGAAGTATTCGACGCCGGCGACCGTACCGACCAGCTCGACCCGGTGCGGTTCGCCATGATATTCACGCAAGCCGTGCAGCAAAGGCGCCAGCGGCAAACCCACCGCGCGGCACAAGGCCAGCGCCGCCAAGGCATTGAGCGCATTGTGCTGGCCGCGGATCTTGAGCGCGTCGACCGGCATCAGGCGGTTGAGCAGCACCGGCGGCAATTCCACGTCCTCTTTCTTGCGGCGCTTGCGGGCCGGCTCGCCGTCTTCAGCGGACACGGCCAGGCTCAGCCATTGCATGCCGTTCTCGTTGAACAAGCCGAAGCTTTCCGCCAATTCCGGCTCGTCCTTGCCGAAGGTGGAAACCGTCGCCAGCGGCGAGGCCATGCGCATTACTTCGGTGTCGTCGCGATTGAGCACGCGTACCGTGTGCGGGCCGAAGATGCGCGCCTTGTCGGCGGCATAGTTTTGCATGTCGCCATGCCAGTCCAAGTGGTCTTGGGTGACGTTGAGCACGGTGGCGGCATCGGCTTGCAGGCTGGAAGTCGAGTGCAACTGGAAGCTCGACAGTTCCAGCACCCAGACTTGCGGCAAGGTGTCGGTATCGAGAGCGTTACGCAGCACGTCGAGCGCGGCCGGGCTGATATTGCCGGCTACCTGCACTGTCAATCCGGCGCGCCGGCACAACAGGCCAACCATGCTGGTGACCGTGGTCTTGCCGTTGGTGCCGGTGACGGCGATCAGCTTGGGCGCGTAGGCGCGCTCGTCCTTGAGCACGGCCAGCGCCTGCGCGAACAATTCGATTTCGCCCCACAGCGCAATGCCGCGCTCTTGCGCCGCCGGCACGATGCGCGCCAATTCGCGCTGCGGCGCCAGGCCGGGACTCAGCGCAACGAAGTCCATGCCGTCGAGCAAAACGGGTTCGAAGGGGCCGGCAATGAATTCGGCTTGCGGCAAGGCTTCGCGCAAGGCTTGCAGGCGCGCCGGTGCTTCGCGCGTATCGGCCACGCGCACGGCCGCGCCGCACCGGGCCAGCCACAAAGCCATGGCCAAACCCGATTCGCCGAGACCCAAAACCAGAGCGTGTTTTCCTGCGTAATTCATCTAGCCTGCTTTTTCCCCGAAATCCACTTATTCAAAACAACTTTTCAACAAACGCCCGCGAACACCACAGACATCCCCTCGCCCGCTGGCGGGAGAGGGGAGAAACACATGAAACTCACCAACATCAACGCAACTTCAGCGTCGACAACCCGAACAACACCAGCATCATGGTGATGATCCAGAAGCGCACCACCACCTGGGTTTCGTTCCAGCCCTTGTGTTCGAAATGGTGGTGCAGCGGCGCCATCAACAGGATGCGGCGGCCGGTGCCGTATTTCTTTTTGGTGTATTTAAAGTAAGACACCTGCACCATCACCGATATGGTTTCGGCCACGAAGATGCCTCCCATGATGAACAGCACGATTTCCTGGCGCACAATCACCGCAATGGTACCGAGCGCGCCGCCCAAGGCCAGCGCGCCGACGTCGCCCATGAAGACTTGCGCCGGGTGGGCGTTGTACCAAAGGAAGGCCAAGCCCGCGCCCGCCATCGCGCCGCAGAAAATCAGCAATTCGCCCGCGCCCGGTATGTGCGGAATCAACAGGTATTTGGCGTAGGTGGCGCTACCGGTCAAATAGGCGAACAGGCCAAGCGCCGAGCCGACCATCACGGTCGGCATGATGGCCAGGCCGTCCAGGCCGTCGGTCAGGTTGACTGCGTTGCTGGTGCCGACAATGACCACATAGGTCAGGCCGATGAAGCCCCAAACGCCCAGTGGATAGCTGATGGTCTTGAAGAAGGGTACGATCAAGTCGGCCTTGGGCGGCAGGTCGACATTGAAGCCGGACCCGACCCAGGCGCTGAACAATTCCCACACCTTGGTATTGGTCGGCGCCGATACCGAGAAGGCCAGGTAGAGCGCAGCGATCAGGCCGATCACCGATTGCCAGAAGAATTTCTCGCGCGAACGCATGCCTTCCGGATCCTTGAAAACCACTTTGCGGTAGTCGTCGACCCAGCCGATGGCGCCAAAACCCAGCGTCACAATCAGCACCGGCCAAATGAAGCGGTTGGTCAGGTCTGCCCACAGCAGCGTGGCGACACCGATGCCGATCAGGATCAGCACGCCGCCCATGGTCGGGGTGCCGCTCTTTTTCAGGTGCGATTGCGGACCGTCCTGGCGCACTGCCTGGCCGACCTTCATGCGCGTCAGCATGCGGATCACGCCGGGGCCGGCCCACAAACCGATCACCAGCGCGGTAATGGTGGCGAACACGGCGCGGAAGGTGAGGAAGTTGAACACCCGCAGCGGACCGAGGTCTTGTTGGAAAAATTGTGCCAGCCAAAGCAACATGTCAATGCGATCCTTGATTCGATTCTGTCTTGCCGAGCAGATGCTGCACCACCCGTTCCATCTTCATAAAACGCGAGCCCTTGACCAGTGCGGCAGTCTGTTTCGTCAAACCGTGGTCCAGCGCCTGTTTCAGGCCTTCGATTTCTTCGTAGTGCGTAGCGCCGGCACCGAAGGCACGGCTGCTGTGCTGTGCCAGCGTACCGAGCGTCATCAAACCGTCGATACCGCGTTGGTGTGCATAGGCGCCCACTTCTTCATGGAACTGCGGGCCGGCATCGCCCACTTCGCCCATGTCGCCCAACACCAGCAGGCGCGGCGCCGGCAGTGTTGCCAGCACGTCGATGGCGGCGCGCACCGAATCGGGGTTGGCGTTGTAGGTATCGTCGATCACCAGCGAACCAATGGAACTGGTCTTGCGCTGCAAGCGGCCGGCGACCGGAGCGAAGGCTTCCAGTCCACGCGCCACGGTGGCAGCTGGCAAGCCTATGCCTAACGTGCAAGCGGCCGCAGCCAGCGCGTTGCGCACATTGTGCAAGCCGGCTGCTGCCAAATTCACTGTAAACTTCCCGTCGCTGTGGGTAATGGTCAACTCGCTGCCGAATTCGGTCAGGTGGTAGGCGCCATGCACGTTGGCGTCGTTCGTCAGGCCAAATGTCGCTGTCTTGCGTTTGCCGGCATAGCCGCGCCACAGGGGCGTAAATTCTTCGTCTCCCGGGAACACGGCGACGCCATCGTCGGCGAGGTTGAGCAGCACCGAACCATTTTCTTCGGCCACAGCCGCCACGCTGCTCATGAATTCCTGGTGCTCGCGCTGGGCGTTGTTGACCATGGCCAGGGTTGGCCGCGCAATCTTGGCCAGCACGGCGATTTCGCCGGGGTGGTTCATCGCCAGCTCGATCACCGCAGCCTTGCATTGCTGACCAAGACGCAGCACGGTCAGCGGCACGCCGATCTCGTTGTTGAGATTGCCACGCGTAGCCAGATAACCATCGGCGCCGTAAGCCTCAGCCAGGATGGAAGCGATCATTTCCTTGACCGTGGTCTTGCCGTTGCTGCCGGTGACGCCGATCACGGGAATCGTGAACTTGCTGCGCCACCAGGCGGCAATTTCACCCAGCGCTACGCGCGTGTCCGGCACCAGCAAAGCCGGAATGTTCAAACCTTCCGGCACACGTTCGGCGACGACTGCGGCTGCGCCTTGCGCGGCCACCTGCTCCAGAAAGTCGTGTGCGTCGAAACGTTCACCGCGCAGCGCGACGAACAAATTGCCCGGCGCGATATAGCGGCTGTCAGTCGACACGCCAGCAAAGGTGACGCCCGCCGTGGTGCGCGGCCCCTCTCCTACCCCATTGATAGCTTTCTGCAAATCGTCCAAAGAGGCTTTGATCATGCCGCACCTCCCAGCATGGTCACGCGCGCAGCCAGCGCCAGCGCAGCGTGGTCGGCATCGAGGAAAGGGAGCTTGCGCCCCTTGATCTCTTGATAGGTTTCGTGGCCTTTGCCGGCCAGCAGGATCACATCGGGCTTGGCCGCATGCTTGACCGTCCACAGGATGGCCGCCGCGCGGTCTTCGAACACTTGCGGCTGTTCCTGTGCGGCACCCATGCCGGCCACGACATGAGCAATGATGGCTGCCGGTTCTTCGCTGCGCGGGTTGTCGCTGGTGACCACGACGTGGTCGGCAGCCAGTGCCGCCGCGCCCATTTGCGGGCGCTTGCCCGGATCGCGGTCGCCGCCGCAACCGAATACGCACCACAGTTCGCCGTTGCGCTGCTGCGCTACTTGGCGTAAAGAGGTCAATGTCTTTTCCAGCGCATCGGGCGTATGTGCATAGTCGACCACTACCAGCGGCGCTTCAATGCCGCCCAATTGCTGCATGCGACCTGGCACCGCTGTCAATTCCTCGGCCGCTTCGATGGCATCGCGCCAGGCCACGCCCTTGGCCAGCAGCACGCCGATGATGCCGAGCACATTGCTGACGTTGAACAGGCCGACCAATTGCGTCTTGACTTGGCTGGCGCCGAACGGCGTTTCCAGATGGAAGATGGTGCCGGCCTGACTGGTGCGCACTTCGGATGCCTTGAGCACGGCGATGCCGTCGACCTGCATGTCCCGCAGCGTGTAGCCGGTGATGGCAATCGCCGGCGATCGGTGTTTCAAGCGTTCAACCAGGCGCAGCCCCATGTCGTCGTCGAGATTGACGACCGCGTGCTGCAGGCCCGGCCAGTCGAACAGCACGGTCTTGGCGGCTTCGTAGGCAGCTTCGTCGCCGTGATAGTCGAGATGGTCGCGCGTGAAGTTGGTGAACAGGCCGACGTTGAAGTGCAGGCCGTTCAAGCGCCCCTGGTGCAAGCCGATAGACGACGCTTCGATGGCCAGCGCCTGGGCGCCGGCATCGCGCATCTGCGCCAGGCGCCTTTGCAGCAGCACGGCATCCGGCGTGGTGTAGCCGGTGGCCTGGAATTCTTCGGGATTGCCTTGACGGTAGAGGCCGAAACCCAGTGTGCCGATCACGGCAGTCGGCTCACCCAAACGCGACAAGGCATTGCCTACCCACTGCGAGCAGGAAGTCTTGCCGTTGGTGCCGGTGACGGCGACCGTGAACATAGCCTCGTCCGGTTGGGTATAGAAGGCGCTGGCGATCGTGCCGGCGGCGTCGGCCAAACTGGTGACCGGCAGGTGCGGCACCTGCCATGCGGCATCCCATTCGAAGTCTTGCGGTTCGAACAGCACCGCGCCGGCGCCCTGGGCGATTGCATGGGCGATATGCTTGCGGCCGTCCGCACCCGTAACCGGGTAAGCCACGAAGACGTCGCCAGCTGCGATGTCGCGCGAGTCGGAGGAAAGCTGCACGCCGGCAGCATGCGACTGCAGCCAGCTCAGGACGGTTTGCATCTGCGCGGCCTGCATCACATGCCCTCCGCTGCGCCGCCGGCGGGAATAATGATGTTGGTCACCGACGAGTCGGGCGTGACGTTCATCGAACGCAAGGCGTTGGCTGCGACGTCGGCAAACACCGGCGCCGCCACGTCACCACCGAAATGCACCGGTCCGGTCGGTTCGTCCACCATGACGGCAATGATCAGGCGCGGGTCCGACACCGGCGCGAAGCCGCAGAAACTGGCAATGTAACGGTGCGGCAATGCATACCCGCCGTTGACCACCTTGTAGGCGGTGCCGGTCTTGCCGCCGACGCGGTAGCCGGGCACTTGCGCTTTCGGCGCGGTACCGCCCGGGCTGGCGACGGTTTCCAGCATGGCGCGCACTTCGCGCGCAGTTTTCTCGGAAATCACGCGCTGGCCGATCGGCGGCGTGTCGACCCTTTGGAAGGACAGGGGGATCTCGTCACCATCGCGCGCGAAAATCATGTAGGCGCGCGCCAACTGGATCAGCGAAACCGCAATGCCTTGACCGTAACTCATGGTTGCCTGCTCGATCGGGCGCCACGACTTGTAGGGGCGCACTCGGCCAGCGACCGCACCCGGGAAGCCGAATTTGGGCTGCTGGCCGAAGCCGACATCGGTAAACATATCCCACATTTCCTGGGCCGGCATGGACAGCGCAATTTTCGACGTACCGATGTTGGACGAGTACTTGATGATCTCGGCCACCGACAGCACCCCGCGCGCCTCGGCATCGTGAATCAAGGCCGGGCCAATGTACATTTGGCCGGGCGCGGTCTGGAAAGTTGTTTCCGGCGTGACACGGTGCGTATCGAGCGCGAGGGCCACCGTAAACGGCTTGAGCGTAGAACCGGGTTCGAAGGTGTCGGTCATGACGCGGTTGCGCAACTGGGCGCCGCTCAATACCGCACGGTTGTTCGGGTCGTAGCTCGGCAAGTTGGCCAGTGCCAACACTTCGCCGGTCTTGACGTCGAGCACCACGATGGCGCCGGCCTTGGCCTGGTTTTTCTCGACCGCTTCCTTGAGCTTGGTATAGGCGATGTACTGGATCTTGCTGTCGATCGACAACACCAGATCCTTGCCGTCGTGCGGTTCACGCACGGCCTCGATGTCCTCGACGATGTGGCCCATGCGGTCCTTGATCACGCGGCGGCTGCCTATGCTGCCGGCCAGCGTCTTCTGCTGGGCCAGCTCCATGCCGTCCTGACCGACGTCTTCGACGCTGGTGAAGCCGACCACGTGGGCCATGACTTCGGCTTCCGGGTAGTAACGCTTGTATTCGCGGCGCGTGTCGATGCCGTCAATGCCGAGCTTGGCGATCTTGTCTGCGGTTTCCTGCTCAACCTGGCGCTTGAGGTAGACGAAGCTGCGGTCGGAATCAAGCTTGCCGCGCAAATCGGCGTCACTCATGCCAAGCAAACCGGCCAAGGCGGCCAGCTTTTCCGGCGGGGTCTGCAGTACGTCTTCAGGAATCGCCCAGATCGCCTTGACCGGCAGCGAGGAGGCCAGCACCTGGCCGTTGCGGTCGGTGATCTTGCCGCGCGTGGCAGGCAATTCCAGTGTGCGCGCATAGCGCGATTCACCCTGCTTTTGCAGGAATTCAGTGGAAATGCCTTGCAGCCACAAGGCGCGCCCGACCAGCGCGCAAAAGGCGGCGAACAGTGCGAACAGCACCAGGCGCGAGCGCCATACCGGCAGTTGCACAGCCAATACCGGGCTGGCCGTAAACGGCACGCCCTTGGCGGCAGCCGTCCGGGCGGCCGGGCGGGCAATAGCACGAGTCGCAGCGCGCATCATTGGCCGTCCACCGTCAGGTATTGGGTGCGGGCCGGCGTCACCGGCACCATGTTGAGGTCGCGCCGCGCCAGAGCATCGATACGCGCATGCAGGCCAAGACGCGACTGGTCGAGCTGCAATTGCGACCATTCGAGGTCGAGCTGGCCGGCCTGTGCCTGCGCACGCTCAAGTTCGATGAACAGGCGGCGCGACTGGTACTGCGCCTTGACCAGGGACAGCGCGCACAGGATCAGCGCCGCCGCCAACAGAAAAGTCAAACGCCCGCTCATGCCTTTGCCCCCGCATGATCCAGACGTTCGGCCACACGCATGACGGCCGAACGCGCGCGCGCGTTGGCGTGCACTTCGGCGGGAGTGGGCTTCATCTTCAACAACAACTTCATATCCGGCTGAGGCAAATCTACGGCACGTATGGGCAAGCGGCGATCAGGCTGCGGCGCCGTGGCCTTGGAAGCCATGAAACGCTTGACGATGCGGTCTTCCAAGGAATGAAAGCTGATCACCACTAATCTCCCGTGCGGGGCCAGATGTTCGAATGCCTGTTTCAGTCCTATTTCGAGTTCTTCAAGCTCTTGATTGATGTGAATCCGGATAGCCTGAAAGGTACGAGTGGCCGGATCTTTGCCTTTCTCGCGGGTTTTGACGGCGTGTGCCACGATCTCGGCAAGCTGTCGTGTGCTTGAAATTGGCTGGACTGCCCGGCGAGCTGCAATCGCCTTTGCAATCTGAAAAGCAAACCGTTCTTCCCCATAATCCCGCACCACTTTCTCTATAGTCTGCTCATCCGCTGTTGCCAGCCATTCCGCTGCCGACATGCCGCGCGTGGTATCCATGCGCATGTCGAGCGGGCCGTCGCTCCGAAAACTGAAGCCGCGCGCCGCGTCGTCCACTTGCGGAGACGAAATACCCAAATCCAACAACACACCATCGACCTGCCTGACACCGCGCGCCGCCAGCGCTTCCGCCATCGTTGCAAAACTGTCATGCACGATCTCGAAGCGCGGGTCGGCCATACCTTGCGCCGTCGCAATCGCTTGCGGATCCTTGTCGAAAGCAATCAGGCGCCCTTTGGCACCCAAACGCTTGAGAATCAAGCCGCTATGCCCGCCGCGCCCGAAGGTGCCATCAATATAGACACCGTCGGCGCGTAAACCTTCCAACGCCAATGCATCGACCGCCTCGTCCAGCAACACCGTCCGGTGCTGAAATTCCGGCACCGCCTGAGAATTCATCGCTTACAGCCAATCAAAACGAAAAATTGCCCAGCACATCCGGCATGCCGCCGGCGATCGCCTGCGACTCGCTTTCGGCCAGCCGCTCCGCATCCCAAATTTCAAAATGACTGCCCATGCCCAGCAGCATCACGTCGCGCGCCAGCCCCGAAGCCGACCGCAATTCGGGCGGAATCAGGATGCGGCCGGCGCTGTCGAGGTCGATGTCGGCGGCATTGCCGAGGAAAATCCGCTGCCAGGCACGCGCCGACATAGGCCATGCCGCGATCTGCTCGCGATGGCTTTCCCAGACCGGACGCGGGAAAAACAACAGGCAGCCGTGCGGATGCTTGGTCAGCGTGACCCGCCCTTCGCACTGCAGCAACAGGGCGTCACGATGCTTGGCCGGAATCGACATCCGGCCCTTGGCATCGAGATTCAATGCTGACGCTCCCTGAAACACCCTGGCTACCCTCGCTGAAAATGGACAATCATGAAATCAGCGTTTGATGCAGGAAAGACAAAAATTTCCCACAAAAAGACACTTTTTCACACTGCCGCCCACTTTAGTGGATGGACAAAGTCAGGTCAAGCGATATTAAGAAGGAAATACAACAATTTTCTCAATGAAACCAATGACTTAGCGCATCGACTTCATGCACCATGGAAACAAAATGATGTGAAGAATGAAGGACTTAGCGGAGATAGTGAAGGTGGTACTTCACATATACACATGGGTTTAATGGGCAATGGGGCATTTGCCTTCGCAATTCGAATCA
>Ga0213872_10000381_pt1 | contig 37204 bp, 27 predicted proteins | sample VelepicomBERX_R2_FD_160071 | JGI IMG/M metagenome (GOLD analysis project Ga0213872, IMG submission 160071) | Rhizosphere microbial communities from Vellozia epidendroides in rupestrian grasslands, the National Park of Serra do Cipo, Brazil - RX_R2 | ecosystem: Host-associated > Plants > Roots >... | reverse complement strand
AAGCCACCTCTGGGGTGGCGTTCGCTTCAAAATGCATGTCGCATTTAGATATTTTTTGGTGGCGCTTCAGGGATTCGAACCCCGGACCTGCGGATTATGATTCCGTCGCTCTAACCGACTGAGCTAAAGCGCCATCGAGCCTTCGATTATGGCAGGCTTTGGGGGACAATGCAAGCATCCCCAGAACGAAGCCTATGTTCAAGTTCGTCAAGAAGATCTTTGGCGGCGCGTCAGCGCCCGAGGAAGCCAAGCCGGCGGCGCCTGCCGCCGCGGTCACCGAGCCGGTCGTCGCGCCCGCTGCGCTCAAGCCGACCGAGCCGGTTGCCGCCGCAGCGCCCCAGGCCGTCTCGCCGCGGGTGGCCGCGGCGCCCGCAGCCAGCGCGCCGACCCCAGCCCCCGCCGAGGAGCGCCTCTCCTGGCGCGAGCGCCTGCGCGCGGGCCTGCGCAAGACCGGCTCGAGCATCGCCCAGGTCTTCACCGGCACCAAGATCGACGACGCGCTCTACGAGGAGCTCGAAGCCGCGCTGCTGATGGCCGACGCTGGCGTGCGCGCGACCGAGTTCCTGCTCGAGGACCTCAAGCGCCGCGTCAGGGAAGCCAAGGCCACCGATCCCGCGGCCGTGCGCGGCCTGCTCGTCGACGCGCTCGCCGAGCTGCTCGCGCCGCTCGAGAAGCCGCTCGCCGTCGGCGCCGCGACGCCGACCGTGATGATGGTCGTCGGCGTCAACGGCGCGGGCAAGACGACGAGCATCGGCAAGCTCACGCGCCACCTCGCCGAGGCCGAGCAGAAGGTGTTGCTCGCCGCGGCCGATACCTTCCGCGCCGCGGCGCGCGAGCAGCTCGGCGTGTGGGCCGACCGCACGCGCGTCGAGATCGTCGCGCAGGAGGGCGGCGACCCGGCCGCCGTGAGCTTCGACGCGGTCACCGCGGGCCGCGCGCGCGGCTGCGACGTCGTGATCGCCGACACCGCGGGCCGCCTGCCTACGCAGCTCCACCTGATGGAGGAGCTCCGGAAGATCAAGCGCGTGATCGGCAAGGCGCAGGACGGCGCGCCGCACGAGGTGCTGCTCGTCGTCGACGGCAACACCGGGCAGAACGCGCTCGCCCAGGTCAAGGCCTTCGACGAGGCGCTGGGCCTCACGGGCCTGATCGTGACCAAGCTCGACGGCACGGCCAAGGGCGGCGTGCTCGCGGCGATCGCGCGCGAGCGGCCCGTGCCCGTGTACTTCATCGGCGTCGGCGAAAAACTCGAGGACCTGCAGACCTTCAGCGCGCGCGAGTTCGCGCAAGCCCTGCTCGACTGAAGCGCCCCGGCGCCGCGATACTCGCGGCCGCCTAACCCCACGGATGGACGCATGACCACGCCGCGCACGTACAAGTACTACGACCTGATCATGGCCGCCTTCGTCTGCGTGCTGCTGTGCTCGAACCTGATCGGCGCGGCCAAGGCCGCGCAGGTCACGCTGCCGCTGCTCGGCAAGACCACCTTCGGCGCCGACCTGCTGTTCTTCCCGCTGTCCTATATCTTCGGGGACATCCTGACCGAGGTCTACGGCTACGGCCGCGACCGCCGCGTCGTCTGGGCCGGCTTCGGCGCGCTCGTGTTCGCGGCCTTCATGGCCTTCGTCGTCGTCAACCTGCCGCCGGCGAAAAACGCCTACATGGACACCTACCAGCCGCAGCTCGAGGCGGTGTTCGGCAATACCTGGCGCATCGTCGCCGCGTCGATGATCGCGTTCTGCTGCGGCAGCTTCGTCAACAGCTTCGTGCTCGCGAAGATGAAGGTGCTCACGCAGGGCCGCTGGCTGTGGACGCGCCTCGTCGGCTCGACGATCGCGGGCCAGTTCGTCGACACGAGCTTCTTCTTCATCATCGCGTTCTGGGGCATCTGGCCGACCGACCAGCTGATCGCCGTGACGATCACCCAGTACCTGTTCAAGACCGGCTGGGAGGCCGTGATGACGCCGCTGACCTACCGCGTCGTCGACTTCCTCAAGCGCGCCGAGGGCGAGGACTTCTACGACCGCGGCACGAACTTCAACCCGTTCAGCCTGAAGGTCTGAGGCCGCGTCAGCCGCGGCCCTGGTACTGGCGCGCGAGCGCCTTGAAGTCGTCGAGCGCGGCCGCGTCGACGGGACCGCCGAGCTCCTCGGCGACGAGCTTCGCGACCGGGTCGGCCAGGCGCTCGGCCGCGAACGCGTCGAGGAACAGCAGCCGGCTGCGCCGCGCGAGCACGTCTTCGAGCCGGCGCGCGTATTCGTGGCGCACCGCAAAGCGCACCATCGCTTCGCTCAGGCCGCCGTCGTCCTCGCGCCAGAGCCAGCGCTCCGCGCCCGGCAGGGCCTGGAGCGCCGCGGCCTCGCTGCCGTACAGATGCGGGCCCGGCGCCGCGGCGATCTTGACGCGCGGCTGCCCGCCCATGTCGCCCGCCGCGCCGAGCAGCGGCAGCCGCTCGGTCACGCCGGCCGGCCGCGCGGGCAGCAGCTGCGCCTTGATGCAGCGCGCGAGCACGTCCTCGGCCATCGCGCGGTAGGTCGTCCACTTGCCGCCCGTGACGGTGACCATGCCCGAGCGCGACACCGCGACCACATGCTCGCGCGAGATCGCCTTGGTGTCGCCGCTGTCGCCGTGCTCGTCGCGGTTGTGGCGCACCAGCGGGCGCAGCCCGGCCCAGATCGAGCGCACGTCGGCGCGCTGCGGCGCGCGCGCGAGGTAGCGCGCCGACTCGCCGAGGATGAAGTCGACCTCGCCCTCGAGCGGGCGCGGCTCGGCCGGCAGGTCGTCGCGCGGCGTGTCGGTCGTGCCGAGCAGGGTCTTGCCGAGCCAGGGCACGGCGAACAGCACGCGGCCGTCGCGCGTGCGCGGCACGATCAGGGCGTTGTGCTGGCCATTGCTGCCGGGCAGGAACCCGCGGTCGACGACGATGTGCACGCCCTGGCTCGGCGCGACCATCGGCCGCTTGTAGTTGCGGTCGAGCGCGCGCACGGCGTCGACCCAGACGCCCGCGGCGTTGACGACGCAGGCCGCGTGCAGCGTCAGGCGCTCGCCGCTCTCGCGCTCCTCGACCTCGACGCCCGTGACGCGCTCGCCCTCGTGGACGAGGCGCACGGCCGCGCAATGGTTGAGCACGGCCGCGCCATGCGCGATCGCCGTGCGCGCGAGGCCCAGCGCGAGGCGCGCATCGTCGAACTGGGCGTCCCAGTACGCGACCCCGCCGCGCAGCCCGGCCGGCTGCAGGCCCGGCAGCTCGGCGAGCGCCGCGCGCGCCGACAGCAGGCGCGTCGCGCCGAGGCTGCGCCGGCCCGCGAGCCATTCGTAGGCCTTGAGGCCGACGCCGTAGAACGGCGCTTCCCACGCACGGTGGCAGGGCATCACGAAGGCGAGCGGCCGGGCCAGGTGCGGCGCGTTCGCGAGCAGCGTCGCGCGTTCGCGCAGCGCCTCGTGGACCAGCGCGACATTGCCCTGGGCCAGGTAGCGCACGCCTCCGTGCACGAGCTTGGTCGCGCGCGACGAGGTGCCCTTGGCGAAGTCCTCGGCCTCGACGAGCGCGACCGCGTAGCCGCGCGCGGCGGCGTCGAGCGCGACGCCGAGGCCGGTCGCGCCGCCGCCGATCACGACAAGATCCCAGCGCGCGGTCTCGCGCAGGCGGGTCAGCAGTTCGGGGCGCGTGGGATGGGACGACAAGACGGACCTCGCGGTTGAGATCCGTCCATTCTGCTTCAGCGTGCGAGCGACGCAAGCCGCGGCGTCAAGCTCGGGCGCCTTGCGAGCCACAGGATCACGGCGCCGACGGTCACGAGCGCGAACACCGAGGCCTCGAGGCCGAACGCGCCGCCGGTCAGCCAGTCGGACCGATGGTGGTAGACCGGCTGGAGCCAGCCGTGCGTGGCGATGCCGCTGACGCCGAAGCCCAGCGACTCCTGCGTGAGGTTCCAGCCGAAGTGCAGGCCGATCTGCAGCGCGAGCGAGCCGGTGCGCAGGTAGCACAGGCTCAGCATCACGCCGGCCGCGAAGATGTTGAGCATCGCCGTCGCGAGCAGCGGGCCGCCGTAGCCGAGGTTGCCGGGCAGGTGCAGCGCGGCGAACAGCAGCGCGAACAGGCCGACGGCCCAGCCCGTGCCGAGGCCGCGGATCGCGCGCTGCAGCGGGTAGCCGCGGATCACCAGCTCCTCGAAGATCGCGACGCAGAAGAACTCGAACACGACCTTGGTCTCGGCGTCGAAGCTCGGGCGCGGCGCGCCGATCCAGTGGAAGCCGTCGGCGCCCATCACGAGCGCCGCGGTGATGCCGATCAGCGCCGCGCCGGCGAGGCCGCCGGCCAGCCATTCGCGCAGGAAGCGCCCGTCCAGGCGCAGGCCGATATCGGCGAGGCGGCGGCCTTCGAGGCGCAGCGCGCCCCAGCTGATCAGCACGGCGGCCAGGGTGATCGGCAGCGGGCCGGGGACGAAGGCCTTGACGCCGGCCGGCAGCGCGCGCATGAGGGCGCCGAGCGCGACGACGGCGAGCACGGTCGCGAGCGCGAAGGCGAGGACCTTCCAGCCGTTGCGCAGGCGGTGCCGGGGATCTCGGAACAGGTTCGTTTTCACTTTGCTTCGTCTCCAGGGTTGGGGTCGCCGGTTCCGACGACTTGAAGGCCCCCAGCGTAGGGAGGGGCGGGCGGCCGGGCGAGCGCGTTGCGACGGGCGGCGCCGGCGCGGCGACGGGCCGCAGGGCGCGCCGACAGGCGGGGCGCGCTGGCGCGCGCAAACCCGCACGCGACGGCGGGGCTTGGCCGCGCTGGCATGCTGCGCGACATCAGGAGAGGAGACAACGATGAACCGACCCGCCCTGTTCGAGCCGATGCGCGTGCGCGGGCTCACGTTCGCGAACCGCATCGTCGTCGCGCCGATGTGCCAGTACTCGGCGCGCGACGGCCAGATGAGCGACTGGCACCTGATCCACCTCGGCCAGCTCGCGCTGTCGGGCGCCGCGCTGCTGACGATCGAGGCGACGGCCGTCGAGCCCGCGGGCCGCATCACCTGGGCCGACGTCGGCCTGTGGGACGACGCGACCGAGGCCGCGATGGCGCGCACGATCGAGGGCGTGCGGCGCTGGTCCGACATGCCGATCGCGGTGCAGCTCGCCCACGCGGGCCGCAAGGCCTCGACCGAGGTGCCCTGGGCCGGCGGCCACGGGCTCGCGGCCGACGACCCGCATGGCTGGCCGATCGTCGCGCCGTCGCCGCTGGCGACGGGCCCCGACGCGCAGACCCCGGCCGCGCTCGACGCCGCGGGCCTGGCGCGCGTGCGCGAGGCGTTCGTGCAGGCCACGCGGCGCGCGGTGCGGATCGGCGTCGACGCGATCCAGATCCACGCGGCCCACGGTTATCTGCTCCACCAGTTCCTGTCGCCGCTGACGAACCAGCGCGGCGACGCCTACGGCGGCTCGCTCGAGAACCGCATGCGTTTCGTGCTCGAGGTCTTCGCGGCCGTGCGCGAGGCCGCCCCCGACCGCCCGGTCAGCGTGCGCATCTCGGCGACCGACTGGATCGACTGCGGCTGGGACCTCAAGCAGTCGATCGAGCTCGCGAAGCGACTCGAGGCCGCGGGCTGCGACGCGATCCACGTGTCGAGCGGCGGCCTCGCGGCGACGCAGCGCATTCCGGTCGGGCCCGGCTACCAGGTGCCGCACGCGCGCGGCATCAAGGCGGCCGTCGGCATCCCGGTCGTCGCGGTCGGGCTGATCACGGGCTACGAGCAGGCCGAGACCATCGTCGCGTCGGGCGACGCCGACTTCGTCGCACTCGCGCGCACGGTGCTCTACGACCCGCGCTGGCCCTGGCACGCGGCGGCCGCGCTCGGCGGCCAGGTGCGCGCGCCCAAGCAGTACCTGCGCTCGCAGCCGAGCCAGTACAAGCAGCTGTTCGGCGTGAGCGGCCCGGTCTCGCCCGAGCCGCGCTGGCTCGCCGGCGAGGGTCTGCGCGTAAGCCTCGCCGGGGACTGAGCTAAGCTCGGCCCGGGGAGTTCAGCGCGCGAGACCAGGGGCAACCCGCCGCCGCACCGGATCGGAACACGGCGATATGGATCATGGGCGGCGCAGCATGCTGCGCGGGCTGGCCGCGGCGGCCCTCGCAGGCGGTCTGCCGGCCGCTTCGCCCGCGCGCGCGGCGGCGGAGTTCGGCATGGCCTACTTCGAGACCTACAGCCCGCTGAGCTTCGTCGACCACGGCACGCTGCGCGGCGTCCTCGTCGACACGCTCGAGGCCGTGCTGGTCGGGCGTCTGGGCATCCCGACGCGCCACGAGGGCTTCCCGTGGCCGCGCGCGCAGCGCCTCGTCGAGGCCGGCGAGCGCGACGCGATCTGCACGATCGCGACGCCCGAGCGGCTTGCCTATGCGGAGGCCGTGACTGAGCCGGTCGTTTCGGTGCCGACCTGCATTTTCGTGCGCGCCGACAACCCGCGCGCCGACGAATTCGCGCGGGCGCGCGACCTCGCCGAGCTGCAGGCGATGAAGCCGAGCGTGGTCTCCTACAGCGCAAACGGCTGGGCCAAGGCCCGGCTCAAGGACTTCGACATCACCGGCGGCGGCGACTTCAACAGCGCGATCAAGATGCTGATCGCGAGACGCGCCGACGTGATGATCGAGAACGTCCTCGTGATGAGCTACATCCTCGCGCGCACGCCCGGCGGCGACGCGATCCGCCTGCTGCGCAACCGCATGGACCAGGCGGATTTCCAGCTGCTGATCAGCCGGAAATCGGCCTTTCTCGAGCGCCGCATCGACATCGGCCGGGCGCTCCAGCAGTACAAGGCGACGCCAGCCTACGCGGCCGTGTTCCAGGCCTACGGCGTGCCGCTGCTGGGCTGAGCGTCGGCCGATCAGGGCGACCGGGTCTGGACGGCAGCTGGCAGGGGGCGGATCGACCGCAGGTAGGCGGCCGACGGCGTCGCCACGACGATTTACGGCAGCAGATAGTCGCCATGCAGGTACTCGCGTAGCGCCCCCAAGGCGTCGGGAGGCAGCCACGCGAGCCGGGCCAGGGCTGCGCCGATTCTCGTCGTGAGTTCGACCCGATGGCGCTTGTCAGCCACGCTTCTTCGCGGCGGTCATGGCGAGGGCGGGAAGGGCGGAGCGGCCTGTTCTGCGCAGCGGGCGATTGGGTGCGGGCGCCTCGGGCCCCCACATGCTTCGCGTCAGGTCTTTTTCGCGCGCTGCTTCGCCGCCGCGCGGGGTGTCTTCCGCAGGGCCTGCTCGTGTGCGGCGACGGCCTTGTTGCGCGTGCGCTGGCCGAAGGCCGCCTGCGCCATCGGATCGTCGGCGGGCTTGATCAGGTCGCGCCCGGCCTCGATCATCTGCTGGTGCTCGGCATGAAGCTTCGTACCCGGCGTCGCATAGACGACGCGGGCGCTCTGGTCCTTGGGGTCCATCGACGCGGGCACGACGGCCGCGGGCTGGCCCTGCGAGTCGGTCCGGGTCGCGACGCCGGCCGCATCGGTGATCGGGGTGTCGAGGATGGACTGGAACGAGGTGAAGCCGAGCGCGGCGAAGGCCTTCGCCGAGTTCGGAAAGCCCTTGTAAAGGCGCTGGGCGTCGACGCGCAGGACGTCGACCTTCTTCGGGTCGGCGCAGAACCGCGCGGCCCACTCGAGCCCCGCGAGGTTCTTCACCATGAACCAGCCGTCGCCGTCGTGGACCCAGAGGCCGCCGCCGTGATGGTCCTGATAGGGGCCCTCGCCGTGAAAGAACTTGCTTCCTGGGTGGATGGGGTCGCGATCCGGGTCAGCGCCGGACGGCGATTTCAGTCTCCCAGCGCGGTCTCGGCGGAAATATGTCAGCCGCCCTTCAGCAGCGCGTCCGCGGGGGCGCGCGAGCGGCGCGACGCGCGCGGCGCCGGGACGTAGGCGAAGTCCGGGTCGAACGGAAACGTCGGCACGACCTTGCGCGGGCGCACCAGGCGCTCGATATGCTGGTCGACGACGCCTTCGGACAGCGCCATCAGGCAGGGGTTCGCGAGCGGCGCGAGCTCGGGCGACAGATAGCCCGACTTCACGACGACGACGCGCGCCGCGCGCGGGTCGAGGCCGAGGCGCGCGAAGTCGGCGAGCGCGTGGTACGGGCGCCGCTTCTCGCTGAGCACGAGCCGGATGCCGTCGATCGCGACGAGCGCCTGACGGCCCCAGGCGTCGCAGGCCTCGCAAAGCCGCTCGACCGACACGGTCGCGCCCACGGGCTCGCTGCCGGCCGGGTGGAGCGCGGCGCCGATCGAGAGCGCGAGCCGCGCGCCCGCGCCCGCGGCAAAGCAGGCGCGCACGGCGGCGGGGTCGGCGATGCCGGCGACGATGCAGTCCTGCGCGCGCGCCGCGATCAGCAGGCGCAGCGCGTCGGCGCGGTCGCCGACGCCGCCCGCGGTCGGGTTGTCGCCCGAGTCGGCGAGCACGACCGGGCGCGTCGGCGCCGCGAGCGCCTGCTCGACGCACCCCGCGAGCGTGCCGGTCGCGACGCCGAAGCGGAACTCCGCGCGCGCCTGCCAGTAGGCTTCGGCGAGCGCCGTGGCTTCGCGCGCGAGGACTGCCGCGTCGGTGCCGGTGAGCACGGCCGCCGCGCCGGCGCGCGCTTCGTCGGCCCAGACATAGCCGACCAGCAGCGACGCGTCCCAGACGCCGGGGATCGCGTCGATCGCGGGCAGGGCGGCGTAGAGACGGCGCGCGGGTTCGGCGTCGGTCGAGCTGCGCTCGCCGGGCATCAGCACGGGGATCGGCACCCACAGCACGACGGGCCGCACGCCCTCGTGCAGCGCGCGCACGAGCATGGCCACGGCGCGTTGGCGCGTCTCGAGCGTGTCGATATGCGGCGCCGTGCGGTAGGCCGCGAACGCGTCGATCGCGTCGACGACGCGGTCGCTGAGGTTGCCGTGCAGGTCGTAGCTCGCCGCGACGACGCAATCGGCGCCGACCACGGCGCGCGCCGCGGCGATCCAGTCGCCTTCGGCGTCCTCCATGCCTTCGACGAACATCGCGCCGTGCATCGCGAGGTAGAGGCCGTCGACCGGGCCCAGCGCGCCCAGCCGCGCGAGGAACTCGGCCTTGAACGCCTCGTAGGCCGCGCGGCTCACGGGGCCGCCGGGCACGGCGCGCGCGTGCAGCAGCGGCAGGAACTCGGCCTGGTGGTCGGCGAGGAAGCCGAACAGCGGCGAGGCGCTCAGCGCCGCGTCGCGCAGGACCACGAAATCGTCCTGCTGCGTGAGCACCGGGTTGTAGGTGCTGCACTCGATGTGGATGCCGCCGAAGGCGACGCGCGGGCGAGACGTCATTGCGAATGGGCAGAAGTTGTCAGGGCGGCGGCGCCGGCCGGGCGCTGCGCGCGTGCGCGAGCAGGCGCGCCTTGAGCTCGCGCACGACGGCGGCCGAGGTCGCGCGCGCCGGCGCCGCGGCGAAGCCGAACGCGATCAGTTCGGGCGCGGGGGCGGGGCCGGGCGCGCGGCACGAGGCGTGGACCTCGGGCACGCCCGTCGCGGCGAGCAGCGTCGCGACGTTGTCGGGACGGATGCCGCTGCCGGCAAGAATGGCGATGCGTCCGCGGCTGCGCGCGACGAGCGCCGCGAGCCGCGCGGCCCCGTCCGGCGCGTGCACGGCGCCGCCCGAGGTGAGCACGCGCTTGAAGCCCAGCGCGATCGCCTGCTCGAGCGCTTCGGCCGGGTCGCGCACGAGGTCGAACGCGCGGTGCAGGGTCAGCTGCAGCCCGGCCGCGTGCGCGGCCAGGCGCTCGAGCAGCGCGAGGTCGAGCCCGCCCGCGCCGGTCAGCGCGCCGATCGCGACGCCGGCGAGGCCGAGTGCGGCGGCGCGCTCGACGTCGCCGCACATGGCCCGCTCCTCGGCCGCTGCGTAGACGAAGCCGCCGCTGCGTGGGCGGATCAGCGCGACCACGGGGATCTCGAGGCGGCTCGCCTCGGCCATCAGCCCGGCCGACGGCGTGACGCCGCCCATCTCGAGGCTCGCGCACAGCTCGATGCGGTCGGCGCCGCCGGCAACGGCCGCGGCGAGTCCCGCGGCGTCGTCGACGCAGACCTCGAGCAGCGGCCGCCCCGCTTCGTCGCTCATGCGCCGATCCGTTCGAACGCGTAGGCCGCGCCGATCAGGCCGGCCTGGTCGTCGAGCAGGCTCGGCACGACGAGCGCGGACTCGCCGCGGCGCAGGATGCGCTCGCGCACCGCGACGTCGAGCGCCGCGACGAGCGCCTTGCTGCGGCCCAGGCCGCCGCAGACGGGCACGACGCTCGCGCCCGTGACGTTGATGACGAGCGCGAGCGGCCCCGCGAGCAGCTCCAGATAGGCACCGACCGTCGCGGCGGCCAGCGGCTCGCCGGCCGCCCAGGCGGCGAGGATCTGGCGGCTCGTCGCTTCGCCGCCGTGCAGGAACGCGTGCAGACGCTCGAGCCCGCGCGCACCGCCGACGGTGTCCGCGCAGCCGGCCAGGCCGCAGCCGCAGCGAAAGCGCGGCAGCCGGACGCGGCGGCCGTCGCCGGCGTCGACGGTCGCCTCGTTGACGATCGGCGCGTGGCCCCATTCGCCGCTGAGGCCGCCCGCGCCGCGCACGAGCCGCCCGTCGACGACGAGCCCGCCGCCGACGCCGGTGCCGAGCACCGCGCAAAAGACCACGCCATGACCGACGCCCGCGCCGACGCGCGCCTCGGCGAGCGCCGCGCAGTCGGCGTCGTTGGTCACGACGACCGGCATGCCGAGCCGGGCCTCGAGCTCGGCGGCGAGCGGGCGTCCGCCCAGGGCCGGCAGGTTGGCCGCTGCGACCTCGCCGGTCTCGGGCGAGACGACGCCGGTGATCGAGATCGACAGCGCGGCGCTTGTGCTCGCGTAGGGGCGCACGGCAGTGCCGAGCGCCGCGCAGAACTGGGCCCAGTCCTGCGCCGGCGTCGGCACGCTCGTGAGCAGCTCGTAGGCGTCGCCCTGGCGATGGCGCGCGAGCCGGATGTTGGAGCCGCCGATGTCGGCGACGAGCACGGTCATGTCTTGGCGAGCCTTTGCTGCATCTGCGCGTCGATGTCCACGTAGCGCCACGCGCTGCGGATGAAGGTATTGTGGTGATAGCCGATCACCCAGGGCTGGGCGAGGTCGGTGAACAGCCGGTGCACGTGCACCTTGTAGGGCATGTAGGCGGCGAGCAGCTTCTTCGCCTCGAGGAAGACCGCGTCGCGTTCGGGGCCGTCGGGCATCGGCCGTTGCCGCTCGAACACGCGGTTGTAGGCCGGCAGGTCGAAGCGCGCGTGGTTCGCGTCGCCCTTCGCGGGCCCGTAGGCGAGCACGAGCAGGTCGCTGCCGTCGGGCGAGCCGCCCCAGCCCATGCCCCACATCTGCAGCCGGCCGGCGCTCGAGGCCTTGAGGTTCTCGGACCAGGCGGCGACGCGGAAAGCGATGCGCACGCCGATCGCGGCCAGGTTCTTCTGCCATTGCTCGGCGAGCTGGCGCGACAGCAAATCGGGCTGGGTCGCGTACTCGAGCTCGAGCGGCGTGCCGTCGGGCCGTTCGCGCCAGCCGTCGCCGTCGCGGTCGACGTAGCCGTAGAGGTCGAGCAGGGCCTGCGCGCGCGCCGGGTCGAAGTCGCTCATCTCGCTCTTGAAGGCCGGGTCGTAGCCGCTCGCGCAGGGCGCGATCAGGCTCTGCGCGGGGATCGCCTGCTTGTGGCGCACGAGGCGGATCTCCTTGGCGACGTCGACCGCGAGCGCGAGCGCGCGGCGCAGCGCGACCCGCTCCGGCGTGTAGCCGCCGACGACCGGGTCCTCCATATTGAAGTAGCTGAAGTAGTTGTACGCGCGCGGGTAATGCAGCATGCGGATACCGCGCTTCGCGAGGTTGGGCGCGAGCCGGCCGTTCGGCATCGCGATGTTCGCGTACTCGGGCGGCACGTCCTCGATCAGCTCGTGCTCGCCGTTGAGGAACGCGAGCCAGCGCGGCTGGCTTTCCTCGACGATGGCGATCTCGACGCGGTCGACGAGCGGCAGGCGCTTGCCTTGCAGCGCGGCCACGGCGGCCTCGGCCATCGCGTCGCCGGCCGGCGCCCGCTCGTCGTAAAAGACCTCGCGGTAGGCCGGGTTGCGCTCGAGCACGATCTTCGACGCGCGCTGCCATGCGGCGAGGCGGAACGGCCCGGTGCCGACCGGGTGCTCGGCGATGCGATCGCCGTAGTACTCGACGACCTCGCGCGCGACGGCGCCGGCCCAGGCGCTGTCGGTCAGGTTGAGCAGAAAGCGCGGCGAGGCCTGCGCGAGCCGGATCTCGAAGGTGTAGCGGTCGAGCGCGCGCAGGCCCTCGACCTCGCGGTCGTAGTCGAACGGACGCCCGCTCGCGATCGCGTCGCGGCGCAGCTCGGACAGGCCGAGCACGCCCGCGTCCTCGAGCAGGAACAGAAAGCTCGCCTTGTGCCTCGGGTCGTAGAGGCGCTTGTACGAGTAGACGTAGTCGGCCGCGACGAGCTCGCGCCGGCAGCCCTTGAACGCCGGGTCGTCGGCGAAGTGGATGCCCGGCTTCACGCGCAGCGTGAAGGTCCGGTAGTCGGCGCTGACCTCGGGCATCGCGACGAGGGTGTTCGGCCGCATGGTTCCCGGCGCGCCGAGGAACGCGAACTGCAGCGGCGCGTCGAAGATCTCCGACGCGATGGTGTTCGAGGTGCCCTCGATCCCGGCCGGGTCGAAGCCGGTCTCGGCGATCGCGAACGCGTAGCGCAAGACCTTGCGCTCCGGCGCGGCGGCGCTGGCCGGAGCGCCGCGGCTCGTCGCCGCGGCCGCAGCCAGCATGCGCAAGAACAGGCCGCGTCGATGCATACGGACGACTCCTCCTCGGGGCTCGCGGGTTCACGAGGCGCGGAGTCTAGAGCCTCGCGGCGCGGGCGTGGCGACTGTCGCGAGTCCGCTGCATTGTCGTTTAGTAAACAAAACTAAACTGCGCCCTAATTACAAAAGTTAGTTGTCGGCGTCACAGGCTAATTTGTATAAATTTATCTGGGTGAAATGTGATGCCCATCGACATGTGGCCGGCATTTCTTTTGTTTAGTAAATGCTCAGGGTTCTCCCCAGGTTGGGCGTTAAACCGCCGTGGAGAACGAGGACGCCGGGTGTCGAGACAGGGGCGAAGGAAAAGCCCTGCCACCGCTCAAAAGAAAGCCCGTGATCGGGCAACCAGGAGACAGCACATGACGTTCAAGACCTCCCTTTCCTCTTCCGCCGCACGGCCGCGCCGCTGGACCGCGACGCCCGTGGCCGCGGCGGTCGGCGCCGCGCTGCTCGCGCTGGGCAGTGCGCACGCGCAGACCGCGCCGGCCGACAAGCCCGCCGACAAGACGGCCGACGCGGCCCAGCTCGATACGGTCGTCGTGAACGGCTACCGCTCGTCCATCGAGAAGAGCCTCGACCAGAAGCGCAACTCGGACGCGATCGTCGACGTGATCAGCGCCGAGGATGTCGGCAAGTTCCCCGACAAGAACGTCGCCGACGCGCTGCAGCGCGTGCCGGGCGTGATCATCGACCGCGACGGCGGCGAGGGCAAGAACGTCAGCGTGCGCGGCCTGTCCTCGGAGCTCACGCTGACCGAGCTGAACGGCAACTACATCGCGACGGCCGAGTCCAACGGCGACCCGACGCGTTCGTTCAACTACACGCTGATGCCGTCGAACATGCTCGCGAGCGCCGAGCTGTTCAAGTCGCAGGAAGCGCGCATCGACGAAGGCGGCATCGGCGGCACCGTGATCCTGCACACGCGCCGCCCGCTCGACCTCAAGCCCAATACCGGCTTCGTCACGGGCGAGGGCACCTGGGCCGACACGACCAAGAAGGGCGACGGCCAGTTCTCGGGCCAGTATTCGTGGCACGACGAGAGCAACCGCTTCGGCATCCTGGTCGGCTACACGCAGCAGAAGCGCACGACGCGCACGATGGGCGCGAGCACCGAAAACTGGACCTGGTACGGCGACGACTATACGGGCCACCCGGCGACCGACGTCAACGGCAACCCGTCCAACTTCAACAGCTACTGGTGGGGCGAGTCGGGCTTCCACGACCAGAACGGCCATTACTACACCAACTTCATGATGCCGACCTCGGTCGACTTCAGCGTCACGACCGAGCAGCGCGAGCGCCGCGGCGGCCAGCTGACGCTGCAGTTCAAGCCGGTCGACAACCTGAACCTGACGGCGAACTACTTCCGCTTCAAGCTCGACCAGAACTCGCAGACCAACACGCTGAAGATTCCCGAGTGGAACCTGGCCCGCTACAACGGCGACGGCAACTGGCCCGGCGGCCGCATGCTCGACGGCCTGACCTTCGACAAGAGCGGCACGATCGTGACCGGCGCGCAGTACAGCGCGCACCCGGGCAAGACCTATTACTGCAGCAGCGCGGCGGCGGCCGCGGGCGGCCTCGCGAACAGCGGCGGCTTCGGCCCCGACGACTGCACGATCCCGACGCCGCAGATCACCGGCAGCTACAACGTGCAGAGCGCGCTGTCGCAGACGGCCGACTTCGAGGCCGACTGGCACCACGAGTCGATCGACGCCGTGTTCAAGGGCGGCCGGACCTGGGCCGAGGGCGGCCCGAAGATGCAGTTCACGATGGCGATGAAGCCGCGCATCGAGAACCCCGACGGCTCGTACACGCTCGGCAACTACGCGAGCTCCTGGGACCTGTCGGGCACGCCGTCGATGGTGTTCTCGCCGCAGCTGATGGCGAACCTCGAGAAGGGCATCGGCCAGATCGACCTCGGCTCGACCAATTCCTCGTGGACCGCGAACAGCAACCACCAGGACTACGCCCAGGCCGACTTCACCTGGCACCGCGAGGGCGGCTGGCTCGACGCCCTGCTGTTCGGCTTCAAGTACCGCGACGGCGGCACCCACCGCGACACCGGCAACAACTACTGGGCCTGCAAGGGCACCGACCCGAGCAATTACGACAACCGCTTCCAGAACGGCTGCGACCCCAATGCCGGCGTGTTCCAGCCGAGCTTCCTGTACCCGAACTCGCTGGGCAATATCACCGGCGCGATCAACGTCAGCGCCTACCCGGCGATCAACTACCCGGCCTACATCAGCTACCTGACCCAGACCTACGGGGCGATGCAGACGCGCGACGAGCCGAACTTCGTCTACAACGTCGACGAGAAAATCTACGCGACCTACGTGCAGGCGAACTTCGGCACCGACCACCTGCATGGCAACGTCGGCCTGCGCCTCGTGCGCACCAAGCAGCACGCCGACTCGACCGACCAGGTCGACTATTACAACGGCTATTTCTATCACGACGCCTCGGGCAACCCGGCGCCCTGCCAGGCGAACGGCTCGCCGGCCGTCGGCGCGCCGACCGGCTCGGGCTGCGTGAGCGGCTTCACGACCCTGCCCGACAGCAACACCAACCCGGCGAGCGGCCATACCTCGTCCTACGTGGTCAGCTCGCTCGACCGCACCTACACCGACCCGCTGCCGAGCCTGAACCTCGCCTACGACCTCAGCCGCGACCTGCTGCTGCGCTTCGCCGCGTCGCGCGCGATCTCGCGGCCCAGCTATAGCGACATTGCGTCGCCGGGCGGCCTGCAGTACTACAGCCCGACCTACGTGAGCGACCGCCGCCTGATCGGCGGGGCGAACGAGGTCGGCTGGACCGGTTCGGGCAGCAACAAGGGCTTGCAGCCGTATATCGCGAACCAGTTCGACCTGGGCCTCGAGTGGTACTTCCACCGCGGCTCGGTGCTCGGCGGCGACCTGTTCCGCAAGAACGTCGCGAACTTCGCGGTGCCGGTCACGCAGAACGTGACGCTGAACATCGGCGGCACGAACCAGACGGTGCAGAACTACTCGACGACGGCCGGTGGCCGCAACGGCGTGTCGCAGGGCATCGAGCTGTTCGTCCAGCACACGCTCGACATGGGCCTCGGCTTCCAGGCGAACTTCACGTACAACAAGACCAACGAGGCGGCTGTCACGCTCGCCGACGGCACCTACGTGGGCAAGTCGCCGCTCGTCGGCAGCGCGAAGAACCAGGTCAACCTGACGGTGTTCTACGAGACCGACCGCTACCTGGCGCGGATCTCGTACAACCGCCGCGGCGAGGTTGTCGACGGCCTCGACAACGGCCTGAACGTCTACGAAGAGCCGTACAGCCAGGTCGACGTGAACGCCGCGTACAACTTCAACAAGCAGTTGAGCTGGACGGCCTCGGTGCTGAACCTGACGAAGTCGCAGACGCGCTCGCACCTCGGCGACGACACGACGGCGCGCTTCTACTCGAACGGCTACGCCGGCCGCATCTTCTACACGGGCCTGACCTACAAGTTCTGACTGAGAAAGCCATGCGTCACTCGTCTCAAACCCGGGGGGCGCTGGCGCTCCTCGGCCGGGCGGCCCTGGCCCTGTGCGGCCTGGCCGTCGCGGCGTCGGCCGCGGCGGCCGCGGGCTATACCGGCGTCTACGGCGGCGGGCCGCTGTACAAGCATGTCGCGAGCAATATCTCGGAAATCCAGAAGTCCGGATTCAGCGAGGTCGTCGTCTGGAGCGTCGAGGTCAGCGCGGCCGGCGACCTCAACATCAACGGCGAGTTCCCGCTGACCTCGGGCGGCGCCTACGTCGGCAACAACACCTGGCCGAACTTCGCCGCCGACCTCGCGGCGATGAAGCAGGGCAGCGCGAAGCGGATCACGTTCAGCGTCGGCTCGTCGAACGCGAACCCCAGCGACTTCGACCATGTCAAGGCGCTCGTGCAGGCCCTGGGCACCGGCCCGACGAGCATCCTCTACAAGGACTTCCAGGCCTTGAAGCAGGCGCTGCCGTCGCTCGACGCAATCGACTTCGACGACGAAAGCACCTACGACTCGGCGAGCATGACGCAGTTCGCCGTCATGCTCGGCCAGCTCGGCTACCACGTGACGATGTCGCCGTACCAGAACGCGACGTTCTGGACCGCGGTCGTGTCGGACATCAATGCCCAGCGCCCCGGCACGGTCGACGGCGTGCACCTGCAGGCCTATTCGGGCGGCGCCGGCAACAGCCCCTGCGCGGGCTGGGACTTCGGCAGCGTGCCGGTGTTCCCGGGCCTGTGGGACGCCGACGACACGCCGTCGCAGGTGCAGGCCAAGATGCGGGGCTGGAAGACCCAGTGCGGCATCGGCGGCGGCTTCCTGTGGCTCTACGACGACGTGGCCGGCAAGACCTACGAGGGTCAGGACGCGGCGCGGGCCTACGCGGCCGCGATCGACAAGGCGCTCGGCGTCCATCGCGCCCAGGGCGCCCCACGATGAGCGACGGCGGCGATCGGATCAAGCAGGTCGTGGTCGTCGGCGGCGGCAGCGCCGGCTGGATGGCGGCCGCCGCGCTCGCGACCTATCTGGGCCGCCAGGCCTCGGTGCGCCTCGTCGAATCCGAGGAGATCGGCATCGTCGGCGTCGGCGAGGCGAGCGTGCCGCACATGCGTCTGTTCAACGGCCAGACGCTCGGCATCGACGAGGCCGAGTTCGTCCGGCGCACCCAGGGCACGGTCAAGCTCGGCATCGACTTCCAGGATTGGGCGCGCGTCGGCGACCGCTATTGCCACGGCTTCGGCGTGATCGGCCGCTCGATGGGGCCGCTGCCCTTCCACCAGTTCTGGCTCAAGCTGCACCTGGCGGGGCGCGCCGCGCCGATCGGCGACTACTCGGCGCAGACGGTGATGGCGCCGCGCGGCAAATTCGCGCCCGGCGACCGCGCCGCGCCGCCGGGCTCGCCGCTCGCCGACATCGCCTACGCGTATCACTTCGACGCGGGCCTTTATGCGCGCTACCTGCGCGAGCTCGCCGAGCGGCGTGGCGTGCGGCGCGTCGAGGGCCGGATCGTCGGCGTGAACCAGCGCGCGGCCGACGGCTTCGTCGAGTCGGTGCGGCTCGAGAGCGGCGAGCTCGTCGCGGGCGAGCTGTTCGTCGACTGCTCGGGCTTTCGCGGCCTGCTGATCGAACAGACGCTGCAGACCGGCTACGTCGACTGGACCCACTGGCTGCCCTGCGACCGCGCGATGGCCGTGCCCTGCGAACGCGTCGACCCGATCACGCCCTACACGCGCTCGACCGCGCGCGCGGCCGGCTGGCAATGGCGGATCCCGCTCCAGCACCGCACCGGCAACGGCTATGTGTATTCGAGCCGCCACCTGAGCGACGACGAGGCCGCGGCGACGCTGCTCGCGAACCTCGACGGCGCGCCGCTCGGCGAGCCGCGCGCGCTGCGCTTCACGACCGGCATGCGCCGCAAGTTCTGGAACCGCAACGTCGTCGCGCTCGGGCTCGCGGCCGGCTTTCTCGAGCCGCTCGAGTCGACCAGCATCTACCTCGCGCAGTCGGGCATCGCGCGGCTGCTGAGCCTGTTCCCGGGGCGCGACTTCAGCCCGCTGCTCAGCGAGCGTTTTAACCGCGAATCGACCTTCGAGTACGAGCGCGTGCGCGACTTCCTGATCCTGCACTACCACGCGACCGAGCGCGACGACACGCCGTTCTGGGACCAATGCCGCACGATGGCGATCCCGGACGGCCTGCGCGAAACGCTCGCGCTGTTCCGCGCCGACGGCCGCTACTTCCGCAACGGCGAGGACTTCTTCGCGCTGCCGAGCTGGGTCCAGGTCATGCTCGGCCAGCGCATCGTGCCGCGCGGCTATCACGCCATCGTCGACGACATGCCCGAGGACCGGCTCGTCGACTACGTCGAGGGCACGCGCAGGCAGATCGCGGGCGCGGTCGACGCGATGCCGACGCACGCAGACTGGATCAACAGGCATTGGAAGGCCGCGGCGCCATGAGTCGATACGGATGGATGGGCGCGTTCGCGCTGGCGCTGTTCGCGCCTTTGCTGGCCGGCGCGCCGGCGCTCGCGGCGGTGCCGGGCGACTTCGCGATCGGCCAGGGCTGGACCTTCCGTCTTCTGCCCGGCAACGCCCAGGCCGCGGCCCATCCCGAAGCCGCGTCCTGGCACGCGGCGACGGTGCCGGGCACCGTGCACACCGACCTGCTCGCCGACCGATTGATCCCCGACCCCTATGTCGGCGCGCCCGAAGCGGGCCTGCAATGGATAGGCCTCGCCGACTGGGAGTACCGCACGACGTTCGACGCGCCGCGCGGCGCGCTCGCGAGCGCGCGCAACGAGCTCGTGTTCGAGGGCCTCGACACCCTCGCCGAGGTCTACCTGAACGGCGCGAAGCTGCTCAGCGCGGACAACGCGTTCCGCAGCTGGCGCGTGCCCGTGCAGGGCCGGCTGCGCCAGCGCAGCAACGAGCTGCGCATCGTGCTGCATTCGCCGATCGCGGCCATGCTGCCGCAGGTCGAGGCGATGCCGCACAAGCTTGCCGGCAACTACCCCTCGCCCTACGGCGACGAGCCGCGCGACGCGATGACCGCGAACTTCGTTCGCAAGCCCGGCTACCACTACGGCTGGGACTGGGGCCCACGCTATGTGACGGCCGGCGTCTGGAAGCCGGTGCGGCTGCAGAGCTGGGACGCGCTGCGCGTCGCCGACCTGCAGCTGCGCCAGGACCATGTCGACGCGGCGCGCGCTGACCTCGCCGCCGTCGCGTCGCTCGACGTGGCCCGCGCGGGCCGCTACGCGCTGCGCCTGTGGCAGACCGCGCCCGACGGCCGGCGCACGCTCGCGGCGAGCCGGCGCGTCGCGCTCGGCGTAGGCGACGCGCGCGTCGAGCTGCCCGTGCAGGTCGAGCGCCCGCAGCGCTGGTTCCCGAACGGCTACGGCGCCCAGCCGCTGTACCGTTACGCGCTCGAGGTCGCGCAGGGCCGCTCGGTCGTCGCGACGCGCGCCGCGCGTACCGGCCTGCGCAGCCTCGAGCTGCGCCGCGAGCCCGACCTGCAGGGCCGCAGCTTCTACTTCGTCGTCAACGGCATCCCGGTGTTCGCGAAGGGCGCCGACGCGATCCCGTTCGACATGTTCGCGCCGCGCGTGAGCAAACAGCAGCAGCGCCGCGTGCTGCAGTCGGCGCACGACGCGAACATGAACTTCGTGCGCAGCTGGGGCGGCGGCTATTACGAGAGCGACGACTTCTTCGACCTCGCCGACGAGCTCGGCCTGCTGGTCTGGCAGGACTTCATGTTCGGCGGCGGCATGCCCCCGGCCTACGACGAGGCGTTCCGCGCGAACGTCGTCGCCGAGGCGCGCGACAACGTCCGACGCCTGCGCAACCACCCGAGCCTCGCGCTGTGGTGCGGCAATAACGAGGAAGAGATCGCCTGGAAGTACTGGGGCCCGGGCCAGGCGCTGATGGCGGCCGACCCGGTGTTCGCCGCGAAGGTCTGGCATGGCTACGAGCAGCTGTTCGGCACCGAGCTGCGCGAGGTCGTCGCCGCCGAGGGCGGCGGCGTCGCCTACTGGGCGAGCTCGCCGAGCGACGACCTCGCCGAGGTCGCGAACACGCCGGCGAGCGGCGACATGCATTACTGGGAGGTCTGGGGCAACCCGGCCTACGCGCCGAGCCAGTACCTGAAGATCACGCCGCGCTTCATGTCCGAGTACGGCCTGCAGGCCTGGCCCGTGCAGGCCACGGTCGACGCGTTCGCGAAGCCCGACGAGCAGCGCATCGACGCGGCCGTGATCGAGGCGCACCAGAAGTTTCTTGCAGGCAAGGGCAACGAGCGGCTGATGAAGTACGTGGACTACGAGTTCGGCGCGCCGGCCGCAAAGGATTTCGCCGACTTCGTCTACCTGAGCCAGGTCGCGCAGGCCGAGGGCATCGAACTCGCGGCCCTGCACCACCGCGCGAGCCGGCCGTTCACGATGGGCTCGCTGTACTGGCAGCTCAACGACGTCTGGCCGGGCGCGTCCTGGTCCAGCGTCGACTGGTTCGGGCGCTGGAAGGCGCTGCAGTTCCACGCGCGGCGCTTCTACGCGCCGGTCGCGGTCGCCGCGCTGCGCGACCCGGGGGCCGGGAAGACCGCGGTCAGCCTGCTCAACGACCGCACGCAGCCCGTGCACGGCGAACTGCGCGTGCGCGTGATGACGCTCGACGGCAAGACGACGCTGCGCGACGAGCGCCGGCCGGTCGAGCTCGCACCGCTGGCGGCGACGCTCGTGGCGAATTACGCGGACGCCGAACTGCTCGCCGGCAGCGACCCCGGCTACACCGTCGCAGTGTTCGAGCTGCAGGCCGACGGCGAGCCCGCGTCGCGCGGCGTCGTGTACTTCAAGGCCGCGAAGGACATGAGCTGGCCCGACCCCGGCCTGCGCGCCCAATGGCGCCGCGACGGCGGCGGCGACGCGCTCGAGCTGCGCGCGACGGCGTTCGCGCGCGCGGTGTGGGTCGATTTCGGCGCGATCGACGTCGAGCTGTCCGACAACGCATTCACGCTGCTGCCGGGCGAGAGCGTGGTGCTGCGCGTCGCGTCCCCCCACGCCGATCTCGAAGCGCTGCGCCCGTCGCTGCGCCTGCGTTCGGTCGCGGGTTGGCAATCTTCTGTTTACTAAACCTAGCTAAAAACGCGCCGATTCGCCGACTTTCGTTGACGCTAAAAACAGCGACGGATATAAAAGTCGCTCAGCGTGAAAGTGCGATTCGCGCGGCCGATTCGACGCCCGACAAACGCCCTCAGAAGCGTTTAATAAACCAAAAGACCGGAGACCCCCGAAGGTGAGCCAAGTCACGATCCGCGACATCGCCGAGGCCACGGGCCTGTCGATCGGCACGGTGTCGCGCGCGCTGAAGAACCAGGCCGGCATGACCGAGGCGACGCGCCAGAAGGTGCGCGAGGCCGCGCTGCGGCTCGGCTACGACTTCTCGCAGCTCAAGAAGGGCCGCATCCGCCGCATCGCGTTCCTGCTGCACAGCCAGCACAACACGCTCGCGTCGAGCCCGTTCTTCTCGTCGGTGCTGCACGGCGCCGAGGAGGCCTGCCGGCGCGAGGGCATCGCGCTGTCCTTCATCGTCGTCGGCCCGGCCGAGCCGGTGCTCGAGCAGATCCGCCTGCACCAGCCCGACGCGATCCTGTGCGCGGGCTTCTTCGAGCCCGAGGTGCTGGCGGCGCTGATGCAGACCGGCAAGCCGATCGTGCTCGCCGACATGCACCGCCGCGGCTTCAGCTCGATCAACCCCGACAACCTGCTCGGCGGCTTTCTCGCGACGCGCCACCTGCTGCGCAGCGGCCGGCGCCGCATCGCCATGCTGTCGGGCTCGCCGGCGCACTACAGCATCCAGCAGCGCAACCGCGGTTTCCGGCGCGCGCTGTTCGAGGCCAAGATCCACGCCGACCCCGACCTCGAGGTCATCATCCCGACCCTGGGCGAAGGCGACGAGGCCGTCGCCGAGGCGATGCGCAGCCTGCTGCGCCTGCCCAAGCGGCCCGACGCCGTGTTTTGCTACAACGACAGCACGGCCCTGGTCGCGATGAAGACCTGCCTCGCCGAGGGCCTGAAGATCCCCTACGACATCGCGGTCGTCGGCTTCGACGACATCAGCAGCGCGGCCGTCGCGGTGCCACCGCTGAGCACCGTGCGCGTGGACAAGGAGGCGCTCGGCGCGACCGGCGTCGAGCTGCTGCTGAACCACAAGCCCGACGAGCCTCCCGCCGAGATGACCCTGACGGTCGAAATGATCGTGCGCGAAAGCAGTTGCGACGACTAGCGCACCAACCCCTGACGACGTTTTAAAGAAATGCCTAACTTCCCCGACTTCCGTTCTCGGGCGGTGCTGCTCGCCCATGCGCGGCACAGCATGGACTTCTATCACCCGCGCGCGGTCGACCCGAGCGGCGGCCTGTACCACTTCTTCAAGGACGACGGCACGGTCTACGACGCGCGCACGCGGCACCTGGTCAGCAGCACGCGCTTCGTGTTCACCTACGCGATGGCCTACCGCCATTTCGGCGACCCGGCCCACCTGCGCGGCCTGCACCACGCGCTGCGCTTTCTGCGCGAGGTCCACGCCGACCCCCAGCATGGCGGCTACGCGTGGCTGCTGAGCTGGGACGCGGGCATGCGCGAGGTCGTCGACGGCACCCAGCACGCGTACGGCCTCGCGTTCGTGCTGCTCGCCTACGCGCACGCGCTCATGGCCGGCGTCGAGGAGGCGCGGCCCTGGATCGCCGAGACCTTCGCGCTCATGGAGCGCCGCTTCTGGGACGCCGAGGCCGGTCTCTACGCCGACGAGGCGAGCCGCGACTGGAGCGTGCTCTCGAGCTATCGCGGCCAGAACGCGAACATGCACGCGTGCGAGGCGCTGCAGGCTGCCTACCAGGCGACCGGCGAAAGTCGCTACCTCGAGCGTGCCTACCTCGTCGCGCAGCACATCACGCAGCGCCAGGCCCAGCGCTGCGGCGGCCTGGTCTGGGAGCATTACGACAGCGCCTGGCAGCCCGACTGGCGCTACAACCTCGACGACCCCGAGAACCTGTTCCGCCCCTGGGGCTACCAGCCCGGCCATTTCACCGAATGGGCCAAGCTGCTCGTGCAGCTCGAGGCGCGCGCGGGTGCGCTGGGCCTCGACACGAGCTGGATGCTGCCGACGGCCGAGCGCCTGTTCAAGGTCGCCGTCGAACGCGGCTGGGACGCCGAGCATGGCGGGCTCGCGTACTCGCTCGCGCCGGACCTGAGCGTGTGCGACTCGCACAAGTATTTCTGGGTCCAGGCCGAGAGCGCGGCCGCGGCCGCGCTGCTCGCGCAGCGCACCGGACAGCCCGGCTACTGGGACTGGTACGAGCGCCTGTGGATCTATAGCTGGACGCATTTCGTCGATCACCAATACGGCGCCTGGTTCCGCATCCTCGACGGCGCGAACCGCAAGCTCAGCGACGAGAAGAGCCCGGCCGGCAAGGTCGACTACCACACCATGGGCGCCTGCTACGACATCCTGCCCACGCTCGACAGGGGGGGCGACCATGCATGACGCACCGGCGCTGCTGTGCGCGGGCGAGGCGCTGACCGACCTGATCCACCAGGGCGACGAGCGCTGGGTCAGCCGCGTCGGCGGCTCGACCTGGAACGTCGCGCGCGCGCTCGCCGCGCTCGGCGGCGCGCGCACCGCGTTCGCGGGCGCGATCGGCCGCGACCGCTTTGGCGACGCGCTGTGGGCCGCGAGCGCGGCCGTCGGCCTCGACCTGCGCCTGCTCCAGCGCGTCGATCGTTCGCCGTTGCTCGCCGTCGTCGAGCAGGGCGAGCCGCCGCGCTATTTCTTCGTCGGCGACGACAGCGCCGACCTTCATTTCGACGCCGCGGTGCTGCCCGAGGGCTGGTCGAGCAGCCTGCGCTGGGCGCATTTCGGCGGCATCAGCCTCGCGCGCGAGCCGCTCGCGGCGCGGCTCGTTGCGCTCGCCGAGCGCCTGAAGGAGACAGGCGTCGCGATCAGCTACGACCCGAACTACCGCAACCTGATGGGCCCGGCCTACGCGCCGACGCTTGCGCGCATGAGCGCGCTCGCCGACCTGATCAAGGTCTCGGACGACGACCTGCGCGGCCTGTTCCCGGAGCTCGAGCTCGACGCCGCGCTCGCGCGCCTGCGCGCGTTCAACCCGGCCGCCCTGGTCCTGCTCACGCGCGGCGGCCAGGGCGCGAGCCTGTACCGCGGCGCCGAGCGCTGCGACGCGCGCGCGCCGACGGTCGCCGTCGTCGACACGGTCGGCGCCGGCGACGCGAGCGTGGCCGGGCTGATCCACAGCCTCGACGGCCACGCCGGGCGCGCGCTGCAGGCCCATCTTCACGCGGCGCTCGCCGCCGGCTCGGCGGCCTGCCTGCAGGCCGGCGCGACGCCGCCCGACCCCGCGGCCATGGGCCGCCTGTTCGAACAACTGCAAGAAGAAAAGGCAGACAAGTGATGAGACAGGAGACTCGATCGAGCCGCGCGCCGCGCGGCTTCGCCCGCCGGCTCGCGTGCGGCCTTGGCGTCGCGTTCGCCGCGCTGCTCGCCCAGCCCGCGCTCGCGCAGGCCGCCGCATCGCCGGCACCCGCCGCGCCCGCGCTGACGCCGGTCAGCGACGCCGAATCCGCCGCGCTCGCGCAGCGCGTCAAGGACGAGATGCGCCACGCCTGGCAGGGCTACAAGCAGTACGCCTGGGGCCACGACGCGCTGAACCCGCTGAGCCGGCAGCCGCGCGACTGGTACGCGCATTCGCTGCTGATGACGCCGGTCGACGCGCTCGACACGCTGATCATCATGGGCCTGAAGCCCGAGGCCGACGAGGCGCGCGAGCTGATCGCGACGCAGCTCTCGTTCGACCAGGACATGTCGGTGCAGAACTTCGAGATCACGATCCGCCTGCTCGGCGGCCTGCTCTCGTCCTACGAGCTCAGCGGCGACGCGCGCCTGCTCGCGAAGGCCGAGGACCTCGGCCAGCGCCTGCTGCCGGTGTTCGACTCGCCGACCGGCCTGCCGTACACGCATGTGAACCTGCACACGGGCCAGGTCGACGGCAAGTTGAGCAACCCGGCCGAGACCGGCTCGCTGATCCTCGAGTTCGGCATGCTGAGCCGCCTGACCGGCAAGCCGGTCTATTTCGACAAGGCCAAGCGCGCGCTTGTCGAGACCTACCGCCGCGCGGCGCCGTCGGGCCTGGTCGGCTCGGCGATCGACGTAGAAACCGGCAAGTGGGTCAATACCGAGGCGCATATCGGCGGCGGCATCGACTCCTACTACGAGTACCTGTACAAGTGCTGGCGATTGTTCGGCGACCCCGAGTGCAAGACCATGTGGGAGCACAGCATCGCCGGCATCAATCGCGTGCTCGGCGACGAGCCGCGCGGCGAGTTCTGGTACGGCCACGCCGACATGTTCACGGGCAAGCGCGTCGCGCCCCAGTACGGCGCGCTCGACGCGTTCATGCCGGGCCTGCTCGCGCTGTCGGGCGACCTGCCGCACGCGCGCCGGCTCCAGGAATCGGGCCTGCGCATGTGGCGGCTCAACGGCATCGAGCCCGAGTCGCTCGACTACCGCCGGATGAAGGTGCTGTCGCCCGGCTACCCGCTGCGGCCCGAGATCATCGAGTCGGCGTTCTACCTCGACCATTACACCGGCGACCCGCGCTACCGCGCGATGGGCCGCGAGTTCTTCGAGGACTTCGTGCGCTATACCCGCACCGAGAACGGCTTCGCGGCGCTCAAGGACGTGCGCAGCAAGGCCCAGGCCGACTCGATGGAGAGCTTCGTCTTCGCCGAGACCTTCAAGTATTTCTACCTGCTGTTCGCGCCCAAGAACACGATCGACTTCGACGCGATCACCTTCAACACCGAGGCGCACCCGCTGCGCCTGCCCAAGCCGCACGACCCGACGCCCGTCAACACCTTCATCGGCACGCAGGACGAGGGCAATACCTTCCCCGGCGCGTCGGCGCCGTTCGGCATGATCCAGGTCAGCCCGACCGGCGAGCATTACGCGGGCTGGCGCTATAGCGACCCGCGCATCCGTGGCTTCGGCCACTTCTATCTGTCGGGCGCCGGCTGCTGGGAGCAGGGCGGCCAGCTGCCGGTGCTGCCGGTCACGGGCCGCATCGGCCCGGGCGGCGACTTCGACACCGCGAAGCCCGAGAGCTTCGACTACAAGCGCTACGCGGCCGAGTACACCCACGACGGCGAGGTCGGCGAGGCCGGCTACTACAAGGTCCGGCTCACGAGCTACGGCGGCATCACGGCCGAGGCGACCGCGCTGACCCGCGCGGCCGCGGAGCGCTATACCTTCGCGTCCGGCGCCGCGACGGGCGAACTGCTGCTCAACCTCGGCCAGGCGAACGAGCGCCATTCGGTCGTCGGCAGCGAGGTCCGCGTCGTCGACGACCATACGGTCGAAGGCCGCATCGTGACCAAGAGCTTTTGCGGCGGCGCCCAGTACGCGACCTGGTTCCGCATGGCGTTCGACCGCCCCTTCGTCGCCCACGGCATCTGGAACGAGCGCGGCGGCTGGCCCGGCGCGAACGGCCCGAGCCAGCAAGGCGACAGCCGGCCGCACGGCGTGTGGCTGAGCTTCGACCTCAAGGACGGCCGCGCCGTCACGGCGCTCAGCGCGATCTCGCATGTCGACGCCGAGGGCGCGCGCACGAACCTGCGCGCCGAGGGCATGGCCGGCGGCAAGCCGCTGGACTTCGACACCATGCGCGCGCAGGCCCAGGCCGCGTGGCAGCACGAGCTCAGCAGCGTGCGCATCGAGGGCGGCAGCGAGGACGACCGCACGGTGTTCTACACCTCGCTGTACCACGCGCTCCTGCAGCCGCTGACCGGCAGCGACGCCGACGGCCGCTACCGCGGCTACGACGATGCGATCCACGAGGCCCGCGGCTGGACCTACCACGAGTTCTTCTCGCTGTGGGACACCTACCGTGCGCAGAACCAGCTGCTCGCGCTGCTGCGCCCCGAGCACGCGCGCGACATCGCGAACTCGGTCCTGAAAATCCGCGAGCAGGGCGGCTGGCTGCCGCGCTGGAGCTACGCGAACTTCGACAGCAACGTGATGACCGGCGACCCGGTCACGCCCTTCCTCGTCGACCTGTGGCGCTACGGCGCGCTCAAGGGCCGCGAGGCCGAGGCCTACGCTGCCCTGCGCGAGAACGCGTTCGGCGTGCCGCCGCAGGCGATCCGCGCCGAGGGCCGCGCGGGCAACCCCAGCTATCTGCGCCAGGGCTTCGTCCAGTACGACCGCGGCTTCGTCGCGAAGGGCATGGACATCGACCCGCATTACGGCGGCTCGGCCACGCTCGAGTACTCGCTCGCCGACAGCGCGCTCGCCGTGATGGCCAGGGCGCTCGGCCACGCGCAAGACGCCGAGGCCCTCGCCAGGCGCGCGCTGAACTGGCGCGAGGTCTGGGACCGGAGCGTCGTCGACGCGGCGTCGGGCGAGCAGGGCTTCCCGCGCCCGCGCCTGCTCGACGGCAGCTGGTTCAAGGACATCAACGGCAGCTACGACCCGCGCGCCGAGAACGGCTTCCACGAAGGCACGGCCTGGCAGTACCAATGGCTGGTGCGCCAGGACGTGCCGGGCCTCGTCGACGCGATGGGCGGCCAGGCCCGGGCCGTGCATAGGCTCGACCAGTTCTTCGACTACGACGCGCTGCTCGCCGACCCGGCCAAGGCCGTACGCACGTCCTGGGTCATGGGCGCCTACGACTACTACAACCAGTTCCGCTACGACCCGAACAACGAGCCCGACCTGCACGCCCCCTGGGTCTACACGCTGATGGGCGCGCCGTGGAAGACGACGACCGTGCTGCGCGCGGCGGAGACCCTGTTCACGAACGGCCCGAGCGGGGTCACGGGCAACGACGACCTCGGCACGATGTCGGCCTGGTATTTGTTCAGCGCGCTGGGCCTGTACCCGGACACGCCGGGCAGCGGCCGCTTCATCCTCAACGCGCCGCGCTTCGCGCGCGCCGAGATCGACCTGGCCGGCGGCCGCACGCTGACCATCGAGGCGCCCGCGGCCAAGCCCGGCGAGCGCCGCTTCGTCCAGTCGGTCCGCTGGAACGGCAAGCCGGTCGACCGGGTCTGGCTCGATTGGGAGCAACTGCAGGCTGCGGGTACGCTCGGCTACCGACTCGCCGACCAGCCCGACACCGCGGGCTGGGGCACGCATGGCCACGAGCTGCCGCAGGCGCCGGCGGGCGTCGCGCCCTGAGCAGCGCACTCGGCAATAAATACAGGAGACAAGAGATGGCAAACATCGCATCCAAGGCCGGGCCTGCCGCGCCGCTCGCCGGCGGCGCGCCGACCAATACCAGCGCGCTCGTGATCGTCACGATCCTGTTCTTCATGTGGGGCCTGATCACCTCGCTGAACGACGTGCTGATCCCGCACCTGAAGGCGATCTACACGCTCAGCTACGTGCAGGCGATGCTCGTGCAGTTCTGCTTCTTCGGCGCCTACTTCGTCGTGTCGCTGCCGGCCGGGGCGCTGATCCGGCGCCTCGGCTACCAGAAGGGCGCGGTCGCGGGCCTGCTCGTCGCGGCCGGCGGTTGCGCGCTGTTCTACCCGGCGTCGAAGGGCGGCTACGGCCTGTTCCTGTTCGCGTTCGCGGTGCTCGCGGCGGGCATCACGATCCTGCAGGTCGCGGCGAATCCCTACGTGACGGTGCTCGGCCCGCCGCGCACCGCGTCGAGCCGGCTCACGCTGACCCAGGCCTTCAACTCGCTCGGCACGACGATCGGCCCCGCGGCCGGCGGCCTGCTGATCCTGACGACGGCGGGCGTCGCGGTCACGGCCGCCGACGCGGCGACCGTGCGCGGCCCTTACCTCGGGCTCGCCGCGACGCTCGTGGTGCTTGCCTTGCTGTTCCTCGGCGCGAAGCTGCCGCGCATCGCCGAGGGCGAGGACCAAGCGCTCGCGGGCGAGGGCCAGGGCTCGGCCTGGGCGCACCGCCACCTGGTGCTCGGTGCGATCGGCATCTTCGTGTACGTGGGCGCCGAGGTCAGCATCGGCAGCTTCCTCGTGAACTTTCTCGGCGAGCCGCGCATCGCGGGCCTCGCCCATGCCGACGCCGCGCAGTACGTAAGCATCTACTGGGGCGGCGCGATGGTCGGCCGCTTCATCGGCTTTGTCGTGATGCGCAGCGTGAGCCCGGGCAAGGCGCTCGCGTTCAACTCGCTCGCGGCGATCGCGCTCGTGCTCGCGGCGATCTTCGGCCAGGGCCCGGTCGCGATGTGGGCGATCCTCGCCGTCGGCCTGTGCAACTCCATCATGTTCCCGACGATCTTCAGCATGGCGCTGCACGGCCTCGGCAAGTACACCGAGCAGGGCTCGGGCATCCTGTGCATGGCCATCGTCGGCGGCGCGCTCGTGCCCTTCGCGCAGGGCGCGCTCGCCGACATGTTCAGCGTGCAGGCCTCGTTCGCGCTGCCGGTCGCGTGCTACGCGTTCATCCTGTATTTCGGCGTGAAGTACGCGGGGATGTACAAGGCGGGATGACGCGAGTCTGAATTGCGCGGCGTGAAGCCGCGCGCCTTGCTTGGAGACTGATCCAAGTCAATGCGCCTACATCAAGTGGTGCGAGGGCGATCCATACGACGTCAAGATCGAAGATCCCCATTGAGCCGAAGGGCAAGCAAGGCATAACGGAGCGCGCGTCATGTTCAAGAACGGAATGAGGCCCGTCCATCCCGGCGAAGTTTTGCTGGAGGACTACATCAAGCCCCTCGGCATGAGCGTCAATGCCTTGGCCAAGGCGCTACAAGTCCCCTATAGCCGCCTTCGCGAGATCGTGGACGGCAATCGCGGGGTGTCGGCCGATACCGCGCTGCGTCTCGAGCGCTATTTTGGGAGCGAAGCCCAGGGCTGGCTCAATCTGCAAACCGCCTACGACCTGCGCGTTGCCGAAAAAGAGGCGGGCAAGATCATCGCCAAACAGATCACGCCGCTCGCCGCATGACGATCTAAGGTCGGCGGCGGTTCATCGCGATCGCGAGCAGGCCGAACAGCCCTTCAAAAGCCAGCGCGAGCGCGGCCGAGGGCAGGGCGCCGGCGAGCAGCAGCTGCTTGTCGTTGAGTGCGAGCCCGGTGACGATGCGCTCGCCGAAACCGCCCGCGCCGATAAAGGCCGCGATCGTCGCCGTTCCCACGGCGATGCTCGTCGCCGTGCAGATGCCGGCGACGAGCGTCGGCAGGGCCAGCGGCAACTCGATCAGCCACAAGCGCTGCAGCCGCGTGAAACCCAGCGCTGTGCCCGCGAGCTTGAGGCCTGCCGGCACCTCGGCGAGTCCGGTGCAGCAATTGCGCATGATGGGCAGCAGCGAATAGAGCGTCAGCGCGACGAGGGCCGGCACGGCGCCGATCTGGTTGGTCAGCGAGATCAGCGCGGCGAGCAGCGCGATCGACGGGATGGTCTGCAGCAGGCCGCTCGCGCCGAGCACGAACGCGCGCGGGCCACCGAACGGCGCGACGAGCACGGCCAGCGGCACCCCGATCAGCACCGCGCAGCCGACCGACACGAAGACCAGCGTCAGGTGCTGCCAGGTCAGCCGCAGCAGGTCGGGGCCGACGAGCTTGTCCCAGAAGCCGCGCGCCGCCTGGCCCGGCGCCGCGGCGGCGCCCGCGAGGTGGTCGCGCGCGATCAGGTCGAAGCTCGTGCCCTGGAGCTCGGCGCGCGCGTTCATCGCGATCATCGCGGGCTCGTCGATGCGCCCCGCGAGCCGATGCATTGCGGCCCAGGCGGCCGGGAAGCGCTGCGGCACATCGAGCCGGTAGAGCACGACGGCGTCGTAGCGCGGGAAGTAGGCCTGCGTGTCGGCGAGCACCTTGAGGCCGAGCTGGGCTATCTTCGCGTCGGTCGTGTAGATGTCGATCACGTCGACCTGGCCGTCCGCGATCGCGGCGTAGGCGAGGCCATGGTCGAGGCCGGTCGGCTTTTGCGCGAGGCCGTAGCGCCGCGCGAGGCCGGCCCAGCCGTCGGCACGGCCGATGAACTCGTTGCTGAGACCCAGGCGCAGCTCGGGGTGCGCGGCGAGGTCGGACAGCTTCGCGAGCCGGAGCCGCGCCGCGGTGTCGGCGCGCACCGCGAGCGCGTAGCCGTCGTTGAAGCCGAACGCAATGTCGACGCCGAGCCCCAGCGGTTTCAGCTGCTCGCGCATGTTCTCGATGCTCGACGGCTTGCCGTCGTTGCCGAGGATCTCGCGGTCTATCGTGCCCAGGTACTCGGGGTAGAGGTCGATACTGCCCGCGCGCAGCGCCGCGTAGACGATGGCCGTGTTGCCCAGCCCCGCCTTGACCTCGACCGGTCCGTGCGGCGCGGCCGTCTGCGCGAGCACCTGGGCGAGGATGTAGGACTCGGTGAAGCGCTTGGAGCCGATGCGCAGGGACTGCGCGGCTTGCGGGCTTTGCTGCGCCCAGAGCCCGGTGCTGGCGAGGAGCAGCAGGCCGGCCAGCCAGAGAGTCTTCAGATTCATTTGGCTAGATGGGTCGATGGAATGCATCGAACTTGTAGCCGAGTTCCAGCATCGCTTCGCGTACGTCCGTTTGAGCGAAGTCGAAGCCTTGGAAGAACAGCGGTGCGTCCAGGGCCTTCGCAGTCGCGTACGAGAACAGATCGCCGAAGTTCAACGCGGCGGCGCTAAACCCCTTGCCGTATTTGACGGCGCCGACTCTTGCCAGCGTCGCATGCGGCGGTTCTACGAATGCCTCGACGACGACGCCGAGGCTGACAAGAAGCCGATCGAGCAGTGCAAGGCCCGGCACGCCCTTCTTGGCCCTGACCACGAGCGAGAGCTCCAGGTGGCTTGCCGCACTGATTCGCAGGTCGTCGCACGCCGCTAGTGCAGACAGGAAATGCGGTGCCGAAGCCTCCTGTTCCAGGATGGCGACGATCGCCGAGGTATCTACCACGGCGATCGGCAGATGCGCGTCGCTCACCTTGGAAGCCCGACATCGTCAAAATCGGGCACGCCTCGCTCGTCTGTGACATCCGGGAGAGCCCGATATTGGCTCAGCAACCCCTCGATGTCGGTCCGCGTGCTCCTGCCGCGGCGAGCGCGGGCCGCGAGGGCTTCCTCCAGCAGCACGATCGCCTCTTGGTTGATGGAGCGACGGTGCAGGTCGGCTTCGCGAGTGATCAGTTCCTTGACGGACTCGGGCACCTTCTTGAGAGTGAGCTCCACAGGCATTCGAGCCTCCTGCGCGGATGGATACCCCCATGTTTTTAGCCGCGGTATCGCCGAAATGCAAGCAATATGGGTGCGAAATGGGTGCGTCGGAAAAATTCGCTCAGATCAGAGGCTCTGCTCGACGCTCGCGATGTCGACCCGCGTCGACAGCGCGTTCAGCGCGATCGCGTGCAGCATCGGGCCGACCGTCGTAGATGCGTCGCTCAGCACGGCTACGCGGCGATAGGCGTCGGCCTGGCGCGAGAGCGCCGTATGCGTAACGCAGTTCTGGGTCATCATGCCGCACAGCAGCAGTTCGTCGACGCCGAGCTCCTGCAGCAGCGCGTGCAGGCGGGTCTGCTCGAAGCTGTCCGCGAAATGCTTTACAACGACCGGCGCGTCGGGCGCGGCGCGCAGGACTTCGGGATGGATCTCGACGCCGAGCGTGCCTGCATTGAAGAACGGCGCGATGCCGCGGGTCGCGTCGGCGACGTGCTGGACGTGGACGACGGGGATGCCGCGCTCGCGTGCGCGCCGGATCGCGTCGCAGACCTTCGCGAGCGTCGCGTCGGTCGCGTCGAGCGGGAACGCGCCGTTGGGGAAATAGTCGTTCTGCAGATCGATCACGATCAGGGCGGGTCGGCTCATGGTGAATCAGGCGATTGATTGATCGGACCGTCATTGTTCGATCCAGCGTGCGCGCAGGCCATTGGCCCGATGGCGCGTTTGCGGCAAGATCGGGCCAAACCAACCCTGCCCTCCGGATTGCCATGCCGCCGCGTCTCGCACCGCCCGAGCGCCGACCGCCCCTGCGGGTGGCGGTCATCGCCTTCGAAGGCGTCAGCCCCTTCCACCTCGCGATCCCCGGCGTCGTGTTCGCCGAGGCGCTGCCGGACGAGCCGGCGTTCGAGGTCGTCACCTGCGCGGCCGAGGCCCAGCCGCTGCGCACGAGCATGGGCTACCAGCTGTCGGGCCTGGCGGACCTGCGCGCCGCGGCGAGTGCGGACGTGGTCGTCGTGCCGAGCTGGCGCGACGTCGACGAGCGCCCGCCCGAACGGCTGCTGCGCCTGCTGCAGCGCGCGCATGCGCGCGGCGCCGAGGTGATCGGCCTGTGCCTGGGCGCCCATGTGCTCGCGGCCGCGGGGCTGCTCGACGGCCGCCGCGCGACCACCCATTGGGCCTACGCGCAGCGCATGGCGCAGCGTTTTCCCGGCGTCGACCTGCAGGCCGACGTGCTCTACGTCGAGCAGGACGGCCTGATGACGTCGGCGGGCACCGCGGCCGGGCTCGACGCCTGCCTGCAGTTCGTGCGCCGGCGCCTCGGGTCGAGCCGCGCGTCCCGGGCGGCGCGGCGGCTCGTGATCGCGCCGCACCGCGCCGGCGGGCAGGCCCAGTTCATCCCCCAGCCGCTGCCGCTGACGCCGAGCAGCCATCGTCTGTCGGCGCTGATCGACGAGGTTCGCGGCCGCCTGCACGAGCCGCTCGACCTGGACCGGCTCGCGGCCATGGTCCATATGAGCCGGCGCAACTTCACGCGCCTGTTCCGGGAGCTGACCGGCGTCACCGCGCTCGCCTGGCTGCTGCGCGAGCGCCTCCAGCTCGCGCAGCAACTGCTCGAGCAGACCGATCAGTCGGTCGAGGCGGTCGCCGATCTCGCGGGCTTCGGCTCGGCGGAATCGCTGCGCCTGCATTTCCGGCGCGCCTTCAAGACCTCGCCGACGGCGTGGCGCCGCGCGTTCCAGGGCGCGTGATAGCCGGGATCAGGGCTCGCCGGCCGCCTCGAAGCCGGCCGCGACATGCGAGAGGTCGCAAAAAGGCTTGTTCTTCGACTGCCCGCAGCGGCACAGGCGTGCCTGGCTGACGCGCGCGACCGGACGCCCGGTGCCGGCGCAGATCTCGAGCGGGCCCTCGACTTCCAGCGGGCCGTTGCGGCGCGGCACGACGTGCAGCGGGCCGTCGCGCACGGCCAGCGGCTCGACCAGGCCGGTCGGCGGCTCGCCGCTGGCCTGGAAATGCGCGTCCACGTGCGCGCCGTCGCACCAGGGCTTGCGGCGCGACTGGCCGCAGCGGCACAGCGTCGCGCGCATGCCGTCGGGCTCGCCCGCGATCACGAGCGGCGCGTGCAGGGCGTATGGCCCGTTTTCGCGCACGCGCAGCTGATTGACGGGCGGCGGCGCCTCCTCGGGCCCGTGATCGTGGCGCTCGTAGCGGATCGCACCGGACGGGCAGTTGTGCGCGACGCCGATCAGCGCCTCGGGGTGCACGGTGTCCGGATAGATCCATTCGCCCGGGGTGTTCGCCTTGAAGACCGTCGGGGCGTCGAGCACGCAGTGGCGCGCGTGGATGCAGCGCTTGCCGTCGTAGACCACGGTGATCGACTGGCCGCGCACGCGCTCGGGAAGGCTGGCGGCGGCCGGCGTCGCGGGCGCGGTGGGCGGCGTCGGAGGCGCGACGGGCTGAACGGCCGGCGGCTGCGGCTGCGCGCGCACCGGCGCGGCCCCGCGCCGCAGGGCCCGCAGCCGTCCGGCCTGATCGTCGATCATCGCGATCACCTGCGGCCAGACGGCCTCGGACTCGCAGGCCAGCCGCTGCAGCGGCAACTCGGCGGCGCGCCGGCCGAGCTGGCAGATGCGTTCGGCGATCACCAGGGGCGCCTGGGCCTGCGGCAGCACCGCGAGCGAGCGCAGGGGCGTGAAGCTCAGGCCCGCGTGGACCGAGGCGTCGCCCTCGTGGGCGGGGCGCGCGGCCAGGCCCTGGCCGACCGGGGTCAGGGCCCGCATCAGGGCCACGCTCGCGTCCAGCCAGGTAGCCTTCTCGCTGCGCATGCTCGCGGTCAGCCCTTGCACGAGGCAGCGCAGCGAGGTGGTGTACAGCGCGTTGCCGAGGTCGAGCCAGCGCGCGACGCCGGGGTGGTCGATCAGGACCCGCTCGGCCGGCGCCTTGATCGGGCTGTTCATGACCGGGTTGGTCGCCGCCGGCCAGGCGGGCTCGAAGCTCGGGTCCTCGCGCAGGTGCCGGGCCAGTTCCTCGCCGATGCGGCAGAAGCGCCAGTAATGGGAATCGCCCTGGTCCGCGCCCGCGCCCTCGCCCTGGGTGACGATGGTCCGGATCGCGGCGAGCGCGCTGGCCAGGTCGGTGACGGGTGCGACGCCCGGCAACGGCGCGAGGGCGGCGTCGAGCTGCAGGGCCGGGTCGCCGAGGAACAGCGCGTCCTCGCCGAGCTCGGCGGCGGTCGCCTCCAGGGAGTGGGCGAGGATGTCGTAGAGCTCGCCGACGGTCGTGTAGTCGCGCGGCCCCGGGCTCAGGCGCCCGGGGGGCACGCTGCGCTGGTAGCCGCGGCCCGGCTCGAAGCCCGCGCCGTCGGCGATCTGCTCGTGGCCGGGCCGCTCGAGGTACTTGAAATGCTCGATCGTCGCGGCGCAGAACGGCGCCAGGCGAATCACGAAGCCGGCCGGATAGGGGCCGGCGTCGACCGGAAACGCCGGGCGGCCGAAATGGGGGCTCGCACCGAGCGCCGTGAACAGATTGCCGACCAGCGCGAGGTGCGACATCTCCTCGAGCGCGACCGAGGTGATGCTGCGCCGCCAGGACGCCACGGCCGCGCGTTGCGGCGGCGTCCAGCGCGCATCGTCGACCTTGAGGCTGAAGGCGGCGTAGAGATAGCAGCACATCAGGTGATGCTCGATCTCGCTGGCTTCGTGCAGCCAGTACAGCAGCTGTTCGCGGCTGGGCGCGTCGGGGCGGCGTTCGGTCATGGCGCTAATCTAGCGTGGCGGCGCCCGCCGAGAAAGCGCTCGGATGTCCGAAGTCGCCGCCGCTGCGGACGCCGTGATCTGCAGCCAACGCTTTTACGTAGAGGCAGGGTCTGCTGGATCAAGGGATGGCTTGAGATGAAGAAACCGCGCGTGCCGCCCGGCCCGATGGCCTGGGTCATGAGCTTCCTGGCGTTCCAGGGCGCGTGGTTTGCCTGCGTGCTTGGCGCGGCGCGTGGCGAGCCCGGCGAGGGGATCGCCATCGCGGTGCTGGTCTGCGGCGTTCAGCTGGCGCTGAGCCCTGCGCGCGGCGCGGACCTGGCCCTCGCAGGCGGCGCCGTGGGTCTGGGCCTGGCCTGGGATACGGCGATGCTGAGAACCGGAGTGGTCGCGTACGCGTCCCCGGGGCCCATCGAGGGCTGGGCCCCGGCCTGGATCCTGGCGCTCTGGCTGCTGTTCGCCACGCTGCTGCGCGGGCCGCTGCGCTTCCTGCACGGGCGCTGGGTCCTCGCCGCCTTGCTGGGCGGGGGCGGCGGCGCGCTTTCCTACTTGAGCGCCGTGCGGCTCGGGGCCGGCAGCTTCCGGGATCTCCGCGAGGCGATGCTCGTGCTCGGGCTGGGATGGGCGGTCATGACGCCGTTGCTGATCGAGGCGGCCAGGCGGTTCGAGCGGCGCCGTGTCGCGCGCATGGCTCCTTCGAAGTGCATTGAGCTGAAGTCCCCGAGCGTTGGGTGTCGGCTTGTCGGCTTGCAGGACTGTTCGGTGCAGTCGATCACATCTGGTCGACCCTGTTCGCGCGTGGCGCTACCTTGCGCGCCAGACGCTCGGCATTCAAGATGCGGAAGGAGCCCTCCATCGCCGATCTGTTCGCGACCCGACCCGCACGCCCATGTCTCACCCGATGTCTTGCTCGGGGTACCGAAACCG
>Ga0213872_10000380_pt1 | contig 37348 bp, 29 predicted proteins | sample VelepicomBERX_R2_FD_160071 | JGI IMG/M metagenome (GOLD analysis project Ga0213872, IMG submission 160071) | Rhizosphere microbial communities from Vellozia epidendroides in rupestrian grasslands, the National Park of Serra do Cipo, Brazil - RX_R2 | ecosystem: Host-associated > Plants > Roots >... | reverse complement strand
CAAGCGTTGATCGCCCTTGCCAGACGCCGCTGCGATGTCATGTACGCCATGATGCGAGACGGGACGGTTTACTGCCCAGCACCGCTGGTCAATGCTTGACGAGGGACATAGGGACACCCCCCAAAAAATGCGGTCGGCAGTGCCCAGAGCACTAGCAATGCGCTGACGGCTCCCATGGCGACCATCGTCAATCCTTCTCAGGCTACCGCTTCCAAAGGTGCTACCGCCTTACTGGGGCGGGTCGGTGTGCAAACGAACATGCGTGCTCGTGCACGGTCGATAGATCGGTTACGCAAGATCGTCATTGTGGTCGACGCCGAGCATGCAGATCCCCCAAAAGGGAATAGTAGCGACGCACTTATTGCGCATGCGCAAAAATTGGTGGGAACTCCAACGGAGAAGGTTGCTTATAATAAATGCAGAAAACCTGCCGGCGGGGCATGATAATTCACATTGCAAGCATTCACCTCTTTGTCGGCGGCGTTTTCTGGATGCATTTACTTTTTTGTCAAAACCATAAATTCATGCCGCACATCTCTATCAAGCCAGTCCATGTCGCCGCTACTGCGGTAATCGCAGTGGTTACAGCCTTCGTCTGGTTCACTTTCGCCTTGGCAGTTGACCATTGCGCCGCCCGCTACTACTACGCCTCATTTCCACCTGTGGTGCTCGTCTTGGCCGTCGTGCAAATCTGGAGCAAGCGGCGCGAGCTGACTAAGCTTGCGTCTGATAGGTACCCGAAATTGCACTTAGCGCAGATAAAACGACGTGCTGAGCTGGCTGCTGCAGGCGCACTCATGGCCTTCGTCTGGCCCTACTTCCAACAAGGGCTCGCGCTTGATCGGCTTGTCGCCGAACAACGCCTAGTTCGTATTGATCCTATTCGGATAAAAATTCAGGCAGCGCTGCCACCGGATTTCTGCCACTCCAAGCCTTTTCGCGAGACGGGGTGCAAGCGCCTAGAGGAGGATCTGAATACACTGGCTCAAAAGATAATAGACGGACCCGAAACAGACGTAACCACCACCATTCGTCGGCTGCAAAGCACGTTACAGGAAGGTTTTGATGTCCCGTCTGAGACATTGATCCACGACGAAATCACTGACGTGGTCAACACGCTGAATAGTCTTATTATCGAAGACCGGACGGCTCCGCTGCTCTTGCCGTTTCTTCAATTGATGTCTCTCCTATTTGCCAGCTATGCGTTCTCCACCAAGGTGGCATTGGCTTGGCATGATGTCGACCAAGAAAAAGCCAAGGAAGCGACCACCAGCGCAGAAAGAAACCCGCCAGTTAATACATCCGTCGATGAACCTGACACTACTTCCGTTGAAGGGGCCTCCGTCGGCGCAAGTCGAGCTTACTGACGAGTAAGGAGTAGCCAGCCTCCGCAGGACGACAGGGTAATACTATCCGTTAACCCAAAGTATTACCCTGGTTAATCATTGTATTTAGGCCGCCCGAGTCTCATAGTCGTTTTATCGAGCCGCACTTCCCCACGAATTTGCAACGGGATATAGCCCACGGTCTGCCGGTTGCACCACTGACGGCGATGACGACTGAGGCAAAAAGGCACCACGAGATCGTATGACTCTTCATGCCTCTGCCTCCCAAGATCTGGGTGCACTGAGTCAGGCATTAAACTATGCAGGGGCTTAGCGAGCAAGGTTCAATCATTCTTTGAGTCAGAAATAGATCAACATGCTGTCGTCGGAATGAATGTCGATAAAGATCAACATGCTGTCGAGAAGCAGAGATAGATCAAACTGCCGTTGCCGGAACTCGACAGCAATTTAGGTCACGTCCGAACGCGTTTAGAGGGGAGACAAGGGATTGAGGATACATTGAATGCTGTCGGCGTACTAGTGAAAGGCAGTTCTCGTGCAGGAGCCTGCCATGATGCCGATCTTTACTTCATCCGTCTTCCAGCCTCAGACGATTGCGCCGACGGCTCCCGCGAATCCGCTGGACCCGGTCACTGCCGATGGCACTGCAGTCCAGGCGATTGGCGATGCGCCACCGCCTGCTTCCGTATCGGTCGAGTTATCACCCGTTGCGCAGTTCATTAACGCTGTCTCGCAATCGCGGCAACAACTGGCGCTGTTGCCGGATGCCGCCGGCGCGGGACAACAGAATACTTTGCTAGGCGCTGTGCAGAATGTCGTTGATGCCTTTAATCTGCTGCCAACGGCGGACTATGGCCAAACTCTACTGGAGCCAATAAATTTGCAAAGCCAACTGGTGCAGAGCCTGACCACCACCACGGGCAATGCCAGTGCGCCAACCACTTCGGAAGCACTGGCCCAGATCGGCATCAGCTTGCGTTCGCCTCAGCTGTCCAATCTCGGCAGCAGCCTGGCGCTCGACAACAATGTGCTGGCCTCTGCGTTCAGCGGTAATAGCCAGACAACCACCAATACTTTGCAGCAGACCCTCGACAGCTTCAGCCAGATAGCAATGCAGTTTGCGGAACAGTTAAGTGCAGCAGCCAGCAGCGCCCTGCCCGCGTTGACCAATACGCCACCGGTTCCGTTGACGCCTGCCGACGTGATTGTGAACGAACGCCTGAATCTGGATCGGGCTGAGCTATCCACGCTGCCGCCGCCAGTTGCTCAACAATCTGCTGTAAACGGCCCGGCGAACCAAACAGCGGAACAGACGGCAACTCAGGCGGCAGCGCCATCAGCGCAGGCGCCCAACAACGGGGCTCAAGTTTCGCCGACGGCAAACAGCGCGGCGGCAGTGCCGGCTAACGTCCAGACCAGCCCGCAAATTGAGCAGGCAACGGCCGCCGCCCAGGCTGCAACCCAGCAGTCGGCCGCCGGCCTTAATACCGTGCTGACTGCCGGTGCCGCTGCGGCCGCGCAGGCGACCGCAGCTCAAAGCGCTGCTGCTGCGGCAGCGCAGGCAGCCTCCAGCGCCAGTACGACCCAAAACACTTCGGCCAATGTCGCAGCTGCGGCGGCTGCGTTGGAACAGGCGCAGGCCGCTCAACGAGCCATAGATTTCCTCATCCAGCAACATGACGCAGCGCTGGCAGCAGCTGCTCAAGTGGGTTCAACCCAACAGACGGCGGCAACAAATGCCACCCAAACCACCGCCGCTAATCTGGCTGCGGCCATTGCAGCAGTCGATGCGGCGGCCCAGGAAGCGCGAGCAGCCGAAGATGCCGCTACCCAGGCCGCTCAAGCACAGGCATTGCTGGCACCGGCGCCAGCAGGAAGCCCTGCCAATACGCCAGCACCGGCAGCTCAGCCAGCGGTTTCAGCTGCCGCAGCGTCAGAAACACAGAGTCCAGCCGCCGTCTTACAGCAGCAGCTCGCTTTGCAGCTGGATCCGCTACGCGCCAATCCCGCCCTGGCTGGCGCGATCGCGGCTTACAACCTGGCCGGTGGCCGTGTCGCCACAGCGCCTGTTCCCAGCGCCGCGCCACAGCGGGTATCACCTGTGAATGCAAGCGCCCGCGCCGGGACAATCTCGACGGGAACTGGCGGCGGCGTTTGAGCTTCGTGCAATTGTGACAATCTGAGAGAAAGTTTCCAAAAAGACAGCGTAAAGTACTGGCTTGTAGGAATTCGCCTACACGCCTCAGCACTTTTAACCTGCCTCGGGAAACTGCTCATGTGCGCTCTCAATATCGCCTGGCTGAACAATGCTCGCGCCGACGTTCAGCAACAAATCTCCCTGCTGCAAGGTATTCTGGCCGGGTTGAACGCAGTCCGTTCCGATCCCGCTGCCAAGGCGCCGGACTGGTTCAGCGCGCTGGGCGTGCTGACCACCGCGCTGGTTCAGGACCAAAAACCGGCTTCACTCAGCGATGACGAATGGAGCGCGGCAAAGCAGGAATGGGAGACGCTGCGCAAGCTGCTGGGCGATAATCTGCCGGACACACTCAAACCACTCACGCTCAAGCTAAGCGAGATGGCGGCCAAGACGATTCAGCCGTCGACCCTCGCCGGCCTGGTGAGCTATCCACTGGTTTCGTACACGCCCCAGACGGCGGGCGCGGCCGCGCTGGCCGGTTTGTCGTTCCAGACTTCGGTTTCCGCCACGGGACAAGCCAGCGCTGTCATCGAGTCCGATGCGCAGACCCCGGAATGGGCGAACCAGCTGGGCTACACGCTGCCGGATGCCGACTGCTTCTTCCACCTCGGCTTGCAAGGCGCCCTGGGCGGGAACGCCTCCGGGCAAGCGACGCCAACCTGGGGAACGGTCAGCCTGGACGCTACCGCCAAGGGCCAGATGCATCTGGACTATGGCTTCAATTACCCCGCCAGCAGCTGGTACGTGGCGCAGGCGCTGGCGCACAGCCTGGACATCCTGCCGCCGCCGGGCCAACTGGGACAGATGCTGGCGGTATGCCGCCAGTCGGAATTCTGCCTGGCCAGCCTGGATGTGAAAGGCACTGCCAGCCTGAAAGGCGAACTGTCTGCGGGAAAGGCGCTGGTCACAACGGTCGCTTCGCTGAATGCCAAGCCCATCACGGTCGGCGCCAAGCTGGGCGCGACGCTGTCCGCTGACTGGTCGCTGGAGGGCGATTATCAACTGAGCGTGCGGCGCGAAAGCGGCTACCCGGTGGCGCGGCTGGAACGCCAGATTAAGCGCAGCACCGGCGCCAGCATCGACGTCTCTGCGAAGATTGGACTGGATGGCGCACGCGCGGCATTGGATCCGCTGATGCAGCAAGTTCTTCCGACGGCGCAGCCGCTGATCGACAAGCTTGGCAAGCTGTCCGACCCGCGCCAGCTCGCGCTGGACGCCGCCAACGAGGCGCTCGGGCTGACCGATGGCAGCCGCTGGGATGCCTGCGGCCAGGCGTTACTGGATGCAGCGACCGGCGGCGGCCAGCCTGCCCAGGCGGCGCTGGCCAAGGCCTTGAAAGACATCATCGCGGATGCCGCCTCTGGCTATCTCAGTCGGGGCCAGGCAGCACTGGACCAGGCCGCCACGGACATCGGGGCGCAAATCGCGGCCGCACTGCCGGACGGCATACCGCTGCGCGGCAAGCTTACCGATAAGGTGGCGTCGCTGTCCGAAAAACTCAAACAGCGCATCGATGAGGCGGTCGGAAAACTGGGTGACGCATTGTCCGGGATCTCCGGTCCGGTCGCGGCGCAGATCGGCAGGGCGCTGAGCTTGCCCGCCCTCCCCGGCAATTCATTGGCGGCCTTTGCCGACCAGCTGAAAAAGGCCGACAAGGCGGCCACCGATCCCCTGGTGGCATGGCTGGCTTCCTATCAGGCCGCGCGCGACCGGGTCGGCAAGGCGATCGGCCAGCTGCAAACCCGTAAACTGGCGTTGGACCTGGCAGCCAGCTATCGCCGCGACACCGACCGCACCACGCTGCTGGAGGTGCAATTTACCGACGACACGCCCGACGCGCGCGAGCTGTACTCGGCCTTCTGGACCGGACAACTGGATCAGTATCCCCGCCTGATGCGCAACGCCGACAGCAGCGGCAGTGCAAAGGAGCGCACCAATCTGTTCACACAAAGCCAGGACACCAGCCGTGGCTTTGGCTTCAGCCTGAATGTCTTCGATCTGCTGCAGGTCGACGCCAGCCCCAAGATTCTGGATAACGTGGTGGTCAGCTCCAGCAACGGCAGAATCACGGCGGCACGCGATACAGCGTCGCTCGGCAGCCATGTTGGCATGAACGGCGACAGCAGCGAAACTTCGCTCACCATCAATCTGGAAATGCTGGCCCTGGCGGACTCGCCGCCGCCGCTGGACGCCGAGTTTAAAGCCAGTGGCGACGCGCTCACACCAGACCAGCTGACGCAGTTCTTCAGCCTGCTGGAGGCGACCGATGTGGTCTCACCCGGCACGTCGGCGCGCGTCAATGACTTCCTGTTTGCGGGCGCCGCCGGCACCGCCAACCGGGTGGCGCAGGCGACCATCAACGGCACCTGCGTGATGGATCTGGCGGGATGGAGCAAACTGCTCAAAGCTTCGGCTGGCGACCTGGGTGACGCCATCCGCGCCGCCTGCATGCAAGCGCTGAGCGCGGCGGTGGACGTGGGTGCCGAGCGTGGCCAGCAGGACGGTAGGCCGGCCGACTGGATGGCTTACTGGCGCCAGTACACTGGCTGGAGCGAGATCCAGTTCTGGGCTACCGCCAAGGATGCGGTCAACGGCCGGGACTTTGCCGACCTGGTGTTCCAGAAGCCGGCGGACGGCGAGGATCCAATCGGCAGCAGCAATCCGCTGGATATGGCGCGCCTGCGCAGTACCTTGCAGCGCATGTGGGAAATCCAGCGCATCGCCAAAGGTGCGACAGAAGCATGGCGGGCGGTTGAGTTGGAACAGGATCTGTTGCGGAACCTGGCCGCCCTGCCGCGGTCTGACAACAGCCAGGTCTATGATCAGCTGTGCGCTTTATCCCGCACCATCGCGGTAGGCTTGAGCAAGGCCTTTATCTTCGACATACCGGATATCAAGCAGCCGATCAAAGTGAGCTGGCGCTTTCTTGGACTGGTGATGGCGCTGTCGCGGCTCGCCGCGCCGGATCAGCCGGTCAGCTTTGTGACCCAGGTGACGGTGCAGGATCACGGCGAGCCGCTGGCGCGCCTGTTTGCTTGAACTGGAGGCGATATGTCGATACCGGGAATCCTGGGTTTTGCCAAGAACAAGCTCGCCCTGCTGGCCAGCGTCACGACGGTGCTGATGCTGGTCCTGTTCGCCATGCAGCAGGCCTTGCGGCTGCCTGCTGGCTATGGCGTGAATGATTTTATGGGCTGGAGCAGCACGGATCAGAATGCGGAAGCCATCGCCAGCGCCATCGCTTACTGGAAGGCCCTGCCGGTCTTCAAGGAAGGCGCATTCTATTTTCTGCTCGGCGATACCCTCTTCTTTATTCCATCTTATAGCTTGCTGATTTATGCCGGCACCGCCAAGCTTTATGAGCATCTGTGCCCCGGCGGCCTGGTGAACCGGGCGCTCAAACGGATTGCCCCTATCCTGCTGGCGCTGCTGGTTATCGACGACCTGCTGGAGAACCTGTCTGGTTTCTATAAGCTTGGATGGACCTGGCTGCCAGCTTTTCTTGGCGCACACGCCGACACGTTCAACGGCATGAAATTCGTCTTCCTGTTCGTGGCGCTGATCCCGGCCATCCATTTTTCACTGGACTTATGGCTGGGATTCGGTTGCCCACCGCCGGTGGTGCAGACAAGGCACGAGAAATGGCAAGGCATTATCGGTGTGATCGGCCGCAGCCGCTACGTACTGGCGGCGCTCGCCGTGTTTGCTGCATTCACGCTCGTGCTGGACCAGTGCCGCGACGTGGTGCTGTCCATGGTGGCGGATGACGCCAGCCTCCTGGCCCGGATACTGGCGATTGTGCTGAATGCACTGGCCGGCGCATTGTTTGCCTATTCCTGCTTCCTGTGGGCGCGGCTGATCGGGATGGTTCAGCGTATCAGCCTGCCGCCGCTGGCCAATGCCGCGGTGGCGAGCTCGGTGGGACAGTTCGCCCAGCAGTGGGCCCGTTTTCTGGCCCTGCTGCCCGCGCTGATGATGGTGATCTTGCTGGGCTACGTCACCGGTGACGCGCTGGCGGCACTGCGCATGCGCGCGGATACGGCCAATCCTGGTTCGCCCTTCGTGCTGGGTTGGCTGATGTTCTTTTGTGTGCTGGTACTCGTGCTGTGCGCGCTGTTCGTCAAGATTCGCCAGGGTCTGAGCAACCCGAATCTGGCGAACTACTACAATGCGGTGCGGCTGTCCCCCTTGTTGTCAGGCGGCTCGCGCCTGCCTGCCGGGTCGCCAGCGATCGTTCGGGCTCTGGCCTATCTGCTCAGTCCGACCGTTCTGCCGCTGTTCTCCCTGCTGATTCTGCTGGCGCTGCGCCTGGCGCCACTGTTTGGACTGAGCGGCGAGCCGCTGGCCCTTGCAGAACTGTGCCTCAGCCTGACGTGGTGGCTTGGCGTCGCGGGCATTCTCTCGCTGATCGAACAGCGCACCTCCATCCCCTGGGGGCTGTTTCTGCTGGTCCTGGCAGGCATACTTGGTCTGACCGACTACACCAACAACCACCAGTTTTCGGCGCCCATCGCCGGTGCGGTGTCTGGGCAGGCGGCCGAATATCCTGCCTACGTCGGCGCGCTGGTCATCCTGATTCTCGCTGCCGTCTGGTGGCGTTTGACGCGTAAGCACCTGCCGGCATTGAGCAGCGATGAGCCCAAAGGCGGCGTGCTGTTCCTCGGCTACGCCGTGCTGCTGATCGTTATCGTCAGCGTCATGCTGTTCGGTGCGGAACGCTTCAGCAAGCCAGCCACCATGCTGTCGGCGCGGGTATCACGGCCGCTGCTGATCGATCAGTTGAAAGCGCGCCAGGGTGAACCGAAGACCTTGTATGTGGTGGCCGCCGAAGGCGGCGGCATCCGCAGCGCTTATTGGACGGCACTGATGCTGGCCGAACTTCACGAAGCGCCACAGCGGGATATCGGCCCGAACATCCTGGTCGTCAGCGGCGTGTCCGGCGGCGCGATGGGAGCGGCAGTCTACCGTGCCTGCCTGCGCCAGCAGCCACAGGCCATCAAGCAGTGTGTCATCGAGGGATTCAGGCGCCTGGACGCATTGTCGCCGCTGCTGGAGTCGTTCATGATGGAGGATGTGCTGGCTCGCGTGGTGCCGACGCCTTTATGCACGACGCCCGGCTGCGATTATCTGAGCCGCGCCCTGCCGTTTGAGCGCGCCTGGATTGCCGCCTTCCCGGCATTGGCGGAGCCGCTCAGCCCTGTCCGGCCCGGAGAGCCGGAGCTGATGCTGAATTCCACCGCCGTCGAGACGGGCAACCGCAACACCTTCTCGACGGTGCGGCTGTTACTGCCGGAGATCCCCGCCAATAATGACATCGTCGAGGAGCTCAAGCTGGAGCCGCGTCTGGTGACGGCCGCCCACGCGGCTGCGCGCTTCCCCTTCATCAATCCGCTGGCACTGGCAAAAGGGCCGGAGAACAAGGACTTCCGCCACCTGGCCGATGGCGGCTACTATGACAACAGCGGCGTCAATGCACTGGCCGACCTGATGCCCACGATTCGCGCGCGCTATCCTGACAATCCGGTCCGCCTGATCCTGATCCGCAACGGCCAGGCGGTGGCAAGCTGCGAGAAAAAGCATCACCTTGCACCGCCACCGTCATGCCTGCAGGATCGCCCACCCGCCCAGCAAGGCTCGCTGGCCAATCTCAAGCTGCCGCTGCAAAGCCCCGGACAGAAGTTTTATGCCGACGCGTTCGGCCCACCTGCGGCCCTGTTCCACGTGTCCGGTATTGGCGCGCACGGCCGCCATCCAGCCGGTGAGCAGGTCTGGGATAACCATGAGATCAGTCCCTGTCTGCTGGACCAGGAGAGCAGCGTCAACCTGGTGCCGCTGGGCTGGTACTTGTCCGGCAGTGCGCGCCAGGCACTGGAACTCCAGGCTGAAAAAGTGCATCTGGCGGACTGCCTGACGCCGCCGCCCAGGCCTGACGCAAGCAAGACCGCCGCGCTACCATGACATGCTGAGTTCTCCGTGGGATATGGGGAGAAATTAGTGGCATATAGTTGACCCCATATCCTTTTTTTCCTTCTGTTGATACAGTAGCATTCTCAGCCACATCAACAGAAGGAATCCCCATGGCCCACTCGACTGCTGAGCTGGAAACGCTACTGACACAGCGCTCGCTCACCGACCCCGAACTACTGGCGGCTGCGGAAAAGGCCGCAGATTTCCGTATCCTGCCCGACGCCACCGTCATTAAAATTGGCGGCCAAAGCGTGATCGACCGTGGCCGTGCCGCCGTTTATCCGCTGGTGGATGAAATCGTCGCCGCCCGCAAGGCCCACAAAATGCTGATCGGCACCGGCGCCGGCACCCGCGCCCGCCACTTGTATTCGATTGCCGCCGGGCTGAATCTGCCAGCTGGTGTACTGACCCAGCTGGGCGCTTCGGTGGCCGACCAGAATGCCGCGATGCTGGGCCAATTGCTGGCCAAGCACGGCATCTCGGCCGTTGAGGCCGCAGGATTGTCGGCCGTGCCGCTATTCCTGGCGGAGGTGCACGCAGTGGTCTTCAGCGGCATGCCGCCGTATAAGCTGTGGATTCGTCCGGGCGCGGAAGGCGTCATTCCACCCTATCGCACCGATGCCGGCTGCTATCTGGTCGCCGAACAATTCGGCTGCAAGCAAATGATCTATGTGAAAGACGAGGACGGGCTGTTCACCGCCAACCCCAAGACGTCCACTAACGCCACCTTTATCCCGAAAATCTCGGTCGACGAAATGAAGGCCAAGGGATTGCAGGATTCGATCCTGGAATTCCCTGTGCTGGATCTGCTGTCCAGCGCGCGCCACGTGCGCGAGGTCCAGATCATCAACGGCCTGAAGCCAGGCAACCTGACGCGCGCGCTGAACGGCGAACATGTCGGCACCATCATCACCGCGAGCTAAGGAGAACGCCATGACCAACCCAAACACTGGCATCAAGCATATCGCCTCGCCGCTGGCGCGCCAGACCCTGCTCGACAGCTCGCTCACCAGCCCCGTCGCCGCCATCAAGCCGATTCGCCTGCTGCCATGGCTGCAGGTGGTAAAGATCGGCGGCCGCGCCATCATGGACCGGGGCCACGAAGCGATCGTGCCGATCGTGGAAGAAATCCGCAAGCTGCTGCCTGAGCATCGCCTGCTGATCCTGACCGGCGCCGGCATCCGCGCCCGCCACCTCTACAGCGTGGGCCTGGACCTGGGCCTGCCGGTCGGTTCGCTGGCGCCGCTGGCCGCAAGTGAAGCGGGCCAGAACGGCCACATTCTGGCGTCGCTGCTGGCGTCTGAAGGCGTGTCCTATGTCGAGCCCCGACCATTGCCAACCAGCTGGCGATCCACCTGTCCGCAGCGCGCGCTGTAGTGGGCAGCGCCTTCCCGCCCTACCACCACCATGAATTCCCCGGCTCGCGCATCCCGACGCACCGCGCCGATACGGGCGCCTTCCTGGTGGCCGACGCCCTCGGCGCGGCAGGCCTGACGATTGTCGAGGACGTGGACGGCGTGTACGACATCGACCCGAATGGCCAGGGCGGCGACAAGGCCCAGCTGCTGCGCGAAACCACGGCAGCGGACCTGGCAAAACACCAGGGCACGCTGCCGTTCGACCGCGCCATGGTCGAGGTGATGGCCAACGCGCGCCATCTGGAACGGGTGCAGGTCATCAACGGACTGGTGCCCGGCCGCCTCACCGCTGCGTTGCGCGGCGAGCATGTAGGCACCATGATCCGCACCGGACGCTGACCGGCCCGGGGCTGTCGGCGTCAGTTGATCTTGCCGATCTCCGCCAGCAGCGCGGCCTTTTCCTTCAAGGCCTCGCTGCCCATCAGGGAAAAGCCGGTGGTGCGGCCGCTGGCGGGATTGCGGCAGATGGCCCGCACCGCTTGCGGTGTCGGCGGATCCATACGCCATTCCCGGTGATTGTCCAGCGGCGTTACCACCACGGCCGGCAAGGCCGGTGTCTTGACGCTGACAGGCATGACCGGATACGCCACCCGCGTGGGCTTGCCGCTGAGTGTAGCGCCCAGCGCCCGCGCAGCATGCATGATCGGCAGTACATAAGGCTGCAGGCGGCCCTGGAATGAAGCGCAGTCCCCCAGCGCGTAGACGTGGCGTGCGCTGGTCTGGCATAAGTCGTCGGTGCGGATGCCGCAATCGGTTTCGATGCCGGCTGCGCTGGCGAGTTCCATGCGCGGCGCCAGCCCGATGGCGGATACCACCAGGTCGGCTTCGATCAAGCCGCCGTCGGCCAGCATCACGTGGTAGTCCTCGGCGCAACGCTCCACCGCGACCGGCGTACAGCCCAGGTGGAAGCGCACGCCATGCTGGCGCAGGCCTCCCGCGAACGCGTCGCCCACTTCCGGCGGCACCAGACGTGACAACGGCGCCGTGGCCGGGTCGATCACTTCCACTTGATAGCCTGCCAGCGCCAGGTCGTTGGCAAATTCGCAGCCGATCAGGCCCGCGCCAAGGATCGCTACCGTACGGCAGCCTTCCAGCGCATCACGGAAACGGGCATATCCCCGCAAGTCATTGACCGACAGGATATCCGCCGCGCCGGAACCGGCCAGCGCGAGGCGGCGCGGTTCCGCCCCGAGCGCCAGCACCAGCTGGCTGTAGCTACGCCGGTTTTGGCTAACCGAGATCACCACCTGCTGCTTCTGCAGGTCGATGGCCTCGACGCTACGGTTGGTCAGAATGCAGGCGTTGAGCTGCTTTTCCATCGTCAGCGCATCGAAATTGACCAGCTGCTGCGGCGTTTTGCGCATCGCCAGCGCGTTGGACAGCATGGGCTTTGAATAGGCGCTGCCATCGTCGCGGCTGATGAGCAGCAGCGGCGTGGTGCTGTCGTACTTGCGGAATTCACGCGCCACCGTGTAGCCGGCCAGTCCGGTGCCAAGAATAATAATCGGATCCATGGCGTTCCTCAGGCGATTTGCTGCATGTCGAAGTCGTGCTTGCCGGTGCCGCAGTCCGGGCAGATCCAGTCGTCCGGCACGTCGTCCCAGAGGGTCAGCGGCGGGATGCCGGCTTCCGGCAGTCCTTGCGATTCGTCGTAGCGGAAGCCGCAGATAATGCATTCAAATACTCGCATGATGGTTCCCCTCAGTCCTGGCGCAGGCCGATTTCCGCCATCGCGGCGCGGTAGGCGCCGGACGAGCGGTCCGCCAGAATCGGCGCTTCGGCGCCCCGGCTGATCGGCAGGTCTTCCGGCCGCTGGCGTTCGACGATGGCGCGGTCTTCCTCGAACACCTGGCGGTTGAAGTCGTAGACGTCCTGCAGCGGCATGTGCTGGTCGAAGTTGCGCACGATGGGCACGAACAGGCGCGTCTTGCGGGCCGAAATGGGACTGGCGGCGTTCAGGATATGCAGCTGGCCGCCTTCGGGAAACTCCACCCGCAGGCGTGCGAAGAACGGCGCATCCACCTCGAAGCGGCGCTGCCAGACAAAGCCTTCCGGTGCGCGGTGCTGCAGCGATTTGGGGAAGTTGCTGACAGTGCTGGAGTATTCCGCGACGAAGCCCTGCGGCTTGCGCGTCACCGAGTATCGCGGGACCACCGGATTGGCGCGGTCGGCAAAGCTGGTGTGGTGGATCCATGCGAAGTGGGCGACATCGATAAAGCCTTCGGTTTGCCGTCCGGCGGAGGCGTTGATGTCGATCGAAGGCGGCAGAATCTGCTGGTAGCCTGGCTCGTCCCAGGCCGGGAATTCGGGCAGTGGTTCATTACCGCCACCCAGCGACACCCAGATCAGGCCATACGCTTCCTGGGCCGGATAAGTCAGCAGCCGCAGGCGGTCGGGGATCGGACCGTCGCATTGCGAAGGAATGTGCTGGCAGCGGCCGTCGGCGCCGTACTGCAGTCCGTGATACGGACAGACGAGGTTGCCGTTATCGACCCAGCCGATGCTGAGCGGCGCGCCGCGGTGCGCGCAGACGTCGCGCGCAGCGACCAGCTGATCGCCGGAACGGAACAGCACCAGCTCCTCGTCCAGCAGTACGGCGGCAAATGGCTTGTTGGCGCCGACGTCGCTGCTGAATGCGACCGGATGCCAATACTGGCTGAGCACTTCCCAGTCATGCGCTTCGAAGGTGCAATTGCGCGGCAGGCTTGGGGATTTCTGAAACTTGATGGGACTTGCAGCGGTACTGCTCATGGCGATCTCCTTTATCGTTTTTGGTGGTACGGCGTCGCAAACGATATCGAAAACAGCCCGGAGCGCCCATGGCGCAAACCGCATCTAGTCTATGTTGCTCGCCGCATGGACTCCCAGGGCCGCCTGCGCAACCAGCTTGCGCAGCCAGCAGGACGCCGCCGCGCGGTGGCTGCGTTCATGCCATAGCTGGTAGTAGCGCAGCGGCGGCGCGACGATCGGCAGCGGCTCCACCCGCAGCGGCAGATGTTCTGCATGATGGCGGGCGAAGGACAGTGTCGTGGTAAAGATCAGGTCCGACTTCACCAGCACATAGGGCGCGCTGCCGAAATAAGGCAAGGTCACGTCCACATTGCGCCGCAAGCCCGCCTCGCGCAAGGCGATGTCGATGGTGCCCGGTCCGCTGCCATTGTGGGTGGCGACGGCCAGGTGGCTTGCCTGGGCATAGGACTGCGCATCCAGGCGGCCGCGCTGAACCGGGTGATCTTCTCGCATCAGGCACACCAGCTGATCGTCACACAGCGGTTGCAGGCGCAAATGACCGGGCGGCGTCTGCCAATTGCCGATGACGACGTCCAGAAAACCGTTTTCCAGTCCCTGCTCGTAGCCGCCGCCGGCCAGCAGGTGGGTGAACTCCAGCCGGGCCAACGGTGCGGCGCGCTGGAAGCGTTCGACGATGGCTGGCACGAAGAACACGTCCAGATAATCGGGCGAGGCGATGCGGAAGGTCTGCCTGGCCTGGGCCGGATCGAAGTTTTGCGAGGGGTGCAGGATGTCATCGATGCCGCGTAAGGCCTGCGCGGCGGGCGCCACCAGCGACAACCCGTGGGCGGTCGGCACCATATGGCTGCCGCTGCGCACCAGCAGCGGGTCGCCGGTCAATTCGCGCGGCCACCGCAGCGCCACGCTGATGGCAGGCTGGGTCTGGCCCAGCAGGCTGGCGGTACGCGATACGCTGCCCTCTTCCAGCAAGGTATGCAGAATCCGGATCAGGTGGGAGTCGATGGCGTCTTTGGACATGGCGCTTTCAGCCTAGCAGAATGCATCCCGCCCGCGCTATCGCCCGATTTGCATACCGCTCATGGGAAGTTTCCATCCTTTCGGATGGTGACGCCATCCTTCCCCGGGCATACCATCGGAGGCGCGTACCAGAAAGCCACTCATCGCAAGTGCTTCGGGCGCGATATTGGGAGGAGACAAAATGTACGATTACGTCATCGTCGGCGCGGGCAGCGCCGGCTGTGTGCTGGCCGCGCGTCTTTCGGAAGACGCCGGCGTCAAGGTCTGCCTGCTGGAAGCCGGCCCGCCTGACACCCATCCGCTGATCCACATGCCGCTGGGGATCATGTGGATGATGCGCAGCAAAGTCCTGAACTGGAACTTCCACACCCGCAGCGAACCGGAACTGAACGGCCGCAGCCTGTTCTGGCCACGCGGCCGCACCCTGGGCGGTTCCAGCTCCAGCAACGCCATGTGCTATATGCGCGGCCATCCAAGCGACTACGACGCCTGGGAAAAACTGGGTAATCCCGGCTGGTCATTCCGCGACGTGCTACCCTATTTCAAGCGTTCGCAGCACCAGGAACGGGGCGCTTCGGCCTACCACGGCGTCGATGGCCCGCTCAATGTGGCGGATCTGCGCTACCCCAGCGTACTGTCGAAGACCTATATCCAGGCCGGCATCCAGGCGGGCCTGCCGTTCAATGACGACTTCAATGGCGTCGAGCAGGAAGGCGTGGGCCTGTTCCAGGTCACGCAAAAGAATGGCCGCCGCTGCAGCACGGCCGCCAGCTTCCTCAAGCTGGCGCGCCACCGCCCCAACCTGACGGTGATCACGGGCGCGCACGCGCGCCGGGTGCTGTCCGAAGGCCGCCGCGCCGTCGGCGTGGAATTCATCAAGGATGGCAAGACCGAGCAGGTCCGCGCACGCTGCGAAGTGCTGCTGAGCGCTGGCGCCATCCAGTCGCCGCAGCTGCTGATGCTGTCCGGCGTGGGCGAGCGCGCCCAGCTGGAGGCCGCCCGCATTCCGGTGCTGGCGGAGCTGCCGGGCGTCGGCAAGAACCTGCAGGACCATCTGGATGTGATCGTGGTGGATAGCTGCCGCAAGGCGGTTTCCTGGGGCATCACCCTGAAGAATGTGCTGCTGGGCAGCTGGAACCTGCTGCGCTACGCCTTCGGCGGCACCGGCGTGTTCACCACCAACGGCGCGGAAGGCTGCGGCTTTGCCAAGAGCGCGCCGGACGAAGCGATTCCGGACCTGCAGTTCCACTTCAGCCCCGCGCGGCTGTCGCGCCACAGCCTGGACCTGGGCTTCATGGTGGGTGACGGCTACTCGCTGCACGTCTGTAACCTGCGGCCGCGCAGCCGGGGCGAGATCCGCCTGAATGGCGGCGACCCGTACGACAAGCCGGACATCCGGCCCAACTACCTGAGCGACCCGGACGACATGGAGCGCATGGTGCGCGGCGTGCGGCTGGCGCGCAAGGTGCTGGCGGCGCCCGCCTTCGACTGTTACCGGGGCCCGGCCCTGCAACCGGAAGGCCAGTGCGACAGCGATGCGGAAGTGCGCCAGTTCGTGCGCCAGCGCGCCGAGACCATCTATCATCCGGTCGGCACCTGCAAGATGGGCAGCGACCCAATGGCGGTGGTTGACGCCGAGCTGCGCGTCCATGGCCTGCAGGGCCTGCGCGTGGTGGATGCCTCGATCATGCCGCTGCTGGTTGGCGGGAACACCAATGCACCGGTGATCATGATCGCGGAAAAGGCCAGCGACATGATCAAGGCTGCTCGCCGCGCCAGCCTGGCCGCCGCCGCAGTACCTGAGCAAGTCCTCCAATCGCCAGCGGAGGCGTAAAAACGGCCTGCGGCCGGTGATAGAATCGACAACGTTTTCTATCACCGCGCCGCGATGACCAATACCCTGCTCGAACGGATCAAGTTCCAGCCGCCCCTGTCCAGCCGGGGCGGCATTGACCGTTTGCCGCTGCAGGAACGGCTCAGGCAGAGCGCCCAGGCGCGCATCGTGCTGCTGCTGGCGCCCGCCGGCTACGGCAAGACCACGCTGATGGTCCAGTGGATGGAGCAGATCCTGCGTGAGAACGGCTACGCCAGCTGGCTCACGCTGGACGAAAGCCACAACGATCCGGCCCAGCTGATGTCCGACCTGTACGGCGCGCTGCGCGAATCGATGTCCGCCAGCTTCGGTCCGGGCAACGATCAGGCGCCCGCATCTTCCGACCACTGGCTCGCGCTGCTGGAGCAGATGGGGCCGGAGGCGCCGCGCCACACCCTGTTCCTGGATGAATTCGAAAAGATCAGCGCCGAATCCGCCCAGCAGGTGGCGCGCCTGCTGGCCAGCCGCCTGCCGCCGACGCTGCGCCTGGTGATCAGCACCCGCGACAAGCCTTCGCTTGGCCTGGAGCGCTACCGTGTGCGCGGCGAGCTGCTGGAGCTGACCGCCGGCGACCTGCGCTTCGATCTGGGCGAAACGCGGCGCTTCCTGGGCGGCCGCATGGCTGCGCCATTGTCGACCGTGCTGGTCGAAAAGCTGCAAGGCGTGACCGGCGGCTGGCCCGCCGCGCTGCAGCTGACCGCATTGGCGGCAAACAGCCGCGACGACCTGGAACGCTACGCCGCTGACCTGTCGGGCAGCCTGGCGCATATTGCCGACTACCTCGCCGAAGACGTGCTGCAGGCGCAGCCGCCCGAAGTGCGCAGCTTCCTGCTGGAGACCTGCCACTTCCCGCGCCTGTGCCCTGCCGTCTGCGACACCGCCACCGGCCGCGCCGACAGCGTGCGCATGCTGCAGTACCTTGAGCGCCACGGCCTGTTCACCGTGCTGCTGGACGTGGGCCACAGCTGGTATCGGTATCACCCCATGTTCGCCCAGTTCCTGCAAACCCAGCAAGCGCAAGGCCTTGCGCCCGAACGCATCGTCGCCACCCATCGCGGCGCGGCGCGCTGGTTTGCCCGTCACGGCGGTTCGGTCGAGGCGGTGGACCTGTGGCTGCTGGCTGGCGACACCCCCGCGGCCTTGCGCGAAATGAGCGCCTGTGCGCGCGAGATGGTCATGCAGGCGCAATTCGGCACTATCGTCCGCTGGATCGAACGGCTGGACGAAGACGCCTTGGGCGCTGCCGCTCCGGAACTGCTGCTGGCCATGGCCTGGGCTTGCGGCTTCATGGGCGACGCCGAAGCGGCGACGGCCTGGCTGGCGCGCTTGCAGCCGCTGGCGGCCATGGCGGAAAGGTCCGGCTCCGGCAGCCCGCTGCATGATGAGCTGATGGCGCTGGAGCCGGTGCTGATCGCCTTGAGCGGCGACACCGACACCGCCCTCGCCCGCGGCATGGCGCACTGGCAGGTGATCGGCCATGAGCACCGCTTTGCCGCAGGGGCGCTGGCCAACGTGATCGCCTATTGCCTGATGCTGGATGGGCAGTTCCAGCAAGCGCGCCAGTTTTGCGCTGAAGCGCGCGCCTGCAATGAGGCCATTGGCAGTGCGCTGGGCCTGGGCTATGCCTTGTCCGGCGCGGGCCTGATCGAAGCCATACAGGGTAATCTGGACCAGGCGCTGGAACAGTTCCAGTCGGTCGACAAGATGGCAGTGCCGCAGCTGACCCAGCCCTGGTTTGAAGCGACCCACGTCAAGATCGCTTCGATCGGACTGATCGCCACCGTGCTGTACGAGGCCGACCAGCTGGATGCGGCCGACGAACTGCTGCAGCGCTACTTCCCTTTGCTGATGCAGCAGCCCTCGGCCGACATGCAACTGCTCTGCCATCTGGTGTTCGCGCGGGTCAAGCTGGCGCGCGGCGATGCCGATGGCGCCCACGAGCTATTGAACGGCGCCGACCGCCGCGTGGCCAGCTTGTGGCAGTTTGCGCGCGCACGCTACGTGGTGGAATCGGAGCGCATCCGTATCGCGCTGGTGTGCGGCGACACCGAGGGCGCCCTTCAGCGTGCCGACGCGCTGGAACGCATGCAGCCAGCGGGACGCGGCAAACCGGGTAAATCATTTGTCGAGGAGCTGTGCGGCGCCGGCATCGAGACGGCCCGGCTGGCGATCGCGCGCGGCGCACCGCAGCAGGCCTTGCAGATTCTCGATCCGGCAGTCGAAGCGGCGCGCCGCGGCGGCCGGCGCTGGCGCTTGCTCAAGCTCCTGCTGCTGCGCGCATTGGCGCACGATGCCTGCGGCGGCGCTGCCGAAGCGCTGCGTGCGGATCTGAGCGCAGTGCAGGCGCTTGGCCAGCAGATCGGCGCCCGCCGCAGCTTTGCCGACGAAGGTCCGCGCCTGACAGCGCTGCTGGCGCAGCTGCCCGGTCACACCGCCGCGCAGGCGCTGGCTGCCATCCAGCTTAGCGAACGCGAACTCGCCATCCTGCGCCTGCTGGCCACCGGCATGGCCAATGAGCAGGTGGCGGCGGCGGTATTCCTGTCGGTCAATACGGTGAAGTGGCATATCCGCCGCATCCTGGAAAAACTGGCTGCGCGCAACCGCAGCGAAGCGGTCTTCCTGGCGCGCCAGATGGGCCTCATCTCCGATGTGTTAGAGATCCGCCAACTGTAGTACTTTGGCACCGTGGTTTAAGCGGAGATGCTTGTAGACTTTCGTGCGACACTGCTGTCTTTGGCACAGAGTTAGTCGTAAGATAAAAGGTAGCTACCGTTTATTTACCATCGATGCCATGCACACTATGCCGCCAGTGTTCAGAACCGGCGCCGCAGCACTTTTTCGCCGCTGCCGGCGCGCGCTGGCGTTTGCCTCATTGCTAATGCCGCTGACTGCGCAGGCCGAGCCTCCGCTGAACGTGACCCTGACCGTACATGACTATCCGCCCTTTATCGGGCGCGATCTGCCCTATGGCGGCCTGTTGACGCGCATCGTGATGGAGTCGTTCAAGGCGGCCAACGTCAACGTCCAGCTGGAGCAGGTCTCGAGCAACCGCGCCATCACCGGGGTCATGATGGGCATGTACGACGGCGCCTTCGGCTGGGCCCATACGCCGGAACGTGAGCGCAAGCTGCTGTACTCGAAAAGCTCGATTTATACCTTCCGCATGGTGTTCTTCCAGCGCCGCGAGATGGAGGTAAACTGGAATACCCTCGCCGACCTGAAGCCCTATCAGATCGGCACCACTCTGGGCGACCATTATTCCGACGAACTGACCGAGCTGCACGCGCGCCACGTACTGCAAGTGCAGGAAGCCGCGAGTGATTTGAACAATATGCGCAAGCTGCTGCTTGGCCGCATCGACCTGTTCCCGATCGAGGAAGAAGCGGGCAAGGCGCTGATCCGGACCATGCTGACGCCGCGCGAGCAGTCGCGCCTGAGCTATCAGGCCCGCCCGCTGGCCACGGTGCCGACTTACCTGGTACTGCGGCGCGACCTGCCGCACGCCCAGGAACTGCTGGAGCGCTTTGAAGTAGGCTTCCGGCAGCTGAACGAATCGGGCCAGCTGGCCCATATTCTGACCGAAGCCCACCACTCCAATATGGGGCTGGTCCAGCAGGCATCACAAAAGGACACCATTCACTAGGAGGCCGGCATGCGCCCAGATCCGAAGCGATGTGCGGTACCGCTGCTGCTTTGCGCCGGATGCGGCGCGTTTGACCAGGCTTGCGCGCAGCAGGCGGCGGACGCGCCGATGGAACAGGTACTGGTGACGGCGCAAAAGCGCACTGAAGCCCTGCAAAGCGTGCCTTTGAGTGTCACCGCACTGGACCAGCGCGACCTGGAACGCATGGGCGTGGAACGGCTGTCGGATCTGGCGCGGCAGGCGCCGGGGCTAGCCGTGGTGTCTTCCGGACCGGGACAGAATATTCTCGTCATGCGTGGCGTTTCCTCGGTCGCCGGTACGGCGGGCACAGTGGGCTACTACCTGGATGACACGCCGATTTCCGCTTCCAGCAATGCTTCGCTGCTGTCCTTGCGCGGATTAATCGATCCGGCCATCTTCGACATCGCACGGGTCGAAGTGCTGCGCGGGCCACAGGGCACCCTGTACGGTTCCAGCTCGATGGGCGGCACGATCAAGTACATCAGCACCCAGCCGGACCTGCAGCGCATGGGCGGACATGCCAGCACGGCGCTGTCGCACACCGAGGGCGGCGGCTGGAACAAGGAAGGCAACGGTGTGCTCAATATCCCGCTCGGCGATGGCGTGGCGGCGCTGCGCATCGGCCTGCACTACCGCGACCAGGACGGCTACATCGACCGCTACCCTGTTCCGGCCAACAACATCCTGGGCATTGGCGGCGGCCTGCAGCAGGCGCATGCCAATACGGAACAGACCAAGGGCGCGCGCCTGGCTTTGCGCGCGAATCTGGGCGATGGCCTGGCGCTGAATGCCTCGGTCTACTACCAGCACATGCTGCTTGGTGCGCCGTTTCAGGTCGACGTACCGCCCGGTAGCCTGGACCGCCTCCTGCAAACGCGGCTGGTGGCGGAACCCAGTGTGCAGAATTCCTCGCTGGCCAATCTCACCATCCATAAGGCCTCTGAGCACTATGAGCTGGTTTCATCGACCTCCTGGTACAACCGGCGCGTGTCGGTGGATGAGGATGCGTCCAAGGTGCTGTATTACTTCTTCTCGCCGACGCCGCAATCTTCCATGTACCCGGTCGGCATGCACGGCGACTATATCAACCGCGAGTTCACCCAGGAAATGCGTGCGGCTTCGGATTTCAAAGGTCCGCTGCAATTGATCGGTGGCCTGTTCTATCATCATGTCGATGCGCCGCTGGCGTCGCAGATCCCTGTCCCGGACGGGTACAACAGCCGCTTCGGCACCAATTACGGCAGCTTCTTCATCGGCGGACGCCAGGCCACTGTACGCGAGACTGCGCTGTTTGCGGAAGGCGCCTACCAGTTCGCGCCAGCATGGACCGCCCGTGTCGGCCTGCGCGCCTTCCACGTTGATCAGGGCTTTGCCCAGCAAGGCGATGGCGTCTTCAACGGCGGCCCCTCCAGCGTCACCGGCGATTCCAGCGACCGTGGATATACGCCCAAATTCAACCTGTCATGGCAAGGCGGGACGGACTGGATGCTGTATGCGACGGCGTCCAAGGGCTACCGTCCCGGTGGCCCCAACAATCCCGCGCCGGCCGCCTTGTGCGCCAAGGAGGTGGCGGGATTGGGCCTGAGTGAGAGCGCCCTGGAGAAGTTTGCCGCCGATAGTCTATGGAGCTACGAAGCCGGCCTGAAATCGCAATGGCTGGATCGCCGCCTGACCTTCAACGCCTCCGTATTCAGCATCGACTGGAACAAGGTTCAGCAGCAGGTCGTGCTGCAATGCGGCTTTAACATCACTGCCAATTTTGGTTCCGCTCGCAGCAAGGGCGGCGAGGCGGAAGCCAGCTTCCAGGCGACGCCCCGCTGGCTGTTACGGGCGACGCTGGGCTATGTCAGCGCGACCCTGGACAACGACGTCCCCGGCACAGACGCAAAGCGCGGCGACGCCTTGCTCGACGTGCCGCGCTGGAGCGCCAGCGCCGGGGCGGAATACAGCTGGCAATGGAGTCCTGATATCGCCATGTACAGCCGGCTGGACGCCAGCTACACCGGCAGCGCCAATACGCTCTACGACCGCAGCAGTCCCTTCTATCGCCGCTCCGGCTTCACCCAGCTGAATTTCCAGATGGGGTGGCAGCCGGCAGCCAAGGCGCCGCGCTGGCGCGCCAGCTTCTTTGTCGACAACCTGCTCGACAAGATTGGCGAAACCGGTTTGCCGGTAGCCATATCCGCCGATCTGCCAACGACGCGGCGTATTGCCATCAACCGCCCGCGCACCGTGGGCCTGAAGGTGGATTTCCCGTTCTGATGCGCTAACTGTACTCCTTCAACGCTGCGTATTCTGTTCACACAGCACATGGCTCCTCCAGTGGACACTGGCATCACCCACTGAAAGGAGTCAATCATGCATGAGGCTACGCTTTTACTGTCACGCGCACAGTTTGCGCTGACCGCCGTGTTTCACATCTTATGGCCGATCCTCACCATCAGCCTGTCCGCCTTTATCCTGCTCATGGAAGTCCTCTGGATACGCCGGGGTGAAGTGATCTACTACCAGCACGTGCGCTATTGGAGCAAGCTGCAGGTGCTGAACTTTGCCGTCGGCGTGGTCAGCGGCATTCCCATGGAATTCCAGTTCGGCACCAACTGGGCGCCGTTTTCCCGCTTTACCGGCGCCTTTGTCGGCAACATCCTCGGCTTTGAAGGCGCCATGGCCTTCATGCTGGAAGCCGGATTTATCGGCGTGATGCTGTGGGGCTGGGGCCGCGTACCGCGCGCCGTCCACGTGTTTGCCACCGCCATGGTGGCCTTGGGTTCGACCATCTCCTCGTTCTGGATCATGGTCGCCAACTCGTGGATGCAGACGCCGGCCGGTGTCGCGGTTGAAAATGGCCGCGTGGTCGTCACCGACTATGTCGCTGCCATCTTCAATCCGGGCATGGCGTATGGCGTGAGCCATATGTGGCTGGCAGCGATGGAAACCGGCCTGTGCGTGGTGATCGGCATCTCGGCCTGGCATCTGTACCGAGGGCGCAGCGCCTTCTTCTTCGCCAAGTCCTTCCGCATTGCGCTCATGACGCTGGTCGTCATCGCGCCGTTGCAGGTGCTGATTGGCGACGCCAGCGGCGCCGCAGTATTCGAACACCAGCCAGCCAAGGGCGCCGCCATCGAAGGCCATTGGGAGACCAACAAGCCCGGCACCGGAGCCTCGTGGTCGCTGCTGGCCTGGCCCGACAAGGCGCAGCAGCGCAATGACTGGTCGATTGAAGTACCGAATGTGCTGAGCGTACTGGCCACCCACAGCCTGGATGGCAAGGTCACCGGCCTGCACGATATCGCCGTTGAAGACCAGCCGCCCGCGCTGCCGCTGCTGTACTACGCCTTCCGCGTGATGGCCGGTATCGGCATGCTGTTTGCGCTGCTCGCCCTGTGGACGGCCGTCTCGCTGTTCGGCACCCGCGGCCGGCTGACCGCCCTGCTCTCCAAACGCAAACTGCTGCTGGCCTGGGCGCTGTGCATTCCGCTGCCATACATCGCTGTGGAATGCGGCTGGATCGTGCGTGAAGTCGGCCGCCAACCTTGGTCGGTGTACGGCGTGCTGCGCACCAGCGAAGCAGCATCCTCGGTAGCTGCGGGTGCGGTGTGGTCGAGTACCGCCATGTTCCTGGCCTTCTATGCAGTGCTGCTCATTTCATTCTTCACTTTTGCCCGCAAGTGGCTGCGTGCCGGTCCCGACGTGACCCTGCAAGCCCCTGCGATTTAAGGAGTCATCATGCACGACATTCTTATCAACGCATGGTTTGGCCTGATCGGCCTGATGCTGATGTTCTACGTCGTCACCGATGGCTTCGACCTCGGCGTCGGTATTCTCAGCCTGTTCACACCCAGCGAATCGGACCGCAACCAGATCTTCGCCTCCATCGGCCACGTCTGGGACGCCAACGAAACCTGGCTGGTGGTACTGGGCGGCGCGCTGTTCGGCGCCTTCCCACAAGCCTATGCCGCCATGATGGAACAGCTGTATGTGCCGGTGATGTTCCTGATCGCCTCTCTGATCTGCCGTGGCGCGGCGGTCGAATTCCGTCACGCCGCCCAGCGCAAGCGCGGCTGGGACATCGCGTTCGGCATCGGCAGCCTGGGCGCGGCCGCCTGTCAGGGCGTGGTGCTGGGCAAAGTGATTACCGGGCTGGCGCCGGGCGCACTGGCTGCGACCTTTACCTGCATTTGCGCGCTGGGCGTGATTGCGGGTTTCAGCCTGCTGGGCGCCACGTATCTGATCAAGAAGACCCACGGCAGCCTGGTGGTGGCGGCACGCCGCCAGACCGTCATCAGTCTGATTGCAACCATGCTGGCTGCCGCGCTGCTGACCGCCGGCACCATCCTGTACAGCGAGATAGGTCAGGAACGCTGGATGCATCCCGCCGTGCTGCATGTACTGATTCCGCTGGCGCTGCTGGCGATCCTGGCGGGTGGCTATGTGCTGTATGGCCTGCACGTGCGCTCCAGCCATGGTCCCTTCCGTGGCGCGGTCGGGCTGTTCATGGCGTCCTTCATCGGCCTGGCCATCAGCCTGTTCCCGGAACTGATTCCCGGTAAGCTGTCGATCACCGAAGCGGCGTCGGACGATACCACCATGCTGTTCATGCTTTGCGGGATCGCGCTGGTCTTCCCGATCATGATCGGCTATAACCTGTACCAGTACTACGTGTTCCGCGGCCGGGTCGACCTGTCGCACTGAAGAAGTAATGATTTGACAATGGCTGCGTTCTCCTGTTTTATAGCGGTATATAAAACACGGAGACCAGCCATGAAATACCAGGGAAGCTGCCACTGCGGCGGCATCAAATTCGAGGCCGAGGGCGAACTGACCGGCGCCATGTCCTGCAATTGCTCGCTGTGCCAGCGCAAAGGGGCTTTGATGTGGTTCGTCCCGCACGAGCAGTTCACGCTGCTGACGCCGGACGAAAACGCCGGCACCTACCTGTTCAACAAGCACGTCATCAAGCACCGCTTCTGCCCTGTGTGCGGCGTTGCGCCTTACAGCGAAGGCGTTTCGCCGCAGGGCCAGTCGGTGGCGGCAGTGAATATCCGCTGCCTGGAAGACATCGACCTGGAAGCCATTCCGGTCAAGCATTTCAACGGCCGCGCCATTTAGCAGATACAAACGGACATAAATCTTCGTTAGACTACCGCTATAAAGTCACCTTTACCTGATTACTAGTGGGAGTACAGCATGTCCACCGAGCGCTCCGATCATATTCTGATCGTCGACGACGACCGCGAAATCCGCGAACTACTAGGCAGCTATCTGCGCAAGAACGGCATGCTTGCTTCGCTGGCCGCCAATGGCCGCCAGATGCGCGCAGTCCTCGATGAGGAAGCGATCGACCTGGTGGTGCTGGACGTGATGATGCCAGGCGAAGATGGCCTGACCTTGTGCCGCGAGATGCGCGCCGGTAAATGGCGCGCCGTGCCGGTGCTGATGCTGACGGCCCTGAACGAAGAAACCGAACGCATCGTCGGCCTTGAAATGGGCGCCGACGATTATATGGCTAAGCCGTTTTCCTCGCGCGAGCTGCTGGCCCGGATCCGCTCCGTGCTGCGCCGCGCGCGCATGCTGCCGCCCAATCTGCAGCCGGAAGAAACCGTGCCGCTGATGACCTTTGGCGAATGGAAGCTGGATACCACCTCGCGCCAGCTGTTCGATGCGGAAGGCACGCTGGTGGCGCTGAGCGGCGCGGAATACCGCCTGCTGCGCGTGTTCCTCGACCATCCGCAGCGCGTGCTGAACCGCGACCAGCTGCTCAACCTGACCCAGGGCCGCGACGCCGACCAGTTCGACCGCTCCATCGACCTGCTGGTCAGCCGCCTACGCCAGCGCCTGCGCGACGATCCGCGCGAGCCGCGCTACATCCGCACCTTGCGCAGCGAAGGCTATGTCTTCGTCTCCAGCGTGGACAAGGCCGAAGCCGCATCATGAGGCATTGGTTCACGCATCGGCTAAATTCGTGGCTGCCCCGCACCCTGTTTGCCCGCCTGACCCTGATCCTTTTTGCCAGCCTGGTGCTGGCGCATGGCCTGAGCTACTGGATCTTCACCTCCGAGCGCGGCAGCGCGGCCCGAACCTATATGATCGGCTACATGGAGCTGGACGTCGCAAGTTCGGTCGCTCTGCTCGACCGTCTGCCCGCTGAAGAGCGCCCGCAATGGCTGGAGCGCCTGCGCCGCCCAACCTACGCCTTCGTGCTTGGCCATGGCACGCCGGGCACGGACGCCAACAGCCTGCTGTCCATGCAGCTGCGCCAGGCCATGCAGCAGGCCATCGGCCCGGAGCGCCCGCTGATGGTGGAGTCGCTGCCCGATTCGACCTCGCTGCGCGAGCATCTGCAGATGCACACCAAACTGAGTGACGGTTCGCTGTTGACCATCGACCTGCACCCCAAAGGCATTCCGCTGTCGTCCTGGATCACCGGCGTACTGGGCCTGCAACTGGCACTGCTGGCGGCACTCTCATGGCTATGTGTGCGCCTTGCCACGCGGCCGCTGGAAGACCTGGCCAAGGCCGCCGATTCGCTCGGCCCCGACCTCAAGCCAAACAAGGTCGCCGAGAACGGCCCGGCCGAAGTGGCGCGCGCCGCCATCGCCTTCAACGCCATGCAGGAGCGCATCGCCAACTATACGGCGGAACGCATGCAGATCCTGGCCGCGATCTCGCACGACCTGCAAACGCCCATCACACGCATGCGCCTGCGCGCGGACCTGATGGACGACGAGGAGCAGCGCACGGCCCAGCTGCGCGGCCTGAAAGAGATGGAAGACCTGGTACGCGAAGGCGTGACCTATGCCCGCACCCTGCATGGCGCCACCGAGACGCCGCGCCAGCTCGATCTGGACGCCCTGCTGGACAGCATGGTGTGCGATTACACCGACGCCGGCCAGGACGTGCGCCTGCGCGGCAGCGTCGGCGGGAACCTGCTGCTGCGGCCTGTCGCGCTGCGCCGCATCCTGGCCAACCTGACCGACAACGCCCTCAAGTTCGGCGGCAGCGCTGAGCTGGAAGTGGCCGCCAGCCCGCATGACATCAGCATCTCCGTGCTGGACCGCGGCCCCGGTATCCCGCCGGACAAGCTTGAAACCGTGTTCCAGCCCTTCTACCGGCTGGAAGGCTCGCGCAACCGCGACAGCGGCGGCACCGGACTTGGGCTGGCGATTGCGCGGCAATTGGCCCAGGCGCTGGAAGGAAGGCTGGAACTCGGCAACCGCGAAGGCGGCGGACTGGCCGCGAAACTGACCCTGCCACGTCACTAGCAAAAAATAATCGTACCAAATCGGCAAATACATATCGAATTTTCATGGATTTTCGGCAACAATAGAGCCTTTCTCCGGCCACCCTATTTTTGCTCACCATGAACATTACTAAACGTTTGATACTCACCCTGTCGGTGGCCCTGCTGGCGCTCTTGTTTGTTGGAGCCGACGGCCTGTTGCAACTGTCCCGCGCGCAGCAGCGCCTCGACCTGGTCGAAACGCGCCTGATCCCCAGCGTGGCGGGCCTGAACGCGGCCAAGAGCTCGCTGGGCGATACCCGCCTGGCTGGCTATCGCCTGTCGGTCTTCTCCAATCTGCCCGACAAGTCGGCGCTGGACAAGGCCTTCAAGGATGCCCACGCCAAGTTCGACGACATCATCGCCAGCTACGAGAAGCACGGCGTCTACGACGACACCGACCGCAAGATGCTGGACGCCGACAAGGCCGCGATGGAAGCCTATCGTAAGGCCCTGGTGCCTTTCGTCGATGCTTCGCACGCGGGCGATATGGATGGCGTGCGCGCTACCCTGCAGGCTGGCACGCCGCTGGCGCTGACCGCCGCTGCCGTCAAGAAAAGCCTGGACGACCACATCGAATACAACAACAAGCTGATCGAGCAGGTGCGCGATGACAGCCTGGCGTCGTATAACTTCGCCTTCCGCCTGATGGTCATCGTGATCATCGCCGCGCTGGCGGTGACCGGCATGCTGGCGCTGACCCTGTACCGCATCATCAGCGGCAGCTTGAGCACCATCCAGGGCACGCTGGAAGATGTCAGCCGCACGCTGGACCTGACCATCACCGTGCCGGTTGAACGCCACGATGAAATCGGCCGCACCGCCACCGCCTTCAACCACCTGCTGGCCGATATCGCCCGCGTGGTCAGCGCCGTCCGCGAATCGACCGAATCGGTCAGCTCCGTGTCGCAGCAGATCGCCGCCGGCACCGCCGACCTGGCCCACCGCACTTCGCAGCAGGCCGCCGCGCTGGAAAAGACCGCCGCCAGCATGGAGCAGCTGACTTCCACCGTCAGCCAGAACGCCGACAACGCGCGCCAGGCCAACCAGCTGGCCCGCTCCGCCTCCGAAGTGGCCAAACAGGGCGGCACCGTGGTGGAAGAAGTCATCGTCACCATGAGTTCGATCAACGAGTCCTCGCGCAAGATCGTCGACATCATCAGCGTGATCGATGGCATCGCCTTCCAGACCAACATCCTGGCGCTGAACGCTGCGGTTGAAGCGGCACGCGCCGGTGAACAGGGCCGCGGCTTTGCCGTGGTGGCGACCGAAGTGCGCAATCTGGCGCAGCGCTCCGCCGCAGCGGCGAAGGAGATCAAGGAACTGATCACCGACTCGGTGGAGAAAGTCGGCTCCGGCACGCGCCTGGTCGAGCAGGCTGGCGCCACCATGCATGAGGTGGTGAGCAGCGTGCGCCAGGTGACCGATATCGTCGGCGAGATCAGCGCCGCCACCACCGAGCAGAATGCCGGCATCGCCCAGGTGCATCAGGCCATCTCGCAGATGGACCAGGTAACCCAGCAGAACGCCGCACTGGTGGAAGAAACCGCCGCCGCCTCGCAATCGCTGCAGGACCAGGCCGGCACCCAGGCACAGGTGGTTGGCGCCTTCAAGATTGAAGGTCTGCGTTCGCGCGCTTAAAAGGAGTCCCATGCTGCGTCTTTCCCTGCTCGCGGCCAGCTTCGCGCTGGCCTTCTCTGCCTGCGCTGAAGCTGCGCCGGTGCCGCCCGCCGCCAATACCCAGCTGGCGCGCGAGGTACTGTCGCAGCTGGTCAGCACCGCCTCGGTACACAGCAAAGGCTCGACCGAAGCGGCACAGCTGATGGCCAAGCGCTTCCTCGACGCAGGCTTCGCGCCGGAGGACGTGCAGGTGCTGGCCCCGCCGCAGGAGCCCAGCAAGGGCAATGTGGTGATCCGCCTGCATGGCAAAACCAGGGACAAGGCGCTGCTCTACCTCGGCCACCTGGACGTCGTGGAAGCCAAGCGCGAGGACTGGAACTTCGATCCTTTCACGCTCACCGAAAAGGATGGCTGGCTGTATGGACGCGGCACCATCGACATGCTGGGCCAGGATGCGGCGATGATCGCCTCGCTGATCCGCCTGAAACAGGAAGGCTACGTGCCGGAGCGCGACATCATCCTGGCGTTGACCGCCGACGAGGAAGCAGGCGGCAATTACGTGGGCGCGAAGTGGCTGGTCGCAGAACATCGTCCGCTGGTGGATGCCGGCCTGGTGATCAATCCCGATGCCGGCGAGGCGGCGCAGAAGCATGGCCGCTCGCTGTATGTGGCGGTCGAGACCAGCGAAAAAATCTACATGGTCTTTCAGGCCGAGGCCACCGACAAGGGCGGCCACAGTTCGCGCCCGACCAGGGCCAATCCGATCTATCGCCTGGCGCGCGGCCTCAATCGCCTGTCGGACTACACCTTTCCGCTGCACCTGAACGACACCACGCGGCTGTACTTTGCCGGCCGTTCAAAACTGGCGACAGGCCAGGCCAGCGCCGACATGCTGGCGGTGAGCCGTCCCAATCCACCCAAGGCGGTGCTGGACCGGCTCTCGGCCGACGTGGAAACCAACATCATCCTGCGCACCACTTGCGTGGCGACAGAGATCCAGGGCGGCCATGCGGAAAACGCCCTGCCCCAGCGCGCCCGCGCCACCATCCAGTGCCGCGTGATTCCGGGTGAATCGGAGGAGGACACCATGCGGACGCTGGCCAAGGTGCTGGCCGATCCCAGCCTGCAGCTCAAGCCGGTGCGGCCGTCCGTCCTCAGCCCCGAGTCGCCGCCAGCGCCGGCGGTCCTCTCCGGCGTGCAGCGCGTGGTGGGCGCCATGTGGCCGGGCGTGGCGGTGATTCCAAACATGGCGCCGGGCGCCAGCGACAGCATCTACACGCGCAGCGGTGGCATGCCGACCTACGGCGTGGACGCCATGTTCGATGATCTGGACGATGGCCGCGCGCACGGGCGCGATGAGCGCATCAGCGTCAAGGTGTTTGAAGAAGAGATCGAATTCACTTACCGCATGATGAAGGAATTCAGCAGCCAGCAATAAGCACGCAGCGGCCTTATGTTCCCTAGGAACTCATCCTGATCCTACAGTGAGAATGCACGCGCACCTATAGTTGCCAGGTTCGGGCGCAAGCATGATGTCAATGTTCCACTCACCTAAGGAGACAGCGATGAGCTACCTGGACCGCGACACATATGGCATCTACCGTGAAACCGGCAACGACATCAACGGCCCCGGCCCCCGTCTGATGGGCGCCGATACGCTGATCGGCGAAGATGTCAGCAACCACCAGGATGAAAACCTGGGCGATATCAAGGAAATCATGATCGACATGCGCACCGGCCAGGTGGCCTACGCCGTGCTGTCGTTCGGTGGCGTGTTTGGTATCGGCGACAAGCTGTTTGCCGTGCCTTGGCAAAGCCTGCAGCTGGACACCGCCAACAAGCGCTTCCTGCTCGATGTCAGCAAAGACCATCTGAAAAACGCGCCCGGCTTCGACAAGGACCACTGGCCCGACATGGCCAGCGCGGAATTCAGCAGCCGTATCCATGGCTTCTACGGCAGCCCGACCAGCAGCCCGGGCAGCCGTACCAGCAGCGGCAGCGTGATGGGCAGCGGCAGCTCCAGCCTGCAGAGCGGCAGCACCGGCAGCGTCAGCTACAGCGGCACGCGCGATGACGATCTGCGCAACGATGACAGCAGTCTGAATAAATATTAAGCATCGGCTGCCGTGCCTGTCGCACGGCGTCCACACTCAGCCTTGGCGCGCGCAGATTGGCTCGCCAAGGCTAGCGATTGTCGCGCCGGATGCTTGCCGTTCTGCTTAAATGGTGATGTTTATTTTTTCGCATCACTTCCAATGTCTAAAAAGTTCGCCTTACCCCTTCTTACCCTTCTGCTGTGTGCCACCACCCAAGCCTTTGAGCCGCTGCCTCCCGAAAATATGGAGGACACGCGTACCTTCCGCGTTGAAGTGCTGCAGGTTACGGACATCGAGCCCTATCAGGAAGCGATGAATGGTTTTATGACGTCGCTGCAGGCCAATGGTCTGGCGCCCGACAAGAACCTCAGCATCAACCGCGTCAAGATCGATTTCGACGTCGAGAACGGCGGCTTCTGGAGCAAGCTGGGTGTGCTGCTGCGCATCCGCCAGGAAGCGGCCCGCATCGTCAACGCGCATCCGGATCTGGTGCTGACGATTGGTACGCCGGCTACCAAATACGCACGCGGCATCCTGGCCGATGCGCATATTCCTGTGGTCTTCACGGCGGTGGCCAATCCGATGGATGCCGGCTGCGTCTCGCTGGTCGACGCGGGCGAAGGCGCCACCGGCTCGACCCTCTACACCGACATGAACGATTCGCTCAAACTGGTGCAGAGCGTGTTCCCGTCGGCGCACAAGATCGGCATGGTGCATACCGATGACGAAAACGGCGTCGCCAACGTGGCCGCCGCCACCTCGACCGGCAGCCAGCTGGGCCTGAGCGTCAGCTCGCGCGAAGTCAAGAAGACCGACCACATCGTCCCCGTGCTGAAAGAGCTGTACCAGCAGGGCCAGGGCGTGGACATGTTCGCCGTGCCGCTGGATACCTATTACGGCCTGCACCGCTACGAAGCGGCGATGGATCTGGGCGACTTTGGCGCCGAGCACAAAGTGCCTGTGGTAACGCTGGCCATGGTACGCGTGCCGGGAGCTGCGCTGTATGTCGGCGCGGACTTCACCAAGGTAGGCCAGCTGGCGGGCGTGCAGGCATCCAAGATCCTCAAGCGCCACGTCAAGCCGGACATCCTGCCGATCCTGCGCCAGGAACAGCCGACCGTGCTGGTCGACCCGGCCCGCCTGGCGGCGCTGAACATCGACCTGCCTGCGCCGCTGGCGGCCCGCAAGACCGAAGGCAAGAACGGCTTCTGGCAGATCGAGATGGCCAAGTAAGCGAAATAAACGCCGCACCAAAATCGCGCATTTTCTCTGGCACGTTTCTTGATAGAAGGAAAACGTGGACATCAGGGAAAGCGCGATATGGCAAAGTATTTCAATGAAATGACCATCGACGGCCTGGGCATGGAGTCCAGCGCCGCCATCCGTGAACACTACCGCGATTTCTGCCACTGGCTGCAACGCCTGCCGGCCGGCTCGATGGAGCACAAGCGCGCCGAGGCCGACCTGGCCTTCCGCCGCGTCGGCATCACCTTTGCGGTGTATGGCGACGACGCGGGCACGGAGCGCCTGATCCCGTTCGACACCATCCCGCGCATCATCCCCGCCAGCGAATGGGGCCAGCTCAAGGCCGGGCTGGCGCAGCGCGTGCAGGCGCTGAACATGTTCATCCACGATATCTATCACGACCAGAACATCGTCAAGGCCGGCATCATCCCGGCCGAACAGATCTACCGCAACGCCCAGTACCGCCCGGAGATGCAAGGGATTAACGTCGCCTCCGACATTTACGCGCACATCGCCGGTGTCGACATCGTGCGCGCGGGCCAGGGCGAGTTCTACGTGCTGGAGGATAATCTGCGCGTGCCCTCCGGCGTGTCCTACATGCTGGAAGACCGCAAGATGATGATGCGGCTGTTCCCGGACCTGTTCGCCCGCAACAAGATCGCGCCGGTGGACCATTATCCCGACCTGCTGCTGGATAATCTGCGCTCCGTGGCGCCGATGGGCGTCAACGATCCCACTGTGGTGGTCATGACGCCGGGGATGTACAACTCGGCCTACTTCGAGCACGCCTTCCTGGCACAGCAGATGGGCGTAGAGCTGGTCGAGGGCAAAGACCTCTTCGTCAACGATAACGCGGTGTATATGCGCACCACCTGCGGGCCGAAACGGGTGGACGTGATCTACCGCCGCCTGGACGACGACTTCCTCGATCCGCTGGCCTTCCGCGCCGATTCCTCGCTGGGCGTGCCGGGACTGCTGTCGGTCTACCGCGCGGGACGTGTGACGCTGGCCAATGCCATCGGCACCGGCGTGGCCGACGACAAATCGATCTATCCCTATGTGCCGGACATGATCCGCTTCTATCTGTCGCAGGCGCCGATTCTCAACAACGTGCCGACCTACCAGTGCCGCCGCAAGGAAGACCTGGACTATACCCTGGCCAATCTGCCGGAACTGGTGGTGAAGGAAGTCCATGGCGCGGGCGGCTACGGCATGCTGGTCGGACCCGCATCGACCAAGCAGCAGATCGAGGACTTCCGCCAGCGCCTGCTGGCACGGCCGGACGGCTACATCGCCCAGCCCACGCTGGCCCTGTCGGCCTGCCCCACCTATGTGGAAAGCGGCATCGCACCGCGCCACATTGACCTGCGGCCTTTCGTCTTGTCCGGCAAGACCATCTCGATGGTGCCGGGCGGCCTGACGCGGGTCGCGCTACAGGAAGGTTCGCTGGTGGTCAATTCGTCGCAAGGCGGTGGCACCAAGGACACCTGGGTGCTGGAAAACTAAACCACAAGGAGACCGACATGCTGAGCCGCACCGCCGACCACCTGTTCTGGATGGCGCGCTACACCGAGCGCGCCGAAAACACCGCCCGCATGCTGGACGTGAACATCCAGACCTCCATGCTGCCGCAATCCGCCGAAGACGCCGAGCAAGGCTGGCGCGCCATGCTGGGCATCTCGGAGCTGCAATATGCCTTCGACCAGAAGCATCGCAGCCTGGACGCCGCCAAGGTGCTGGACTTCATGGTGCGCGACCGTTCCAATCCATCCTCGATCGCGTCCTGCCTGACCGAGGCGCGCGAGAATGCCCGCGCCGTGCGCGGCACCCTGACCACGGAAGTGTGGGAGATCCAGAACCAGACCTGGCTGGATGTGCAGAAGCGCCTCAACAGCGATCTGCTGGAAACCGATCCGGCCAAGTTCTTTGAATGGGTCAAATACCGCTCGCACCTGTCGCGCGGCGTCACGCTGGGCACCATGCTGCGCGACGAGGCGGTGCACTTTATCCGGCTGGGCACCTTCCTGGAGCGGGCCGACAACACGGCGCGCATCCTCGACGTCAAATACCACGGCGCCAAGGAGCCGCAAGGCGATGAGATGTCGCAGCGTGACTTCTACTACTGGGGTGCGCTGCTGCGTTCCGTGTCCGGCTTCGAGATCTACCGCAAGGTCTACCGCGACGTCATCACGCCCGCGCGTATTGCCGAGCTGCTGATGCTGCGCGGCGACATGCCCCGCTCCCTGCTGGCCTGCATGGAGGAAGTGGTCAGCAATCTGCGCGAGGTGCACAACGATGTCTCGGCCGACACCGAGCGTTTCGCCGGACGCATGCACGCACAGTTGAAGTTCGGCCGCATCGACGATATCCTCAAACAGGGCCTGCACGATACCCTGACCGCTTTCCTGGCCGATGTGTATGAGCTGGGGAACCGCGTCAGCCGGGACTTCCTGGTGCCGCTGGCCGCCTGAGGACGGAGCTTACTCATGCAACTGTCGATCCGCCACGAGACGCGTTACAGCTATTCCGCGCCGCTCGCCTACACCATCCAGCAGCTGCACCTGACGCCGCGCCTGGAGCCGCAGCAGCATGTGCTGTCCTGGCACTTGTCCATGCCCGGCCATGTGCATGCCTATACCGACTGCTATGGCAACCTGTCGCATATGCTGACCATGGATACACCGCATCAGAGCCTGCCGATTGTGGCCACCGGCATGGTCGAGACAACGGCGCCGCGCAACGGCCGCATTCCCAACGGCGACGGCCTGTCGCCGCTGATCTTTACCGTCCCGACCGGGCTGACGGCAGCTACGCCCGCCATCCTCGAGCTGGCCGCTTCCTGCCTGCCGGACCAGCAAGCCCGCACCGGCCACTTCATGGCACTGGCCGAGCACATCTTTGGTGCGGTCAAGTACCAAAGCGGTGCGACCGGCGTGGCCACCACCGCCAGCGACGCGCTGGAGCTGGGCCAGGGCGTGTGCCAGGACCATGCCCACCTGTTCCTGGCCTGCTGCCATGCGCACGGCATTCCGGCGCGCTATGTGTCCGGCTACATCGACCCGGAAAACAGCGGCCACGCCGCCAGCCACGCCTGGATCGACGCATGGGCCGAGGACAAGGACTACACCGGCTGGGTCAGCATCGACATCACCCATGCCCGCCTGATGACGGACGCCTACTGCCGCCTGGCCGTGGGCCGCGATTACGAGGCTGCGGCGCCGGTGCGCGGTGTGCGGCGCGGCGGCGGCACCGAGTCGCTGGAAGTGGCGGTGCAGATCGTGCCGCAGTAAAATCGGATTTTTCTCTCAAAGCGAGCCGCGATGACTTATTGCGTAGGCCTGCGGCTGGACGCCGGGCTGGTATTTCTGTCGGATAGCCGCACCAATGCGGGCGTGGATCAGGTCGGCACCTTCCGCAAGATGACGGTGTTTGAAAAGAGCGGCGACCGCGTGATGGTGCTGATGACCGCCGGGAATCTGTCGATCTCGCAGTCGATCCGCCAGCTGGCCAGCGACTACGTCAGCCCTGACGGCGCCAGCATCTGGAACGCGCCCAATCTGTACGAGGCGGCGCGCATCCTGGGCGAGTGCGTGCGCATCGTCCATGCGCGCGAGGCCAAGGCGCTGCAGGAGTTCGGCATCGAGTTCAACGTCAGCATCATCTTCGGCGGCCAGATCAAGGGCGAGCGCTGCCGCCTGTTCCAGGTCTACTCGGCCGGCAATTTCATCGAGTCGCACAACGAAAATACCTACTTCCAGATTGGCGAGGCCAAGTACGGCAAGCCCATCCTGGACCGCGTGATCACGCCGGCCAGCTCGCTGGACGAGGCTGCCAAATGCGCGCTGATTTCCATGGACTCGACCCTGCGCTCCAACGTCTCCGTGGGCTTGCCGCTCGACCTGCTGGTGTACCAGGCCGATGCGCTGGCCGTCACCCGCTTCGCCACCATCGATGAAAAGAACCAGTATTTCCAGATGATCCGCAGCACCTGGGGCCATCAGCTCAAGTCGGTATTCGACGGCCTGGAAAATCCTGTCTGGAACACCACCAGCCCTGGCGCCGCGCCCGTGCGTATCGCGCCGCCGCACACCGACACTGCTGTGCAAAACACTCTGCCGCTGCAGACGGTTGCTCAACAATTTGGCAACGGGCAACAATAAACCCTCAAGTCACGCCAAAGGGGTATGATGCGCTATACCCACTTTGCACGGAGTTCTGCATGTCCGACATCGTCCCACCCCAAGCTGGCGAAACGACCTTCACAGTCGACACCCTGCTGAAATACATGGGGAATGACGACAAGGCCCTGGCCGTGGTCGGCAAGATCGTGCGGGACGCCGTCACGCCGGGCATGGAGCCGCTGGAGCGCGCCAAGGCCGCCCTGGACGAACAGCGCTTTCACGACGCCGGACGCATTTTCCACAGCTTGCGCGGCTCGATAGGCACTCTCGGCGCCAAGCGCATGGTGGCAGCTGCGCTGGCCGTGGAACAGGCCCTGGTGGAACAGCGCACCAGCGAAATTCCCACCCTCTTTGCCGCCCTCCAAACCGAATACCAGGCCGTGCTGGACCAAGCGAGCGCCTGGCTCAAACACAATCTGCCACAATAGCCCCTTGCTTGTTGCAATGCACGCTCAGCTGTCTTTCTAACGATTCGTTACACCTTTTACAGCCTGTCGCCACGGGTGTGAAAAGGTAATCATGCTACTATGGCTGGGTCAAACGTTATGCAATTATTAATGTTTCCCCAAGCAACCAGGAAGACAGTATAATTGTGCGATGCAGTATGTCTTAACCAAGGGTTGCAAATACATGGATTTATTCAACAAGTCGGGCGTGATGGTATCTGCGGTTCTGTTGCTGGTCGGCGGACTGA
>Ga0213872_10000379_pt1 | contig 37422 bp, 32 predicted proteins | sample VelepicomBERX_R2_FD_160071 | JGI IMG/M metagenome (GOLD analysis project Ga0213872, IMG submission 160071) | Rhizosphere microbial communities from Vellozia epidendroides in rupestrian grasslands, the National Park of Serra do Cipo, Brazil - RX_R2 | ecosystem: Host-associated > Plants > Roots >... | reverse complement strand
GGTCCTGCCCGACCGCTATCAGGACCATGACGCGCCGGGCAAGCAGTACGACGACGCCAAGCTCAACGCCGCCCAGATCGTCGCCGAAGTGCTGGCAGCCATGGGCGTCGAGGAAAAGGCGCGCGCGGTTATCGCGTAATCGTGAATGGCCGGGTCAAGCCCGGCCATGACGAATCAGCCGTCATCCCCGGGCTTGACCCAGGGATCCACGCCGCTTTCCCTTCAAATATCGTAGTTGAGAATGACCTTCGCCGCGTTGGTGCCCACCAGCGAGGCCAGCGTCGTGCCGTCGAGGATGGCGGCGGTCGCGTCGCGCACCTGCGCCATCAGGCGGCGCACCTGGCAGGCGGCCTCGTCTTCGCAATCGATGCAGGGGCGATAGGCGGTGACGCTGGCGCAGGCGATGGCGGCCAGCGGGCCGTCGAGGATGCGCATGATCTGGCCGACCGAGATCTTGGCCGCAGGACGCGCCAGGGAATAGCCGCCGCCCTTGCCCTTCTTGGAATGCACCAGGCCGCTATTCTTCAGTTCGAGCAGGATGGTATCGAGGAACTTCTTGGGGATCTGCTGCGCCTCGGCGATGGCGGCGCCCTGAATTCCACCCGCGCCTTGTAATTCAGCGAGATGAATCATCGCCTTCAGGCCGTATTTGCCTCGGGCAGACAACATGACGCACCAACTCCCTGCCACTTAATCCATCGGAATGGTGGAAAGAGTGGCGGGGAGCTTATCCCCTGTCAATGAGGATCAGGCGGCTTTGGCGCGGCTTTCGCAGGCGCAGGAACAGCCCATCTTGTCGCACAGGGTGTCGATGCAGCAGCCGCATTGCGGCGCGGTGCCGAAATGGGCGAACACCTCGTCATGGGTGCGTGCGCCCTGGGCCTCGGCTTCCTTGAGGTCCTTGTCGGTGATCGAATTGCAGATGCAGATGTACGACATTGACGTCCTTCCGAAGGTCCCCCTTCTGATGGACCGGACTATATCCAAACGCGCAATTGCAAATCAATCGCAAAATGACTGATTGAACCGCAACGCTGGTGCGCGCAGAGTACGGGGCTGAAATTTGCGTGGAGGATCAGCGGGATGAAGGGCAGCAAAAAAGTCATCGACACGCTGAACAAGCTCCTGACCGACGAATTGAGTGCCGCCGACCAATATTTCATCCATTCGCGCATGTATGAGAATTGGGGGCTGATGGCGCTCTATGAGCGCATCGAGCATGAGCGGGTCGAGGAGCTGGAGCATGCCTCGCACCTGATCCGCCGCATCCTGTTTCTCGAAGGCGTGCCCGACGTGCAGAGCCGCGCCACATTGAGGATCGGTACCACCGTGCCCGAGATGCTAAAAAGCGACCTCGATTACGAGCTGTCGGTGGTGAAGAAGCTGAAGGACGCCATCGCGCTGTGCGAGAAAGAAGGCGACTACGAGACGCGCCGCATCCTGACCGGCCTGCTCTATGACACCGAGGAAGACCATACCCTGTGGCTCGAGCAGCAATTGCGCCTGATCGAGATGGCCGGGCTCGAGAACTACCAGCAATCCGCTACCGGCCGGGGAGAACCGTCATGAGAGGCGACAAGGCGCTCAACGCCCAGCTCAACAAGGTGCTGCGTCACCAGCTGACCGGCATCAACCAGCATTTCCTGCACGCCCGCATGGCCAAGAACTGGGGCTTCCGCGACCTCGGCAAGCATGTCTATGAGGATTCCATCGACCTCATGAAAGAGGCCGACAAGCTGATCGAGCGCATCCTGTTCCTCGAAGGCCTGCCCAACCTGCAGGATCTCGGCAAGCTGCTGATCGGCGAGGATGTGCCCGAATTGCTGAAAAACAGCCTGGCCTCGGAGACTGCGGCGCGCACCGAACTGGTCGCCGTCATCGCCAAGCTGGAAGACGCCAAGGACTATGTCAGCCGCGATCTTCTGGAGGATTTCCTCGAAGAGACCGAGGAGCGCATCGATTTCTACGAGACGCAGATCGAGCTGGTCGCCAAGGTCGGCTTGCCGAACTATTTGCAGTCGGCGGTCGGCGAGTTATCCGACGAGTGATGCCCTGAACCGCAGATAATCGGCGGCGACCTGTTTGGGCGCCTCCATCTGCGGGACGTGGCCGACTTCCTTCATCACCACCGGCTCCGCCTTGGGCACCAGGGCGGCAAAGCGGTCCATCACCGACAAAGGCACTACCGTGTCGTGATCTCCCCACACCAGCAAAGTGGGCGCGGTGATCTGTGGAAGATGCGGTTCCAACCGGTAATCCTCGCCGCGTTCCAGAAGCTGGTCGAAGATCCGCGAATGAAGGTCGAATTTCGACGCCGACAGCCGCGAGCCGGCCCAGCGCAGCGCCAGCGGCAAGGGCGGCGCGCGGTAGAAGATGCGCTCCATCACCGCGTCGAACTCGGCGATCGTGCGCGCCAGCAGCAGATAGCGCCCTTCCTCCTGGCGCACCTTGACCGCCTCGGTCTCCAGCATCTCGCCGGTGCCGGCCGCCGCCAGCAGCCACAGACTCTGCACTCGCTCGGGATGCTTGGCGGCGTAAGCGGCGGCGATCCAGCCGCCCATCGAATTGCCGCCGAGATGGAATGTCTTCAGCCCGTGATGTTCGACGAAGCGCTCGACCCATTCCACCTGGGCGTCGATGCCGTAATCGCCGTCCGGCGCCGGGCCGCTTTCGCCGAAGCCCGGCAGATCGGGGATCAGCACGCGATAGCGGCGTACCAATTGCGCCGCCACCATGTCGAAGGTGGAGCGGCTGGCGCCCAGGCCATGCAGCAAGACCAGCGGCTCTCCCCTGCCCCCATCGGAATAGACGATGCGGGCGCCGTCCAGCTCGACCACCTCCTCGCGCAGGCCGAACAGACGGCGGCTGAGGCGCAGCAGGAAGAGACCGAGCCGGATCATCATTGGAACAAGCCCGAATTGGCTTTGCGGAGTTCCGCCTTGACCACCTTGCCCATGGCGTTGCGCGGTAGCTCTTCGACGAAAATCAGCTTTTTCGGCACCTTGTAGCCGGCCAGCTGTCCCTTGAGCGCCGCGACGATCTCGGCCTCGGAGGGATGAGCCTTGCCGGGCAAGGTGCGGATCACCGCCACCACGCCCTCACCGAAATCGGGATGCGGCACCCCGATCACCGCCGATTCGCCGACGCCCGGCAGGGTGTCGATCACCGTCTCGATTTCCTTCGGGTAAACGTTGTAGCCGCCCGAGATGATCATGTCGGACGCGCGCCCGACGATCACCACATAGCCGTCCTTGTCGATCTGGGCGACGTCGCCGGTGATGAAGAAGCCGTCGGAGCGGAACGCCGCCGCCGTCTTCTCGGGATTGTTCCAATAGCCCTTCAGCACATTGTCGCCGCGCACCTCGATGATGCCGGTCTCGCCCTTGGGCACTGGCTTTCCCTGGTCGTCAGCGATGCGCAATTCGACGCCCGGCAGCGGGAACCCCACCGTGCCCAGGCGGCGCTCGCCCTTCAGCGGGTTCGAGGTGTTCATGCCGGTTTCGGTCATGCCGTAGCGTTCGAGGATGTAGTGCCCGGTGCGCTGATGGAAAGCGCTGAAGGTCTCGGCCAGCAGCGGCGCCGAACCCGAGACGAACAGGCGCATCCCGGCGACCTCGTCGCGGGTCAGGGCCGGGTTGGCCAGCAGGCGGGTGTAATAGGTCGGCACGCCCATGAAGACGGTGGCGCGCTCCATCGCCGCCAGCGCCTTTTCCGCATCGAAGGCGGGATGAAACAGCATCTTGGCCCGCGACAGCAGTGCGCAGCCGAAGGCGACGAACAGGCCATGGACGTGGAAGATCGGCAAGGTGTGCAGCAGCACGTCGTCTTCCGTGAAGCCCCACGCCTTGGCCAGGGTCTCGGCGTTGGCAATCAGGCTGAGATGGGTCAGCATCGCCCCCTTCGAGCGCCCCGTCGTGCCCGAGGTGTAGAGCATCGCCGCCACATCGTCGGCCCTGGTCTCGGCGATGCCGGTCAGCGGCGCCAGGGACTGGGCCTGCTCGGTCAGCGTGCCATGGCCCTCGGCGTCCAGCGTCAGCACGGTGTGACAGCCAGCCTTGGCGGCGAGAGCGGTCATCTCCTCCAGCGCCTTGGGTGTCGAAACCACCAAAGCGGGCTTGGCGTCGGACAGGAAGTAATCCAGTTCGGCGGCGGTATAGCCCGAATTCAACGGCATATAGATCACGCCGGCGCGCAGGCAGCCTAAGTAAAGGAACAGGGCTTCGGGTGATTTGTCGACTTGTACGGTGACGCGCTCGCCCGGCTTGATGCCCAGCTTGGCCAGCAGAGCGGCAATCCGGCCGCTCTGCTGCTCTACCTCCGCATAGCTGACCGCGCGGCCCTTGTCGGTCTCCAGGCAAATGCGCGAGAGATCCGAGGGAAAAGCCGCGCGAAAAGCGGCGTAGAGGTTGCTCAATTGAGCAGCTCCACGCCCATCGCCGTGGCCTCGCCGCCACCGATGCAGAGCGACGCCACGCCGCGCTTGAGGCCGTTCTTGCGCAGCGCCGCCAGCAGGGTCACCAGGATGCGCGCACCCGAGGCGCCGATCGGATGGCCCAGCGCGCAGGCGCCGCCATGGACATTGACCTTGTCGGCGGGCAGGCCGAGATCGTGCATCGCCGCCATCGCCACCACGGCGAAGGCCTCGTTGACCTCGAACAGATCGACCGACTTGGCATCCCAGTTCAGGCGCTCGAACAGCTTCTTCATGGCGCCGACCGGCGCGGTCGGGAACAGGCTGGGCTTGTCGGCGAACCCGGCATGGCCGGCGATCATCGCCAGCGGGGTCAAACCGCGCTTTTCGGCCTGCGAGCGGCGCATCATCACCAGGGCGGCGGCGCCGTCCGAGATCGAGCTGGAATTGGCCGCGGTCACCGTGCCGCCGTCGCGGAAAGCCGGTTTCAGGGTCGGGATCTTGTCGGGATTGGCCTTGCCCGGCTGTTCGTCGATCGAGATCACCGCCTCGCTCTTGCCGGCCTTCACCGTCACCGGGACGATCTCGGAGGCGAAGCTGCCATCGGCGATGGCGGCCTTGGCGCGCGACAGCGAAGTCAGCGCCCACTGGTCCTGCTGCTCACGGGTGAATTGATAGGACTGGGCGCAATCCTCGGCAAAGGTGCCCATCAGGCGCCCCTTGTCATAGGCGTCTTCCAGCCCGTCGAGGAACATGTGATCGATGATCTTGCCATGGCCGAGGCGATAACCGCCGCGCGCCTTCTCCAGCAGATAGGGGGCGTTGGTCATGCTCTCCATGCCGCCGGCGACGATCACGTCGGCGCTGCCGGCCAGCAGCAGGTCATGGGCCAGCATGGCGGCCTTCATGCCCGAACCGCACATCTTGTTGACGGTGGTACATTCGACGCCGAGCGGCAGGCCGGCGCCCAGCGCCGCCTGGCGGGCCGGAGCCTGGCCCAGGCCGGCCGGCAGCACGCAGCCCATGATCGCTTCTTCGACCGCGTCGGCGGCGAGGCCCGAGCGCTTCAGCGCGGCCTCGATGGCGGCCGCCCCCAGCTTGGGCGCGGCGACATCCTTGAAATCGCCTTGCAGGCCGGCCATCGGCGTGCGAGCGGCACCGACGATGACGATGGGATCGGCGGACGACATGATACTACTCCCTCAATCGGATCTGATTGAGCGAGAGAATAGCCGCCTAATTCTCCTTCGTCTTCCCCCCCTTGCGATGGGGCTTGGGGAAGCGGGGCTTGCCGAAGGCCGCCTTGTCGGCGAACTTCTTCTTGTGGCGCTGGGCCGGGCCGGTGGGCGGCGCCTCGTTCAACAGCTCGATGCGGACTTCCGGCTTCTCGACCTGGGCGACCGCGGCCTGGAAGCGCTTGGCCACCGCCTCGTTGACCTCGAACTTGGTGTCGCGGTCGAAAATGCGGATGGCGCCGATCTCGGATTTGGTGATCTTGCCCATGCGGCAGATCATCGGCAGCAGCCAGCGCGGATCGGCGTTCTTCTCGCGTCCGGCATTCAGCTTGAACCACACGGTCGGCTTGGCATCCTCGTGGCGCGACTTGGCCGGCGGCGGCATCGCGGAAGCATCCGACAGGTCGAACAATTCCTCGGCGGCGGGCAACTGCGAGCGATAGAGGCGCACCAGCGCGCCGGCCAGTTCCTCGGGCGAGCGGCGCTCGAGGATGGCGCGGGCCATCACCAGATCTTCCTCGGTCACTTCCTCGGTCAGGATCGGCGATTGCAGCAGGCGTTCCTGGTCGAGCTTGCGGATCTCGTCGGCGGTCGGGGCGGCGCCCCATTCGGCCACGACGCCGGCATTGTTGAGCAGAGCCTCGGCGCGCCGTCGGCGCGACAGCGGCACCACCACGACCGAGACGCCCTTCTTGCCGGCGCGGCCGGTGCGGCCCGAGCGATGCTGGAAGGTCTGGGCGCTCTGCGGCATCTCGGCATGGATGACGAGGCCGAGATTGGGCAGATCGATGCCGCGCGCCGCCACGTCGGTGGCGACGCAGACGCGGGCCCGGCCGTCACGCAGCGACTGCAAGGCGCGGTTACGCTCGTTCTGGCCGAGTTCGCCCGACAAGGCGACGGCCGAGAAGCCGCGCTCGGTCAGCACGGCGGCGAGATGGCTGACGGAATCGCGGGTGTTGCAGAACACCATGGCGATGCCGGCGTCGTAGAAGCGCAGCAGATTGACCACCGCATGCTCGACCTCGTTGGGGGCGACGCGGACGGCACGATGCTCGATGTCGGCATGGCCCTGCTCGCCGCCCTCGACGGCAATGCGCAGCGCGTCCTTCTGATAGCGCTTCGCCATGGTGACGATCGGCTTGGGCAGGGTCGCCGAAAACAACAGCGTGCGGCGCTGCTCGGGGGTCGCTTCGAGAATGAATTCCAGATCCTCGCGGAAGCCGAGGTCCAGCATCTCGTCGGCTTCGTCGAGCACCAAGGCGCGCAGATCGCCGATCTGCAGGGCGCCGCGCTCCAGATGGTCACGCAAACGTCCCGGGGTGCCGACCACGATGTGACAGCCGCGCGCCAGGACGCGCTGTTCGGCGCGCGGATCCATGCCGCCGACGCAGGCCACAACCTGCCCGCCGACCGGCTCGTACAGCCACATCAACTCGCGCTGAACCTGCAAGGCCAACTCGCGGGTCGGCGCCACGATCAGGGCCAGCGGCTCGCCCGCCGGATGAGGCAGCGAACCGCCCGCCAGCAGATCATGGGCGATCGCCAGGCCGTAAGCGACGGTCTTGCCCGAGCCGGTCTGGGCCGAAACCAGCAGATCGCGGTCGGTCTCGGCCTCCAGCACCGCCGCCTGGACGGAGGTGGGCGAATTGTAATCGCGGGCGGCCAGGGCCTGGGCGAGCGGATGGTTCTGCGGGAAAGTCAGCAAATCGAAGTCCTTTCGAGAAGCCGCCGTATAAGCCAGATCACCGCACCCCAGGTCAACCTTATTGCACGCTAGGCTGGCAAGCAGCCAACGCGCACCAAGCTTTGCCGCACCGCTTCGTCCAGCGGGGTATGGGGCTCGGCGCCGAGAAACCCGGCCAACTTGCGATTGTCGAGACGCAGAGGCTTTTGCCAAAGATAGCGCATTTCAAGCACTTCGCGGCAGAAACCGACGAAGGGTGAAGCCAATTTCATCATCCACCAGGAAAACAGCTTCACCGACACACCCGGCTCGTTGGCGACTCGGCGCAGAGCGGCGGCCATTTCCTCTCCGGTGATGTAATGGCCCTGGAAGTGAAAGCGCTCGAAGGCACCGAGATAATCCTCGCGATCCAGCAATTGCACGAAAGTCTCGGCCAGATCCGGCAGGAAGGCCCACTCATGGCCCAGCGACGGATCGCCGGGATAGGTGACGTCCCCGACCGGCTGGCCGGGCTTGACCAACGCGCCCTGGAACCAGGAATTCGCCGCGTCGCCGCCGAAGAAATCGCCGGCACGGACGATCAGCACCCGCCCGCCCCGTTTGGCGAAAGCTTCCAGTTCGGCTTCCATGGCGACGCGGATGGCGCCTTTCTTGGTTACAGGGTTCTGGGGCGAATCCTCGGACCACACCTCGCCGGCGTCGGGACCGAAATTATAGACGGTACCGGGGAAGACCAGCCGGGCGCCGGCCGCTTCGGCGGCGGCGATGGTATTGCGGATCATCGGCAGGCAGACCTCGGACCAGCCCCGATATTTCGGCGGATTGGCGCCGTAGAACACCACGTCCACGCCCTGGGCGGCGCGACGCAGATCGTCCGCCGACATCGCGTCGCCGACCCGCCATTCGATACCGTCCTTGGCCGGACGCTCGACCCGGCTCAACCCGATAACTTTCCAGCCTTTGCCGGCCAGGGCCGAAGCCACCGCCCCGCCCACGCCGCCGCTGGCACCGATGATCAAAGCTTTCTTCATGATCTTCACTCCTGCACTGGTTGATTTCCTGGAGCGAAGATGCGGCGAACCGGCATAAATGAAAATTGCCGAAAGACCTTGAGTTGTTATACATTTTTGTATGACTGACTGGACCCTCTACCGATCCTTTCTCACCGTGCTGCGCGAAGGCAGCCTGTCGGCGGCGGCGCGCGCGCTCGGCGCCACCCAGCCGACGCTGGGCCGGCATATCGAACAATTGGAAACGGCTCTGGGCTGTCCGCTGTTCACGCGGTCACCCGGCGGATTGACGCCGACGCCGGTCGCCTTGACCCTGCGCCCGCATGCCGAAGCGATGGAAACCGCCGCCGAAGCCCTGCTCAGACAGGCCTCGGGCGAAAGCGGCGCGGTACGCGGCACGATCCGGATCAGCGCCAGCGAGATGGTCGGCGGCGCCGTCCTGCCACCCATGCTGGCGCGCTTCCAGTCGGAATACCCCGAGATCGCGCTGGAATTGTCGCTGTCCAACACTCAGGACGACCTCCTGCGGCGCGAGGCGGACATCGCCATCCGCATGGTGCGTCCGACCCAGGATGCCCTACTCGCCCGTCCCGTCGGCACCGTCACCATCGGCTTCTACGCCCATCGCCGCTATGTGGAACGGCACGGACTGCCGGCCGATTTCAGCGAGATCGGCGGCCATATCGTGATCGGCTTCGACAAAGACGACTTCGTCGCGCGCGGCCTGACCCTGGATGGCCACTCAGTCACCCGCGATCTGTTCCGCTATCGCGTCGACAACGATTTGGCGCAATGGCAGGCGCTGCTGGCCGGCGCCGGCATCGGCGGATGCCAGGACCGGCTGGCGGCGCGCGAGCCCGATCTGGTGGCGGTGCTGCCCGACAAACTGCGCCTGCAATTCGGCGTCTGGCTGGTCATGCATGAAGACCAGCGCGACAACCGGCGCATCAAGCTGCTGTTCGATTTCCTGGCCGAGGAAATGCGGGCCTATATAGCCGGCGAGCTTACTTAGCCGCCATGCGCAGCGCGCCGTCGAGGCGGATCACCTCGCCGTTCAGCATGGTGTTCTCGATGATGTGGCGGGCCAGCGAGGCATATTCGGACGGATGGCCGAGGCGCGGCGGGAACGGCACGGTCTTGCCCAAGCTGTCGCGTACTTCCTGCGGGAAGGCCATCAGCATCGGGGTCTCGAAGATGCCCGGAGCGATCGCCATCACGCGGATGCCGAACCGGGCCAGTTCGCGCGCCACCGGCAGGGTCATGCCGACGATGCCGCCCTTCGAGGCGGAATAGGCGGCCTGGCCGATCTGGCCGTCGAAAGCGGCGACCGAGGCGGTGTTGATGATGACGCCGCGCTCGCCTTCCTCATTCGGCTCGGCCACGCTCATCACGGCAGAGGCCAGGCGCAGCATGTTGAAGCTGCCGACCAGATTGATGCCGACGGTCTTGGCAAAGCTGTCCAACCCGTGCGGCCCGGTCTTGCCGACCACGCGCTCGGAGGGCGCTACGCCGGCGCAATTGACCAGGCCGTGCAGCCCGCCGAAACGCTCCTGCGTCGCCTGGATGGCGCTTTGCGCGCTGGCTTCGTCGGACACGTCGGTCTTGTGGAACAGCATGTTCTCGGCCAGGGCGTCGGGCTCGCGCAGATCGGCGATCACCACCTTGCCGCCGGCCTCGGCCAGCATGCGCGCGGTCGCAGCACCCAGGCCCGAGCTGGCGCCGGTGACTATGAAGACGTTATTGGCGATTTTCATGACGTTTTCTTCCCTAGGTTTTTATTCGTTGAAGCCTTCGCCGTCATGCTCGCCCAGTTTCGGCGGCGATGTCGGTGCAGGCAGTGGTGTCGCGGAAAATTTCAGCGGGTTGCCGACCATGCGCAGCCCGTCCTGCTCCAGCACCATGCCGCGCGACAGAAGCTGCGGATCGGTGAACACCTCGTCGAGCGTATTGATCGGCCCGCACGGCACCCCGGCCGCCTCCAGCCCTTCGATCCACCAGGCGCGCGGGCGGCTGAGGAACAGCTCGGCCAGCAAGGGCACCAGCCGGTCGCGATTGGCGACGCGGGCCGGGTTGGTGGCGTAATTGGCATCGGCGGACAGATCGGGGACGCCGGCAACCTGGCAGAAGCGGGCGAACTGGTCGTCATTGCCGACCGCCAGCATCAGGAAGCCGTCGCCGGCCTCGAAGGCCTGATAGGGGCAGATGCTGGGATGGCCGTTGCCGAGACGGCGCGGCGGCTTGCCGGTGGCGAGATAATTGGCGCCCTGATTGGCCAGCATCGCCGCCTGCACGTCGAACAAAGCGACGTCGATGTGCTGCCCCTCGCCCGTCCGCTCACGATGGGCCAAGGCGGCCAGGATGCCGGACGACGCATACATGCCGGTGAACAGATCGACCACCGCGACGCCGACTTTCATCGGTTCGCCCTCCGGCTCGCCGGTGATGCTCATCAGCCCGCCCATGCCCTGGATCATCGCGTCATAGCCGGCGCGGTCTGCATAGGGGCCGGTCTGGCCGAAGCCGGTGATCGAGCAATAGATCAGATCGGGCTTCACCGCCTTCAGCGAGGCGTAGTCGAGGCCATATTTGGCCAGGGCGCCGCGCTTGAAATTCTCGACCACGATGTCGGCCTCGGCGGCCAGCTCGCGCACCTTGGCCGCCCCTTCCGGACTGGTGAAGTCCAGCGCGACGGAGCGCTTGTTGCGGTTGGTGCAGGTGAAATAGGCGGAGACGCCATTGTCGAACCAAGGCGGACCCCAGGCGCGGGTGTCGTCACCCTGGCCGGGGCGCTCCACCTTGATCACCCGGGCGCCGAGGTCGCCCAGGAACTGCGTTGCCCACGGCCCCGCCAGAACGCGGGACAGATCCAGCACCTTCAGGTGCGAAAGCGGCCCCGAGTTCATCGGATCACTTACCGTGGCACTGTTTGTATTTCTTACCCGATCCACACGGACAGGGATCGTTGCGGCCGACCTTGGGCGTCTCGCGCACCATCGGCTTCTTGACCACATCGCCATCGACATAGAGCCAATTGCCGTCGATCAGGGCGAAGCGGCTGTTCTCGTGATGCTGCTGCTCATTGCCATTGTCGGTGAATTTGGCGATGAACTCGACCGTGCCGGTGGTGTCACCCGGCTTGCCGCCGGTGGTGCCGACGATGGTCAGCCCCTTCCACTCGACCGAATTGGCCCAGGTCTCGGTCGCCTTCATGTCGAAATCCTTGCGCGCCGACGGCGCCAGGCTGGTTTCGAGATGGGCGCATTTGGAGAGGGCGTAAGCGGAATAGCGCGAGCGCATCATCGCTTCGGGCGATGGCGCCGCCGCACCTTCGATGATCGGGCTGCAGCAGGCGGCGAATTCACGGCCGGAGCCGCAGGGACATTGGGTCATGGAACGAGGTCTCTCGGTCGAAAAGCTGATGGGCGGTGTTATCCCATTTGCCCGCATCCGTCCAGAGCCCCCAAACCTGCATCGGGACCGTTGAGGCGCGGAACTTTCCCCCGTCCTTCCCCTTATTGAGTCTGGGACACCGGTTTCAAACCCAGACGAGAAGGACAGCAAACATGCCGACGATGCACCCGACCGGCCAGGACGCGCTCAAGGCCAAGGAAACCTATTCCCTGATCGCCGCCGACAAGATCGAGGGAACCTCGGTCTACGACGTCAATGGCGAGAAGATGGGCTCTATCCACCGGATCATGATCGACAAGGTCAGCGGTCAGGTCAGTTACGCCGTGATGTCGTTCGGCGGCTTCCTCGGCATCGGCGACAAATATCACCCGTTGCCCTGGAACATGCTGACCTATGACGAGGCCCTGGGCGGCTATGTCGTCAATCTCGACCGCACGCGGCTGGAAAATGCCCCGGTCTATGCCGAGGGCGAGATGAGCTGGGATGATCCCCAATTCGGCACCAAAGTCACCGACTATTACGGCCCGTTCCTGCACTGACCAGCGGAGGCCCGGCGCTTTCCGGCGCCGGGCCTCTCATCTCTATTGGAACGCCGGTCCCCCCACATAGGTGAAGTAGACCCTCTTCTGGCTGTAGGACACCAGCACATGGTGGGCGCGCAGGAAATCGACGCCCAGCATCAGTTCCTGTGCCGCCGTTTCGCGGTCGACGAACGACCCCGTATTCGACTTGGCTTCGGGGAAGCGCTGATACCGCAGCGACCCGTTCTTCACCACCTCCTGATCCAGGGTGAAGCTGTCGAACTGGCCCTGCCAGGCGTCGGGCGCCTTGCGGATCTCGCCGCCGGTCTGGGTCTCGCCGCTCTGCTGAAGATTGGCGGTGCGTTGATAGATGCCCATTTCATAGGACAGCGAGATCACGTCGGTCGGCAGATGCTCGGGGGTCACCTTGGCGTCGCTGTCCTTGGTGATCCCGGCCCGCTGGGCGACACGGGTGGACAGGGTCGAATAGCGCTCGCCGCTGTCGAGCACCGCCTTGACTTCCTCGCCATTGACCTGCGCCGCCAGCAAATCGTTCTTGCCCATGGCCGCGACATTGTACTTGTCGCTCCAGAACGCCAGGTTGGCGTCCTTGCAGGCCGCCGGCTGCGGGCTGTAGAGCGTCAGCATGTTCTTGGCGAGATCGATCTCGACGTCGAACTGGCTCAGGAAATCGCGGCCGAACACGGCGACCACATCCTTGCCGCCGAGATCGGTGCGCTGGCCGACCACCAGCAGGCGAATGTTTTTCATTCCCAGCAGCCCGACCACCATCTGGCCGACGGTGGTATCGCCCACCGATTTGCCGAGATTCTGCGCCTTGACCCAGGCCTCTCGGCTGTCGGTGACCGGCAGCCCCATCGCCTCCGCCGCCGGCGCCAGCACCAGCGAGCGGGACAGGGCGGTGTCGATCAAGAACTTCATCTTATGTCCGTCGAGCGAGCCGTCGACGGTCAGCAGATTGCCATCGCTCTGCACCGGCATCGCGACCACCTTCTGCAGGTCGCAGGCCGCCTGCGCGTGGCCGGCCAAAGCCAGGGCCAGAACCCCAGCCAGGAAAACGCCTTTCGCCTTTTTCATCGCTTCCCCCGTTTTAAGAATCCCTTGCGGCAATCTTTCGGGAGAAAAAAGCTCCGGTCAATCTATCTAGGGATGTTCGCCGGCCGCCAACCGCCGCCCGATCTCATCGAGCACCGGCGGAAGATCGCGCACGCTGTCGACCACGTAATCGGCGCCGGCCTTGCGCAATTCGGCGGCGGCGGCGTCGCGGCGGGCGATGAAGGCTTCGGGGCTCAACGCGGCGGAGGCTTCCGCCGACAGGCCGAACGTGCTGCCGGTGGTGGCGACCCCGACCGTCCAGCAGCCGGCGGCGGCGCCCTCGGCGATGCCGGGCGCGGTGTCGTCGACCTTGACCACGGCGCGGGCCGGCCAGACTTCGAGATCGATGAAGCACTGATAGACCATCATCGGCGTCGGCCGCCCCTGCGGCAGATCGCTGGCGGTGACCACGCAATCGGGCAGATAGCCCTGCGCCGCCGACAGCGGCAGCAGCGCCTCCATGGTCGGGCGGTCATAGCCGGTGGTCGAGCCGATCTTCAGTCCGCGCCCGCGCAAATCGGCGGCGATTCCGGCCGCGCCCTCGATCAATCGGGCATGATCGGCCACCGCCGTCAGGGTCATCGGAATGAACAAAGCATGCAGCCGGTCGACATCGGCGTCGGTGGCGGGCGCGCCATAACGCTTTTCCCAGGCTTCGGCGATGCGCGGCTGCTTGAGGACCGCCTGGATGTGCCGCCATTTGGGCAGGCCCATCGGCACGCGCGCCTCGGCCTCGGTGATCTCCACCCCGACCTCGGCGAAGGCGCGGCGGAACACGTCCATCGGGGCCAGGCTGCCATGGTCGATCATGGTACCCGCCCAATCGAGGATGACGGCTTTCAGTTCCATTTCTTCTCCAGCGGATCGGTTTCGCCCAGCAGGGCGGCGATGCCTTCCTCGCCCAGGGCGAAGCCGGTGCTCATGCCGGTGCCGCTCGACACCTGGCTCAGCAGGACGCCGGGGGCGACGAGGTCGTGAAAGGCGGTTTCTTCGGAACTGGACGGATAGAGCCCGGTCCAGCGTTCGGTTACCGGCAAGTGTTCGGGCAGCGCGAGCAGTTTGCGCGCCTCGCGCAGGATGATCTGTTCGACCTCGGCCGGCGCGAAAGGATCGGGCGTCGCGCCGTAATGATGGCTGTCGCCCACCACCAGGCTGCCATCGGCCGATTGCACGATGATCAGATGGATGCCATGGGCCAGGGCATCGCCGGCCTCGGCCGCCAGCACCTCGTTCAACGCGGCGGCGGCCGGCATCGCGGCATAGCCCTCGTAGCGCACCAGGCTGAGATCGCCCATCACCGCGGCGGGCAGGCGCCAGCCGGGCGCGGCCAAGCGCAGCATCTGCAGCTTGCAGAGGCGCAGCTTGTGCGCTGCCAGCTGGTCGGGAAACAGCGTGACCAGATCGGGACCCGGGCAGACGACGATGTGGCGGCCGGCGATGCGGCCGGCGGTGGTGTCGACCGCGCCGCTTTCCACGCCGCGCACGGCGGTATCGCGGAAGAATGTCACCTTGTGCGCCGATTCCAGCCATGCCGCCAGGGCCGGGATCGCGGTGCGCGGCTCGACGCGGCGCTCATGCGGGCTCCACAGCCCGCCCAGCGCGCCGGGCGCCGCCATCGGCAGGCGCGCCTTGATCTCGGCGGTGGACAGCAGGCGGCATTCGGCGCCCATCTCGTCGGCGGCGAACTCTTCCAGAACGGCCATCGCTTGAGGCCGGCGCGCGATGACGGCGAGGTCGGGGTGCAGCAGCGGAATGCCGGCCTGCGGCATCACCTGCTCCCACACGTCGCGGCTATAGAGCGCCCGCTGCCAGGCGCGGCCGGCGCGCTGGCCGGTGACCGTGACGAAACCGAAATTGCGGATCGAAGCGCCATTGGCCTGGCGGTCGCGATCGACCACCGCGACGGAGAGACCGCGGCGCGCCGCGGCGAGGGCATGAGATAGGCCGATGATCCCGGCGCCAACCACCACGACGTCGAAACCTTGCTGATTCATACCGCAAACCCTTGGTTTTAGCTGTTGCGGCGATATCAGCGGGCGCGCATATATAAGTCAATCCAACAGAAACAATATCAGCTATAGATGAAATCTATAAACATTGCGCTTTTACGATCATTTCACTACGTCGCGCTGCAAGGCAGCTTCTCGCGCGCGGCGAGGGTCATGAACGTCACCCAGCCGACGCTCAGCCAGCAGGTCAAATTGCTGGAAGAAACCTACGGCGTGCGCCTCTTGGAGCGCACCGGGCGCGGCGTGCAGCCGACCACCCTGGGCAAGGCTTTGTTCGAGGTCACCCATCGCCTGTTCGAGATCGAGCAGGAAGCCGCCGAGCTGCTGACCGGCGCCAAGCGCCTGACCTCGGGGCGCATCCTGATCGGCGCCGACGGGCCGTTCCATGTGGTGCCGCTGATCCGCCGCTTCCAGCAATTGCATCCCGGCCCCGAGGTAGTCCTGTCGCTGGGCAATTCGACCGCGATGCTGGCCGATCTGTTGTCGACCAAGCTGGACGTGGTCCTGGTCGCCGACCTGCCCGGCGATTCGCGCCTGTTCGTCGTACCGCTGCGGCGCGACCCGGTGCTGGCGATGCTGCCGGCCGGCCATGCCTTGGCGCGCCGGCGGGCGTTGCGGCTGCAGGATCTGGGCGGCGAATTGCTGATCATGCGCGAACTCGGCTCGGTGACCCGCAAGGTGGTCGAGCGCGGCTTCGCCGAGGCGGATCTGGTACCGGGACGGGTGATGGAGATCGGCAGCCGCGAGGCGGTGCGCGAAGCGGTGGCCGGCGGCATGGGCGTCGGCTTCGTCTCCGCCTCGGAGACCATGCCCGATCCACGCGTCGCCCTGCTGCCGGTTTACGGCGTGCGGATGGACATCGACGAATATGCGGTGTGCCTGCGCGAACGCCGCAACCTGGCCACGGTGAAGGCCTTCCTGCAGGTCGCCCAGGATACCGCCAAGATGAACCAGGCTGGTTTGGCGGTGCTCTAGCCCCGCCAGGCCTGGGTTCGTTTCAAGAGCGCGCGTTCCACCAGGATGTGCAGCAGGCGGACCACCGCCGAGCTGGTGAAGATCACCATGCAGAGCGCCGCGGCGGCGGCAACCGTGCCGGATTCGTCCATGTTCAGGATCGCCACCGAAGCCGGCTTGGTGTCCGGACTGTAGAGGAACACCACCGCCGACACGGTGGTCATGGCGGTGACGAACAGATAGATCGCGATGTCGAGGATGGCCGGCAGGCACAACGGCACGGTGACGCTGCGGAAGGTGCGCCAGGCCGAAACCTTGAGACTGGCCGACACCGCCTCATATTCGGCATCCAGCTGTTTCAGCGCGGTGGCGGCGGTCAGATGGCCGACGCTATAGAGATGCACGCAGGTGCAGATCACCAGGATCGCCATGGTGCCATAGAGCCCCTGCAGCGGATTGCCCGACCGGTCGAAGAAGAAGATGTAGCCGAGGCCCAGCACCATGCCCGGCACGCCGAGCGGCACCATGGCGAGGCCGCGCACCAGGCGCTTGAGACCGGTCAATCCCGGCAATTTCTCGGTCAGATAGGCGCCGCCGAAGGTCAGGATGGTGCCGAACAAGGCGGTGGCGGCGGCCAGGATCAGCGAATTGCCGAAACTGCCCCAGCCTGCCTCGTCGAAATGGCCGAAATCGTAATTCTTCAGGGTGGGATGCAGATTGTACGGCCAGAAAGTGATCAGGCTGACGAAGGCGCCCATCGCCACGATCCCCAGCATCACCAAGCCGATCAGGCCGCAATAGGCCAAGAAGCCGCGGCCCGGCGAGGTGGGCCGGTACGGCACCGAGCGGGCCGACAGCAGGGCTTTCTGCCGCTTGGCACACCAGCTTTCCGCCCACAGGGCCAATGAGACCGGCAGCAACAAGGCCAAGCCCACCACCGAACCGACGCCGAAATCCTGCAGCCCGACCACCTGTTCGTACACTTCGGTCGCCAGCACCGGATAATGGCCGCCCAGCACCATGGGGATGCCGAAATCGGACAAAGCGCAGGTGAACACCACCGAGGCGGCGCTGACCAGGCCATATTGCGCGCCGGGCAAGGTGATGGTGAAGAAGCGTCGCACCGGCCCGGCGCCCAAGGCGCGGGCGGCTTCGTAGAGGCGCGCGTCGCTGACCGACAAAGCCGTGGTCAGGATCAGCACGGCTTGCGGAAAGAAGGCGAAGACCGAGGCGATGACGATGCCGATCGGGCCATAGAGGCTGTGCCCCATCATCGCTTCCTTCAGCAACCCCTTATTGCCGAACAGATAGACCAGCGACAAAGCCGGCAGCAGCGACGGCGCCAGTAGCGGCACGCCCGCGATGGCGCGGAACAGCGCCTTGCCCGGCATGGCGGTGCGGGTCAGGCCGAAGGCGAAAGGAAAAGCCAGCAACAGGGTGATGACCGTCGTCAGCGAGGCGATCGTCAGGCTGTTGCGGGTGGCGCCGATCAGATTGGGCGCCTGCAGGAAGGCGGTGAAATTGCCCGCGCCGATCCAGTTCCCGTAGCGGTCCTCGAAAGATTTGACCAGCAGCGCGCCCAGCGGCCCGACCAGGAAGACGAGCAGGAACACCGCCCAGCCGCCCAGCAGCAGGGCCGGTTTCCAGCGGGATGCGACGATCACGACGGGAATATCCGCATCCGATCGGCGGGTAGCCCGACCCGCACCGCACTTCCGTCGCTCAGCCCAAGCTCGCGCATCCGATCGGCGGCGACGTCGATGGCGAAGGTGCCGAGATCGGCAGCCGTCACAGTGGCGCGGTGAAACGGGCCGAGGAATTCGACCGATTCAACCTGCGCCTCGATTTGGCCCGCCGCATCGATCGACACGTCTTCCGGGCGCCAGCACAAACTGACCGCATCGCCTTCGGCGAAGCCTTGGCCACCCGCCAGTTCGATCCCGCCTAAGCGCACCGAACCTCGCCCGGTCGCGGTGGCCGGCAGGATGTTCATCGCACCGACGAAACCAGCGACGAACAGCGACCCCGGCTTCGCATAGATCTCGGCCGGCGTGGCGACCTGTTCGATATGGCCATGATTCATCACGACGATGCGATCGGCCAGGGTCAGCGCCTCTTCCTGATCGTGGGTGACCATGATGGTGGTCAGGCCCAGCCGGTCATGCAAAGCGCGGATCTGCCGGCGCAGCGTCAGCCGCACCCTCGCGTCGAGCGCGCTCAAGGGCTCGTCGAGCAACAGCAACCGGGGCGAAGGGGCCAGCGCGCGAGCCAGGGCGATGCGCTGCTGCTGGCCGCCCGACAATTGGCCCGGATAACGATGGCCGACATCCGGCAGCCCGACCAGATCGAGCATTTCCGCGACCCGGCTCTCATCCTTGGACGGCAGGCCATAGCCGACATTGCGGGCGACGGTCAGGTTGGGGAACAAGGCATAGGACTGGAAGACGATGCCGTAATCGCGCTGTTCCGGCGGCGCATTGGAACAATCCCGCCCGGCGATCTCGACCTTTCCGGCGCTTTGGCGGTCGAGGCCGGCGATGATGCGCAGCAGGCTGGTCTTGCCGCAGCCCGACGGGCCGAGGAAGCAGACGAACTCGCCTTCCTCGATGTCCAGCGACACACCGTCGAGGGCGCGGAACGTCCCATAGGTCTTTTCGATGGCGCTCAGCGACAGATAGGCCATCGCCTAATGGTCCTCGCTCTTGCCCTGATAGCGGGCGGTCCATTTGGCCAGGATCGCGTCCCGATTGGCGGCGGCCCAGGCGAAGTCGTTCTTGCCGAGATGCGCCTCGGCGTCGGCGGGATAATTGGCCAGCTGCGTCTTGGCGCCGGGCACGGCGGTAATCGGATAGAAGCGGGCATATTGGTCGCGCGCCTTGGCCGAGGCGGCCCAATCGGCCAAGCGCTTGGCTGCCTCTTCATTATGGCCGCCCTTGACGATGGCGGTGGCCTCGATCTCCCAGCCGGTGCCCTCGGGCGGCAGGATCACTTCGATCGGCGCGCCCTCGTTCTGCTGCTGCACGCCGGCATATTCCATCGAGATGCCGACCGGATATTCGCCGGCCGCAACCATCTTGCAGGGCTTCGAGCCGGAATGGATATAGGCGGCCATGTTGGCGTCCAACTTGTCCATGAAGGTCCAACCGGGGCCGTCGCCCATCATCTGGAGCCAGCCGGAAACCGCCAGGAAGCCGGTGCCCGACGAAGCCGGGCTCGGCATGACGATCTGGCCCTTGTAAACGGGGGAAGTCAAATCGGCCCAGCTTTTCGGCTTGGCCAGGCCCTTCCTTTTCGCCTCTTCGGTGTTGAAGCAGATCGCCGCCATCCAGGCATCCATGCCGACCCAGGCGGGCGGATTGGCCGCGTCATGGAAGGCGGCCTTCACGCTGGCGAAATCCTTGGGCGCGTAAGGGGCGAGCAGACCTTGCTTTTCCAGCAGCAGCAGCGACGAGGCGGCGACGCCCCAGATCACGTCGGCTTGCGGATTGTTACGTTCCGCCAACAGCTTGGCGGTAATCACGCCGTTGGAATCGCGCACCCAGCGGATCTCGATGTCGGGATTGTCGGCCTCGAAGGCCTTCTTGTAGGGGGAAAGCTGCTCGGTCTCCAGCGCGGTATAGACTGTCAGCTTGGTCGCCGCCGCTTGCGCCCAGCCGCCCGCCAGAACCAGCGCGGCAGTGCTCACTGTCGCCAATAGCCTCATATCCGTTCCCCAAAATGTCTTATTCCGGTCACCAATATTCGTTTTCCGCCCCGCCGTCCGTGAAGCTTTTGTGCCAGTCGGATGTCAAAACTTTACCGCATCGCAACAAATATTGATAAAATCTATGACATTCATAGATCCCATTGATTTGACTTATCACCCGGCGCACCGCCTTATCCCTTCGTATTTTTCGACTTGGGGTAGAGCGTTCCGATCGGGACGGACCCCAGGTTTTCTGCTGTCTCTGGGGGAGCCGGAATCATGAAGCGGGCACTTGCTAAAAAGTCTCTCTACCGTAGCGTATCGGCGGGTGCGCTGATCGCGCTGTGCGCCGCCAGCGGTGCCGCGCGCGCCGCCGATGCGGCGCTGGACGTGGCCTCGGCCGATTCCTCGAACCAGATCAACGAGATCATCGTTTCGGCCAACCGCCGCGACGAACGCGCCCAGGACGTGGCGGCGACCATCCAGGCCTTCTCGGGCCAGTCGCTGGAAGACCAGCACATCACCACCCTGGACGATCTGGTCAAGCACACGCCCAACATCGCCTTCGCCAATAACGGCCCGGGCCAGGGCAACATCTTCATGCGCGGCCTGTCGACCGGCTTCGCCGGCAACCAGTCCTCCGCCGCGGTCGGCGGTTTCCCGAACGTCGCCATCTATCTCGATGACCAGTCGATGCAGTTCCCGGCCCGCAACGTCGACATCTACCTGGTCGACATGGAGCGCGTCGAAGTGCTCGAAGGCCCGCAGGGTACGTTGTTCGGCGGCGGCGCCGAGGCCGGCGCGCTGCGCTACATCACCAACAAGCCGAAGCTCAACACCTTCGAGGCGAGCGGCGAAGGCAGCTACAGCTTCACCGCCGGCGGCGATCCGAACGACTCGGTCAATGCGATGATCAACATCCCGGTCATCCAGGATCGCCTGGCGCTGCGCGCGGTGATCTATAACGAGCGCCAGGGCGGCTACATCAACAATGTGCCGAGCACCTTCGCCCGCTCGGACCAGGATCTCGGCAATTACTACATCGGCATCAAGCCCAACAAGACCGGCATCTGCCCGGATGGCGGCAAGGCCGGCAAGTCGGGCTACTGCACCCTGCCGAACGCGCCCACGGTCAATAATTCCTCGGTGGCCGGCGACGCCCAGAACCCCGCCACCTATACCGGCGGCCGCATCTCGCTGCTGGGGCAGATCAACGACGATTGGAGCCTCCTGGTCCAGGAAAGCCTGTCGAACCTCGACGCCAACGGCTTGAACGCCCAATTCCCGATCGGCTCCAACTTCCAGACCCTGAAGCCGCTGGAAACCACCTATTTCTCGCCCTCCTACGACCATGACCGCTGGCAGAGCACGTCCTGGACCCTGAATGGCGACATCGACGGGTTCAAGGCGGTCTATAGCGGCTCCTACATGACCCGCCATATCGAACAGCAGATGGACTACACCAACTATGCCCGTTCGCTGTATGGCGCCTATTACCAGTGCACCGGCGGCAACGCGCCGTGGGGCGCCGGCAAGACCCCGGTCTGCTATTCGCCGGTCGGCTATTGGCATGACACGGTCAATAATTCGCACGTCCAGAACGAAGCCCGCGTCAGCACGCCGAGCGATTGGCGCGTCCGCGCCCTCGGCGGCCTGTTCCGCGAGGACTTCAAGATCGAGGACGTGATGGACTTCAACTACAAGTCCATCCCGACCTGCAACGCCACCGATCTGGCCACCGGCATCGCCTGCGTCTACGACGTCGCCACCTTCCCCGGCTCCACCTCGAACAATCCGGGCGTGCGCGGCGACAGCACCGCGTTCGGCGAGGATCTGCAGCGCGGCTATTCGCAGGACGCGGCCTTCGCGTCGCTGGACATCGACATCATCCCGCAAGTCCTGACCGTGTCGGGCGGCAGCCGCTTCTACCGTTACGACGAATATGAGAAGGGCTCGCTGTACCAGACCGGCCCGGCCTGCATCACCAACAATCCCTGCTACAAGCTCAGCATCGATGCCGAGCATGAGAAGAAGCACTATCAGGGCTTCCGCAGCCGCGCCAACCTGACCTGGCACATCGACCCCGACACGATGGCCTATTTCACCTATTCCGAGGGCTTCCGTCCGGGCGCCTTCAACCGCTCGGCCAAGAGCGGCCTGAAGGACGATGCCGGCAATCCGCAGTTCATCGCCCCGTTGAGCTACGCTCCCGACTATCTGACCAACTATGAAATCGGCACCAAGAGCGAGCTGTTCGACAAGCATCTGCAGATCAACGCGTCCGCCTATTACATGCAGTGGACCAACGTTCAGCAGTTCCTCTACAACCCGACCTACGGCCTGAACAACACGGTCGGCATCAATGGCGCCGACTACGACGTCAAGGGCATCGAAACCCAGATCGTCGCCAAGCCGCTCGACGGCTGGACCCTGGACAGCGCGGTGTCGTGGAACCTCAACACCCAGGCCAGCTCGCCCTGCATCGACAACAACAACCCGGCCACGGCCACCGACGGCAACAAGATCGGCGCGGCGCCGGGCCAGTGCATCACCCAGGCCAAGTTCAATGGCGGCATCAATCCGGTGCCGAACGTGCTCGGCCAGGTCGGCAGCATCGCGGCGTTCTCGCCGCGTTGGCAGGGCAGCGCCCACATCCGCTACGACACCAAGATCGCCGACTACAAGGCCTATGCCTCGTTCGGCGCCAATTATACCGGCGCGATGAACAACCAGCCGTCCAACTACACCTCGGGCGCGGGCGTTCTGGTTCCCAACACCACCTATCTGCTGTACCGCCAGCCGTCCTACTACACGCTGGACGCCAATTTCGGCGTGATGAAGGACAATTGGAACGTCGGCATTTTCGGCACCAACCTCAATAACAGCCATGCCAGCGTGTTCACTTCTTCGGCCCAGTTTATCAAATCCGAAGTTCCGGTGCGCCCCGCTGTCATCGGTCTGAAGATCGGCGCTACCTTCTGAGTCCTCTCCTCAAGTAGGATGGCCGACGGGCGGGCTTTCGGGCCCGCCCGCTTCTTTTTATAGTGGGGACCATGGAAGCGGACGTCATCAGGCTGCGCGACTGGCAGCAACAGGGCCGGCATGAACAGGTGCTGGCGGAAACCACCGGACTTCTTCAGGACTTTCCGGAAAATCGCGATCTGCTGCTGCTGGCGGCGACCAGCGCCCGCCATCTGAAGCGGCTAAACGACGCCTTCGCCCTGCTCGACCGGCTGGAAGCGCTCTATCCCCGCCTCAGCCTGTTGCATCAGGAACGCGGCATGTGCCACGTCCAGCTTCGCGACGCGCCGGCCGCGATCGAAGCGCTGCTGCTGGCGGTCAACATCAATTCGGCGCTGCCCGCCAGCTGGTCCATGCTGGAAGGGCTCTACCGCCTGACCGGCGACAATCAGAACGCCGCCACCGCCGCCGCCCACGTCGCCACGCTGAAGGCGCTGCCGCCCGTGGTGGTGCAGGCCTATGCCTTGTTCCATGACGGCGACCTGGCCCTGGCCGAGCCGATGATCCGCGATTTCCTGCTGAAGCACGGAAACCACCCGGAAGCGATGCGCCTGCTGGCCAAGATCGGCCTCGCCCACGACGTTCTCGACGATGCCGAACTGCTGCTCGCCGCCGTGCTGGAACTCGCCCCCGACTTCCGCGCCGCCCGCCACGATTACGCCGAGACCCTGGTCCGGCGTCACAAATACCGCGAAGCCGCCATCGAGATCGGCCGCCTGCTGGACCAGGATCCCGGCAATCCCGATTTCCTGATGCTGGCCGCCACCACGGCGATCAATTCGGGCGACAATGACCGCGCGCTGGCGATCTATCGCGCCATGATCGTCGCTGTGCCGGATTCACCGGACACCTATCTGTGGCTCGGCCACGCGCTCAAGACCACCGGCGACATGGAACAGGGCGTGACCGCCTATCGCCGCGCCGCCTTCGTCCGCCCCGATTTCGGCGACGCCTATTGGAGCCTGGCCAACCTCAAGCGCTATCGCTTCACCGACGACGAGCGGACCCGCATGGGTGCTGCGGAAACCCTGCCGAAGATCGCCACGCCCGACCGCTATCACCTTAGCTTTGCTTTGGGCAAAGCCCACGAAGACCGCGGCGATTACGCCGAATCCTGGCGCTATTACGCCCAGGGCAATGCGCTGAAACGCGAGGAAAGCCGCTATCGGCCGGACATCATCGAGACCAACACCCGGCTTCAGAAAGCCACGATAACCCCCGATTTCCTGGCCGCCCGCCAGGGCTGGGGGCATGACGCCCCCGACCCGATCTTCATCGTCGGTCTGCCGCGCGCCGGCTCGACCCTCTTGGAACAGATCCTCGCCTCCCATTCTCAGGTGGAGGGCACCCAGGAACTGGCCGAGATCCAACGTAACGTCATCGAGTTCAACGGCCGCAACGCCGACCTCGACAATCCCGCCTATCCCGGCGTGCTGGCCGATCTGAAGCCGGAGGATTTCGTCCGGCTCGGCGAGCGCTATCTGCGCGACACCCGCATCCATCGCGGCGACAAGCCCTATTTCATCGACAAGATGCCGAACAATTTCCGGCATATCGGGCTGATTCACCTGATCCTGCCCAACGCCAAGATCATCGATGCGCGCCGCGAGCCGATGTCCTGCTGCTTCTCCAACCTCAAGCAGCTGTTCGCCCAGGGCCAGGAATTCACTTACAGCGCCGAGGACATCGCCCGCTATTACCGTACCTACCTCGAGATCATGGCCCATTGGGACGCGGTTCTGCCCGGCCGGGTGCTGCGCGTTCATCACGAGGACGTGGTCGACGATCTGGAAGGCAGCGTGCGGCGCATCCTCGATTATTGCGGCCTGCCCTTCGAGCAGGCCTGCGTCGAGTTCCACAAGACCGAGCGCAGCGTCCGGACGCCCAGTTCGGAACAGGTGCGCCAGCCGATCTTCCGCGACGGACTCGACCAGTGGAAAAAGTTCGAGCCCTGGCTGGAGCCGCTGCGGACCACCCTCGGTGACGCCCTGACGCGTTATCGCGCCGGGCCGAGCCTTTCTTGACGCAGGCGCTGATCGATTCCCTGTGCATCGCCACCTCTTCGGCGATGGCGCTGCAAAGCCTGTTTCTCGCTCTCGCGCTGGTCGGCCGCCCGGCCCTGCGCAGCCAGGCCAATCTGGCGCTGGCGATCGCCAGCATCGCCTTTGCTTTCGCCATGGTGCGAGACGTCATCCACGACTGGGGCTGGGACGACGACATCCCCTATCATCTCTGGGCCGGATCGAAACTGCCGATTCTGTTCATTCCGCCCTTCGCCTATCTGCATATCATCGGCCTGACTTCGGAGACGGTCTGGCGGTTCCGCTTCAAGGATGTCTGGCATTGCGCGTTCTGTGTCGCCGGGTGCCTGGCATATGCGGCCGGAGTAATGCTGGACTCGTCTTTCCTCCTGCGGAATCTGCAAAATTTCATTCTTCTGGTGACGGTCGTTCAGGGCGGATATTGCCTGGTCACGGGTTTCCGCCTGACCCGCCGGCACGATAGCCCGCGGTTCGCGTGGCTGCGGCTGCTGCTGTGGGGACTGACCGGCTTTCTCATCCTGCACGCCACCATCAACGTCATCGGGATCGTGATGGGCGTTCCGCCTTGGGCACGTTTGACGGCCCATCTCTCGGCCCTGACGGTGCTTTACGCCATCGTCTGGGGCAGCCTCAGCCACAGCAAGGCTCTCGAAAGAATGCCGGACCAGGTCTTTCACGATCTGGTCGCGGCCCCCCTGGAAAAATATCGAAAATCCCGGCAATCGGCCGAGGAGGCCCAGCGAATCCTGTCCAAGCTCGACCACGCGGTCCAGGCAGAAGCCCTCTATCGCGAAACTGACCTGACCCTGCCGATGCTGGCGGCGAAAGTGGGCGCCAAGTCCAATATCGTCAGCCAGGCTCTGAACCAGACGCTCGGCCTGAGCTTCTTCGACTACATCAACGATCACCGGATCGACGAAGCGAAACGGATGCTGCTGTCGGCGGACGAAGCCGACGCCACCATCCTGGATATCGCCTATTCGGTCGGTTTCAATTCCAAATCGACCTTCAACGCCGCGTTCAAGAAGCGAACCGGCCAAACGCCGAGCGAGTTCCGCAAACAGACATTCGAGCGTACGGGCCTATAGGATCGGACGCTTTTCCCGGCCGAGTCCCGGTGAATGGTCTCCTCAATCAATAATATTGTGAGGCCGTTCGCATCATGGGTATCACGCAAGCTGGATCGGTGATCGCGCAGTCCGGGCAGCAGATCTCGCTGTCGTCGCTTTTCACGCCGGGGCCGGGTCTGCCCTCGACCATCGGATTATCCCTCTACGACGACGGCAATTACACCCAGAGCAACCAGGGCTCTTTCGGCTATTTTTCCGGTAATGGCGCCATCTCCCAGGGCAGCACCAATTACGTCTATGAGCTGTTCGACTACAACGCCAGCACCGGTCAGTACGTCAACAGCGTGCTGGGCTCGCTGAATAATCTGACTTACGTGGCGCCGACCGGAAACAACCACGCGGAGACGCTGACTCTCTTCTCGTTCAAGAATGGCCTCAACCTCAGCTACAGCAATCTGACGGATTACGGCGACCTGACCGTGGTTACCCAGACGACGCCGTCCACCGCTCCGGGCCAGGCGACGCCGAACTCGATCAGCGCTATTGCGCAAAGCTTTGTCGGCCAAGTGTGGAACGACAAAGGGTGTCAGCTTCTCGGCACGGTCATCGCCGGCCTCGCCGGCTCGTCGCTGCCATTTTCCGCCGCGGCTTTGATCTCCTCGGATAAAAGCCCCATCCTGGCCCAGCCCAATGGCGAATGGCTCGTTGCCTATGACGGACGAACCCAAGCCAGTCCGAGCTACGCCGCCGTCGAGGCGATGATCCGGCCGGGGGATATCGTCAATCTCGCCTGGAAGAACACCTCGTCGAGCGCTGGCCATCTCTTCACCGTCGTCTCCGGCAGCGGCGCCACCGCGCTGGTGGTCGACAATGAGAATACCGGCAGCAACAGCGCGAATGATGGATCGCCGAACGACATCATCATCCAAGCGCCCCATTCCATCGACACCACCCTGAACCAATATTTCATCGCCGGGGGCGGCGCGGTACCGGCCTCGATCGAGGTCTATCGCCTCGACACGCCGGTCGTCACGGCGCAAGCCGCGCCTGCAGGCCTGCATGCCGGCGACACCCTGACGCTGAATGGCCTGTTCAGCGCGTCGGACCCGGCCGGAAAGACGGTCACCGAATATCAGGTCTACGATTCCGCCTCGGGCAACGTCTTCACTGTCGGCGGCGCGCAGCAGACCGCTCATTCGGCAGCCGCCGCCATCACTGTCAGTTCCCTGAGCTCGATAACCCTCGTCGAAGGCACGCAAGGCGGCAGCGACACCCTGGAGGTGCGCGGCTACAACGGCAGCTATTGGGGGGATTGGCAGTCGCTGACCGTGACGGCGGCGCCCGGCGTCACCGCCGCCCAGGCGACCAGCGCGGCGGCGGCGGGACAGCTGAGCGCCGGCACCGTGGTGACCGATTCGGCGCAGAATGTCGTGGCGTCGCTCGATTCCCTGGCGGCCCTCGCGACGAAGAACTATGTCGCTTCGATCACCCTGACCGATAGCGGCATCCCCAATCTGACCGTCTCGGCGGCGCAGGCCTCCAGCGATGCGGCGGCGTTGAACGAGATTTCCGGCAATCACACGGTCACCGTGAAATTCTCCGGCGACGCCAGCCAATATACGGTGACCTCGGCCAATGGCGCCCTGACCGTCGCCGGCAACGGAGCGACCTACCAGATCTCCAAGGTCGGCGCCCTTCAGTTCGCCGACTTCACCGAGATCGTCGCCGCGGCGCCTGGAGCTTACAATGCCCCCACCACCGGCAACGTCACCGAACTCTATGCAGCCGTGCTCGATCGCCAGCCCGATCTGGCCGGCTTGAGCTATTATCAGAAGCTGGCGGCCACCAATTCCGGCGTCTCCCTGGCGGTACTCGCCACCGACTTCCTGAATTCGCCGGAATATACCGGCAATTCGGCCCATAATTACGCGCAGAGCTCGACCGGCGACGCGCAATTCATCACCGACAGCTACGCCAACCTGCTGCACCGCGCCCCGGAAGCCGGCGCCGTCGCCTGGTACCAGGCCAACGTGCTGGCTTCCTATCTGTCCGGCGTGACGGCGGGCACGAGCGCCTATGCCAGCGCCGAGCTTGCCGCGCATGCCGCCTTTCTCGTCGATTTCAGCAGTTCGCCGGAATTCCTGCAGGACGTGCAGATCACCCAGCAAACCCCGGCCAGTGCGCAGCATTGGCTGCTGTTGGTGTGAAGAATGTGGGCGGGCGGCAAATTACCTACTGCAAGCGCTCCAATGCACCGGATCAAGTCCAGGCCGTGATAGGTCCACTCGGGCCATCGTTCAACGGCCTTGATTAGTCCACATATTTAGTTGACTAATTCCATTAGTAATCTACTATTCCTGTAGATGAATATATTTTATCCATCTGGCGGCCCACGGCCGCCCCTCCCGACAGGTTGTTCTCCCAACCCGTCCCTTTTCGAGCCGTGCTCCCGTCCAGGAGCACGGCTTTTTTTTGCCCGGAAAGGAAGGTCGTCATGATCGCTGCCAATTGCGCGTTCCCTGTCGCCATTGCTGGTCTCTTCGCTGTCGGGTTCTGGCTGGATCGCCAAGACCAGCAAAGACGGAAGGCCATCAGCAACGCTTGCTTCGGGTTCGACCTGACCCTGGCGGCACGGCGTTATCGCGACAAGACCGGTTGCAACGAGGAGGAGGCCCTACGGGTCGAACGAGAGTTCCGCCGCTTCTTTCTGCTGATCGCGGAAAACCCCGGCAAGCAGTTCGGCCTGCATAACGGTCAGATCGACGATTTCTGGCATGAACTGATCTGCTGCACCGCGCTATACCACGACTTCTGCATCGCGGTAGCCGGCCGCTTCATCCACCACGACCCGCAAGGAGGCAGGGGCGACGGCTACGCCGGAACCTGGTGGGCTTACCACGACCGCTTCGCCGAAGCCCCCGCCCTCGCCTACTGGCCAACGCCTGACCCGCCCGCCCGGCCGCTGGGCGGAGGGGGCAGCAGCGATGGCGGATGTGGAGGCTCCTCCTGCGGCGGTGGCGGAGGATGTTGCGGCGGGTGCGGAGGGGGATGCGGCGGCGGATAAGCCCCGTCGGTCCATCACGGTGGCCTGCCACCCGAAGCCTTGGCTGAGGGTGGCTGGGGCGCCAGGGATCGAACCTGGGAATGGCGGTACCAAAAACCGCTGCCTTACCGCTTGGCTACGCCCCATCAGGGAAGGTGCGGCACCATAAAATAAGCGCCGCGAGGATGCAACCCAGGCTTTACGATAAAATTGGCGCCGGGGAAACCCACCAATCCGGATGGGATTCGGCCAGGGCGTCGGCGGCCGCGTCGGCGGTTTCCTCGTCGGCATAGAGGCCGAAGCAGGTGGCGCCGCTGCCGGACATGCGGGCCAGCAGGCAGCCTTGGGTTTCGCCGATGGCGTCGAGCATGGTCTTGACCGCCGGCTCCAGCGTCATCGCCGGCTTGGCGAGGTCGTTGCGGCGGCTGACCAGGGCGTCGGCCAAGGCGCGGGCATCGGCCAGAGGCTCGGTCAGCGGCGCGGCGGGGGTGAACTCTCCGGCGCGGGCGCGAAACACCGCCGGGGTCGACAGCGCCAGGCGCGGATTGACCAGCACCAACCAGGCAGGCGGCAACTGGGCGGCGGGAACCAAGGTCTCGCCGATGCCCGACATCTGCGTCGGGCGGCCAGCCAGGCACACCGGCAAATCGGCGCCCAGGCTGAGGCCGATCTGGGCCAGGGTCGCGTCGTCGAGCTCGGCCCCCCACAGCGCCATCAAGCCGCGCAAGGTCGCCGCCGCGTCAGCCGAGCCGCCGCCGATGCCGGAAGCGACCGGCAGGTTCTTTTCCAGCGTGATCGCCGCCTGGGCAGGACGGTTCAGCGCCTTGGCGAGTGCATGGGCGGCCTTCAGCACGATATTGTCGTCATCGGCGGTCAGGTTTTCCGCGCCCGGTCCCTCGATGGTCAGGCTCAGCGTGTCCGACGGGGCGAAGCGCAGCGTATCGCCGGTGCCGGCGAACACCACCAGGCTGTCGAGCAGGTGATAGCCGTCCTCGCGCCTGCCGGTGACGTGCAGATAGAGATTGACCTTGGCAGGTGCGAAAAGTTCGACCGCGGCGCGGTCGAGGAGCGAAGTCATCGGGTGTCCCTGTCTATTGCTTCAATTTGGCGTCGAGCTGGGCGCGCAGCTCGGGATCGGGATCGGAGAGCAGCGCATGCTGCCACTGGAAGCGCGCCTCCTCCTGGCGGCCGGCCCGCCACAGCGCGTCGCCGAGATGATCGTTGATGGTGGCGTCGCCCGGCACCAGGGTCACCGCCCTTTGCAGCATCTCCACCGCCCGCCCGTACTGGCCGCTGCGATAGAAGGCCCAGCCCAGACTGTCGATGATGAAGCCGTCGGAGGGGCGCATCAGCACCGCCCGCTCGATCATCTGCGTCGCGCGCGGCAAATTGGTGCCCTGCTCAACCCAGCTATAGCCGAGATAGTTCAGCACCTGAGGCTCGTTCGGCTGCAATTCGAGGGCATGCAGCAGATCGGCCTCGGCGCGCGGCCATTGATTGGCGCGCTCCAGCGCCACGCCGCGGGCATAGAACACCGGCCATTCGCCCGGCGTGCCTTGCAGCAGCGGCAAGGCGCGGTCATAGGCCTTCACCGCATCGGTCCAGCGATGCTGGCGGCGATAGAGGTCGCCCAGCGCCAGCAACGCGTCGGAGGCGTCGATCTTGCGCGACACCAGGCCTTCGAGCTGGCGCGCCGCCGCGTCGGCGTCGCCCAGATCCTCGTCATTATGCGCCATGCGCAGCTGCACCATGGCGTAGAGCGGCGAATTCTGCGGCGTGCGCTGGTAAGCCTCGTTGCTGGCGCGGAACTGGCCCAGCGAAGACAGCACGTCGCCGGCCATCAGGCGGGCCAGGTCGAAATCCGGCTGAAGGTCGAGGGCGAACTGGCTGAACAGCAAAGCGAGATCCGGCGCATTGCCCTGCCGCATCGTACCGGCTGCCCCAAAGAAGGCCTCGGCCAATCCATCGCCCGGTCCTGCGACCACTCTCTTCCCGCCGAACGTAATCAGCGGCAGGTCGGGATGCTCCTGATGCAGGCTTGCGGCCAATTGCCGCGCCTCCTCGGCCCGGCCGGCGCGGTTCAGAAAGTCGCCAATGACCTCGATCGTGCGCAGGCTGTGCCCGGAGGGGGCTGTCAAAGTGGCGCGATAGGCGACCTCGGCGGCATCGTTGCGGCCGGCCAGGTCATTGACCAGGCCGACATTGAAATCGCGCAGCACGCCGAGGCCGGCCTTGGGGTCGAGCAAAGCCAGCGCTTCGAGCGCGCCATCGGTATCGCCCTGCCCGGCCTTGCCCCAGGCGCGCACCAGCGGCGCCAGGTAGTTATTGAGTCCGCGCGGCGGCAGGTGGGAAACCGCCTCCTCGACGCCGTGCCAGTCGCTCCGCTTGGCGCGGCGCTCGGCCAGCAAAAGGGCCGGAATGGTGGATTCCTCGTCGAAGCTGCCCAGCCGCACCGCCACCGCCTCGGCCTCGTCCAGCCGTCCTTCGAGGGCCAGCGCGATGGTGGTGCGCTGCAGCAGTTCGACATTCTCGGGGTCGGTGTTGAGCGCCCGCAGCAGATAGAGCGAGGCCAGCGTCAGATCGTGCCGGCTCTGCGCGTCGCGCCCGGCCAGATAGGCGCCGGCGCTGCTCTCGCCGAAGGCCGGCGCCGCGGCGGTAGGGGGCACTACGATCGGTGCCGCCGGCGGAGGGGCGTCGGGCATGGCGCAAGCCGCCAGCGACAGCGCCAGTCCCGACGCCGCACAGCGCGACAAAATCCGGCGCGAGACTCCGCGCAGGCTCAACTCCATGCTCTCACACCCCTTCGTGCGTCTTCTCTTACATATTGGGATAATTCGGCCCGCCGCCACCTTCCGGCACCACCCAATTGATATTTTGCGTCGGGTCCTTGATGTCGCAGGTTTTGCAATGCACGCAGTTCTGCGCATTGATCTGCAGGCGCGGCGCCCCTTCGGTCACGATCTCATAAACGCCGGCCGGGCAATAGCGCTGCTCGGGCGCGTCGTAGAGCGCCAGATTGACGTCGATCGGAACCGAAGCGTTCTTCAATTGCAGATGGACCGGCTGGTTTTCCTCGTGATTGGTGTTCGAGATGAACACCGAGGACAGGCGGTCGAAGCTGATCTTACCGTCCGGCTTGGGATAGGCGATCTTCTGGCTCTCGGAGGCCGGGCGCAGGCACTCATTGTCCGGCTTGCCGTGCTTCAGCGTGTAGGGAACCAGGAAGCCGAGGCCCAAGCTTTCCAGCCACATCACCACGCCGCCATGCAGCGTGCCGAGCTTCATGCCCCATTTCAGGCCCGGCTTGACGTTGCGGACCTTGTGCAGATCCTTGTAGGCCCAGGACGCGCGGAAGGCGGCGGGATAATCGGCCAGCACGTCATGGCCTTCGCGGCCGTCGGCGAGAGCCTTGGCAACCGCTTCGGCGGCCAGCATGCCGCTCTTCATCGCATTGTGGATGCCCTTGATGCGCGGCACGTTGAGGAAACCGGCCTCGCAGCCGATCAGCGCGCCGCCCGGGAACACCAGCTTGGGGATCGATTGCAGCCCGCCCTCATTGATGGCGCGCGCCCCATAGGCGATACGCTTGCCGCCCTCGAAGGTGGCGCGGATCGAGGGATGCGTCTTGAAACGCTGGAATTCCTCGAAGGGTGACAGGAAAGGGTTCTTGTAATTGAGGTGGACGACGAAGCCGACCGCCACCTGATTGTCTTCCAGATGGTAGAGGAAGGAACCGCCGCCGGTCTCGCTGTCCAGCGGCCAGCCCTGGCTGTGGATCACGGTGCCGGGCTTCGACTTCGAGGGATCGACCTGCCACAGCTCCTTGATGCCGATGCCGTATTTCTGGGTCTCGACACCGTCGCGCAGATTGAAGCGCGCCATCAATTCCTTGCCGAGCGAACCGCGCACGCCCTCGGCGAACAGGGTGTATTTGGCATGCAACTCCATGCCCGGCGTGTAATTGCCGGTATGCTCGCCATCGCGGCCGACACCCATGTCGCCGGTGGCGACACCTTTGACGCTGCCATCCTCGTGATAGAGTACTTCGGCGGCGGCGAAGCCGGGATAGATCTCGACGCCCAGTTCCTCGGCCTGGCTGGCCAGCCAGCGGCAGACATTGCCCAGCGACACGATATACATGCCATGGTTCGACAGCAGCGGCGGCATCAGGAATTGCGGCATTTCCGAATGGCCGGTCTCGGTCAGGGTGAGGAAATGGTCTTCCTTGACCGGCGTGTTAAGCGGCGCGCCCTTCTCTTTCCAGTCGGGGATCAGCTCGTTCAACGCCTTGGGGTCCATCACCGCGCCCGACAGGATGTGGGCGCCGATCTCGGATCCTTTCTCGATCACGCAAACCGAAATGTCCTTGCCGTTTTCGGCAGAAAGTTGACGTATACGGATGGCCGCAGACAGCCCGGATGGGCCGCCGCCGACCACGACGACATCAAACTCCATCGATTCGCGTTCCATTTCTTCCCCTTCCTTCCTCCGCCTTGCGGGCGCGGGATATTGGCCTTGCATTCCTTCCTATAGCATAGTCAGTTTCTAAGGCTAGACCACCCCTTGTGATGTAAACGATGCACACCTCGCCCCTCTCCCCCGCCGATACGCTCCGCTGGTACATCGCCGCCGGCGTCGACGAGGTTATTGGCGAGCAGCCCATCGATCGCTATGCCCAATCCGCAAAGCCCGCCGCGAAGGCGCAGGGAGCGGCGCCCGCCGCGCCCCAGCAGCCCGAACAGGCCAGTTCCGCCCATCTCGCGATGGCAGCGACCAATCTGGCCGAACTGAAGGCGGCGATGGAGGCTTACGAGGGCTGCAACCTCAAGCGCACCTGCCAGCAGACCGTATTCGCCGATGGCGATCCCTCGGCGCGGCTGATGATCGTCGGCGAAGCGCCCGGCGCCGATGAGGACCGCCTCGGCGTGCCCTTCGTAGGAGCCAGCGGCAAGCTTCTCGACCGCATGCTGGCGGCGATCGGGCTGGACCGCACCCAGGCCTATATAACCAACGTCGTGCCCTGGCGTCCGCCGGGCAACCGCAAGCCGGAACCGGCCGAGGTCGAGCTGTGCCTGCCCTTCATTACCCGCCATATCGAACTGGTCGATCCCGCCGTCCTGCTGCTGCTGGGCGGCGCCTCGGTGTCGGCGCTGCTGGCGCGCACCGACAGCATCACGCGGCTGCGCGGCGGCTTCGTCGATTATTCCTCGCCGCGCCTGTCTCGGCCGATCCCGGCCATGCCGACTTTCCATCCCGCCTATCTGTTGCGCACGCCGCTGGCCAAGCGCGACGCGTGGCGCGACCTGCTGCTGGTTCGGCAAAAATTGGATGCCGCGCCGTAGCCAAATTTCTCCTTTTTGTCACCAAACTTGCATTTTCCGCCAGATCGATTTATAAAGCCGAAGTCAAACATCGGAAAAACCGATCACCTGGCTTCTTTTGAGTATCTTGGGGGAGAGGAAAGACGATGCTGCAAGGCAGGCTTAAGCCCGCCCTGACGGTTGTCGCCATTCTTTTGGGCGTTCTGCAGTCAGTACCAGCGTCGGCCGACATGGCCGCCACCGAACTCGCCGCCATTGGCAGCGCGGCCGGTAGAGCCGCGCGCCCCGCCTCGCTGCCCGCGATCCTGTCCGACGCCGACCTCTCCACCTATCGCCAAGCCCTCGACCATCAAAGAATGGGCCAGTGGTCCGCCGCCGACCGCGACATCACCCATCTCGAAAATCCGATCCTGGTCGGCCACCTGCTGGCCGGGCGCTATCTGACGCCGGGCTATCATGCCTCGGGCGAGGAACTGGCCGGCTGGATGGCGCAATATGCCGACCTGCCCCAGGCGCAGCAGATCTTCACCATGGCCAAGGCCCGCCTCGGCAATCGCGGCGCGGCCCTGAAGCAGCCCGCCCGCACGGCCCCGGCCGCCGCGCCCTCGATGCCCTCCTATCTCGACGAGTTGGGTCAGTGGGACGAAGGCTTGGTCGAGCCACCCCATGCGATGGCCGCCGCCGACCGCCGCAAATGGCAGGTGCTGCGCGACCGCATCCGCTGGTCGATCCGCCATGACCGCGAAGACCAGGCGGCGTCGATGCTCGATAGCGACGATGCCAAGCGCCTGTTCGCGGCGATCGATGTCGATCATCTGAAGACCAATCTGGCGATGTCCTATTTCGCCGGCGGCCAGGTCGAGCAGGCCCGCCATATCGCCGAGGAAGCCTGCGCCCGCTCGGGCGACCATCTGGCCGAGGCCCATTGGGTAGCCGGCCTGGCGGAATGGCGCGCCGGCGACCGCGCCGCCTCGGCCCATCATTTCGAGGTGGTTGCCAACGCGCCCGGCAAGTCGAGCTGGACCGTCGCCGCCGGCGCCTTCTGGGCGGCCCGCGCCAACCTCGCCGCCCATAAGCCCGAAGTGGTCAATCACTGGCTGCAGCAGGCCGCCTCCTATCCGCGTACCTTCTACGGCCTGCTGGCCCGCCGCGCCTTGGGCCAGGACATTGAATATTCCTGGGAATCGCACCCCTTCACCGAGGCCGACGCCGAAGTGTTGCGCAAGATCCCCTCGGCGCAGCGCGCGCTGGCGCTGATCCAGATCGGCGACCGCGAAACCGCCGAGGACGAGCTGCACCAAATCCTGCCCTCCGCCGGCCCTGCCCTGGCCCGTTCGCTGCTCGCCGTCGCCAATGACGGCAATCTGCCCGGCCTCGCGGTCCAGGCCAGCGGCGTGCTGGCCGAGCGCGACGGCAAGCTGCGCGACACCGGCGATTATCCGCTGCCCGACTGGAAGCCCCATTCCGGCTGGTCGATCGACCGCGCCTTGATGCTGGCCATCGCCAAGCAGGAGAGCGGCTTCAACCCGCATGCCCGCAACCCGTCGGGCGCGCTCGGCCTGATGCAGCTGATGCCGGCCACGGTGCGTACTTTGGGCGCGGCCGGCCGCCTGACCGACCCGCAGGTCAATCTCGATCTCGGCCAGAAATATGTGCGCCGCCTGCTCGACGCCGACGGCGTGAAGGGCAATCTGCTGGCCCTGGCCGCCGCCTACAATGTCGGCCCCGGCACCGTGTCGCGCTGGATGCAGGCGATCAAGCCGGGTGACGACGCGCTTTTGTTCCTGGAAAGCATGCCTTTCCGCGAAACCCGCTCGCTCGTCGAGCATGTGATGACCAATTTCTGGGCCTATCGCAATCGCTTCGGTCAATCCTCCCCTTCGCTCGACGCTGTCGCCGCCGGCCGCTGGCCGATGTATGATGCGCCCGAGTCGAAAGCCCGGATGACCCCTAATGCCAAAAATTGACGATCGTTTCCCTTTCCTGCCCGTCAACATCGCCGTTCTGACCGTTTCCGATACCCGTACCGCCGAGAACGACACCTCGGGCGACACGCTGGCGGAACGTATCGCGGAAGCCGGCCACAAGGTGGCGGCGCGCACGATCCTCCCCGACGACCAGGACCAGTTGATCGCCCAGCTCAATGCCTGGATCGACAATCCGGAAATCGACGTGGTGATCTCGACCGGCGGCACCGGCGTGACCGGCCGCGACGTGACCCCGGAGGCGTTCCACGCCGTCTATGACAAGGAAATCGTCGGCTTCGGCGAGCTGTTCCGCCAGCTGTCCTATGCCAAGATCGGCACCTCGACGATCCAGAGCCGTGCCACCGCCGGCGTCGCCCGCGGCACCTATCTGTTCGCCCTGCCCGGCTCCACCTCGGCCTGCCGCGAAGCCTGGGACGACATCATCGTCTGGCAGCTCGACAGCCGCCACAAGCCTTGCAATCTGGTCGAGCTGATGCCGCGCTTGATGGAACACGTCAAACACCATCATTGACTCTGTTCCGTATTTGTTCTCATTATAGGGCATGCAAAAGCCTGCCCTACAGCCTCGGGGCGCCCTGACCAATCCGGAGGGGCGCTTTGAAACCTATACCACCCGCACCGAGGATGACGGCTGGTGGCGCGAGGAGGATCTGCCTCCGCTGCGCACGACGGTTTCCGAGGATACGACGCGGACCATCATCGCCCGCAACGACTCCCCCGACATTGCTTTTGACCGCTCGATCAATCCCTATCGCGGCTGCGAGCATGGCTGCGTCTATTGCTATGCCCGGCCCAGCCACAATTTCCTCGGTTTGTCGGCCGGCACCGATTTCGAGACCAAGCTGTTCGCCAAGCCCCAAGCCGGCAAGCTGCTCGAAGCGGAATTGCGCCGAAAGGGCTA